>Ga0210006_1000790_pt1 | contig 23410 bp, 21 predicted proteins | sample CryGey02umfilter_2_FD_185452 | JGI IMG/M metagenome (GOLD analysis project Ga0210006, IMG submission 185452) | Groundwater microbial communities from aquifer in Utah, USA - Crystal Geyser 4/10/14 0.2 um filter (SPAdes) (version 3) | ecosystem: Environmental > Aquatic > Deep subsurface >... | reverse complement strand
CTACCTTTTAACTTTGATTATCTCATCTATTATGCCGTATTCTTTGGCTTCCGGGGCTGACATATAAAAATCGCGGTCTGTGTCTTTTTCAATTTGAGAAAGGGGTCTTTGGGTATGCTTTGCCAAAATCTGGTTTAGCTTATCCTTAATTTTTACAATATGCCTGGCTGAAATTTCAATTTCTATTGCTTGTCCCCCAACTTCGCCCATTACCTGATGTAAAAGAATCTCTGAATTGGGGAGAGTAAATCTTTTTCCTTTGGCTCCGGCGCAAAGCAAGGTCGCGCCCATTGAAGCAGCCATGCCAACGCATATTGTGGAAACATCCGGCTTGACATACTGCATGGTATCGTAAATTGCCAGGCCCGCTGTAACCGAGCCGCCGGGAGTATTGATGTAAAACTGAATGTCTTTTTTTGGGTCCTGGTGCTCCAAAAAAAGCAGCTGGGCAATGATGGAATTGGCAACCGGGTCTAAAATTGGTCCGGCCAAAAATATTATTCTTTCTTTGAGAAGCCGAGAGTAAATATCATAAGCTCGCTCTCCATATTGGGTTTTTTCTATAACCGTTGGAATTAAGTTCATACCTTTTTAAAATTTTTAATTTTTAATTTAAAATTTTTAAGATAAATTCTAATTTCAAATTTTTAAAAATTTTGAATTTACCACGCACCGAGCTTCGCTCTGGTGCTGGGTTTAAAAATTAAAAATTTGGATTTAAAAATTATTAAATTGACTTTAAAACTCGGGGGTCTAACTAATAGTTTTCTAGTAACTTAAATGTCTTTTCGTTTTTTATTGCATCTTCATAATATAATTTTAAACGTTCCGGGTCAATGCGAGACATTTTTATATTTTGATATTTTGAGTCATCAGAAGATCTTTTTAAGTATTGAGCAACTTTTTCCTTAATTTCTTCTTCAGAAACTTCAATTCTTTCAACCTCGGCGAGCCGATGTAGAACCAGGGCAATTTTAACCTGATTTTCGGCGCCGAAATGTAAATCTTTTTTAAACTCATCCTCGGTCTTTTTAAGCTCTTCAAGGTATTGCTGAAAATTCAGGCCGGAAGCTTCAATATTCTGTTTTAAATTAAAAATTTCCTGCTCCGTTTTTTTTTCAACCAAAATATCGGGAATTTCCAGCCGGCTCTCTCTGGCGATTTTTTGAATTAACTCCTGACGATTTTTTTGCTTCTCTTTTTCTTCTTTTTCTGTTCTAATTCCCTCGGCAATATTCTGCCTGAGATTTTGAATGCTCTCAAAATCTCCTAAATTTTTAGCAAATTCATCATTGATTTCCGGCAATTCAACTTCCTGAACCAAATTCATTTTAACCTCAAAATCTAATGTCTTGCCAGCCAATTCTTTGTTGATATGATTTATTGGAATCTCCTGCAAAAAGCTTTTTTGCTCGCCAGCTCTCATCCCGAGCAGCTCTTTTTCAAAATCCGGCAGAAAATATCCTGAACCCAAAATTCCTTCATGTTCTTCTATTCCCCCAACTTCTGCTCCCTGATTAAGAAGGTCAACTTTTTCGCGATCGCGAAAAAGTTGACCTTCGCTAATTTTTGATATTTGACCCCGCGCCAGAGCCTCCGGCACGGTACGGGGCAGGTTTTTGATTTTTAATTTTATTTTTATGCAGTTCCCTGCTCTGACTTCTCGCGAGACCGTAATGTATTTTGCCCGGGATTTCTGAAGCCGGAGTATAACATCATCAATTTCTTTTTCTTCCACTTTGAGTTTTCTTTCAAGAGCTTCTTTGTTCCTGTTGTTTATTTCTGTTGAAATTTCTTTGTAATCCGGCAGTTCAATCTCGGGCAGGACCGAAACTAGAACTTTGTAAACAAGGGGGTTTTGGGGAGCTATTTTTAGCACTTCCACTTTTGGTAAATCAATCACCTCTAATTTATTTTCTTTGATGGCTTTTGGAAAAGTGTCGTTAACCGCTAAATTTACCGCTTCCTCAAGAATCTCTTTTTGAGAAAGGTGGTTTTTGGCAATTTCTCTTGGAACAAAACCTTTGCGGAATCCCTTGATTTCCAACTCTTTCGCCAAATTTTCAACGGCTTTGTCTAAATATTGAGCAAAATCAGCCGAGGAAATTTCGCAGGTAAGCTCAATTTTGGATTTTGGAAGCTTCTTGATTGAAACTTGCATAATAATCAATTATGGAGTATTGTGAAATGAGTACTTTTAAAATTTGGAGCGCCAAAAATGGAAGAAAAACGGAAACCAAATGGTTGGTGGCGGAAATTTAAATCATTACCCCGAGAAAAGAAATTTTTAATTATCTTTGCGATTTTTTGCGTTTTTGCCCCCTTTTGCATGGTCAGAAACCCGACAGAAATAGCCTCTCATGTTTTACCTCTCTGGTGGCAACCCATGGGACTGGTCGGACTTTTTGGGGTGGTTGGATACTGGCTTTATACCGGGATGCCAATTTTAAAAACTTTTCTGGCTTGCTTTTTTGCAACCTCTTTTGGAATCATTCTTTTTTATTCCGGCACGGCTGGAATAATGTATTTTCTGGCAAAGTGGAAATGGTTTTCAAAAATAAAATCAAAGGTTCTAAAAGAAGGGGAGGGAAACAACCAGGGCAATAAAAAAGAGGGCTGGGAAACCAGACTGGCTGGCTGGTTGTCCCGCAAAAGCGTCTGGCTTATCCTCCTTTGTTTGTTTTTGCCCTTTCCTTATACCGATCAGGCAGCGGCCGTAGCCATGAAATTAAAGAACGTAAGGTATGGTCTCTGGTACTTGCTGGCAGCCAACGCTGTTCAAAGTTTTATAATTGTTTTCTCTGTTTACTTTGGAATCAATCGGATTTTTTAAATAGAGTGGGAGAAGAGCGATATCCTCCTTACTATATTAACACGTCGCCCCGCCTGCCAAAGCCTATCAATCAAGTTTAAATTTAGAATAGAGCGTTAATTCGGTTTTCCAAATTAAGTCTTAATTTGGGGCGTAGGCATATGGCGGGCAGGTCGGTCACCCCGCCCTCTAAGCTCTTGAATTTGAGAATTAAATTATTTTAAAAGCTATATTCTCAAAATAACCTTCAATAAAAATTCCGTGAGCATAGAGGGCGAGATTCCCTCGCTTGTGTTAATAAAACGTCTGTTCTGAAACTTGGAATAGGCGTTTTTTGTTAAATAATCCGAACCTACGAATTTATCCGAATGCTCCGAACTACGAATGGGTAAAATCATTTTTCAAGGACAGTCCTAAGACAGTCCTTGAAAGTCCTCAAAAATTAAATCACGAACCTTAAGAAATTTACCCGAAATAACTGCTTCCTTTGCTAATTTTTGATAATCCTCTCTGGCTTTCTTAAGATTATCAGAAATAAGAGAAAGAATAAATTTATCCTGAGTGATTTGGTCTTCTCGTAAACCTAAATATACTGAATAACTATTCCAAGGATCCCTTTTTGCTTCATCTAATAATTTCTGAAGCATGTCTTTAGAGATAAATGCTTGATCAATGTGCTGAAGTTTTTCTAAAATCTTATTCAAATGAATATATAAGGAAAGGTCTAATAAGTAATCTGTTTTCTCAATATGCTTTTCCTGAAAACGATTTTGAAATAAATGGCCAACTCTATTATATTTTCTATTTATATAGGAACTGAAACTAGTATGGAGTCCCGAGAAAAATTTACTGGGGGTTATTTCAGAAGTCTGCTCAATTAAATAGTGAAGGTGATTAGGAAGAAAATTATATGCGTGGATAGTTACGGAATATTTTTTGAGGGTTTCCTTTAATTTATAAAGATAAAAAATATAATCTCCCTTTTCATGAAAAATTTCTTCTTTGGCAACTCCTCTATTATAGATGTGCCAAAAGCCACCTTTGTAAAATTCTCTTATTTTTGTCATAGCTAATTCAGGACAGTCCTAGGACTGTCCTTATACAATAAAGCTGACTATCAGTAGAGCAACTATATTTAACACCTTTATCATCGGGTTAATTGCAGGACCGGCCGTGTCTTTGTAGGGGTCGCCAACCGTATCGCCGGTAACAGCGGCTTGATGAGCAAAAGAACCCTTGCCGCCCAAATTTCCTTCCTCTATATATTTTTTAGCGTTGTCCCAGGCACCTCCGCCCGAGGTCATCTGGATTGCTAAAAAAATTCCGACAATGATGGAACCAATCAATAATCCCCCGAGAGCTTCCGGCCCCAATAAAAACCCAATTAAAATTGGAAAAATAACCGGCAGCAAAGCCGGGATAAGCATTTCTCTTAAAGCGGTTTTTGTAACGATATCAACGCATCTTGAATATTCCGGCTTTGCTTTGCCCTCCATTAATCCTTTAATTTCTTTAAATTGCCTTCTCACCTCCTCAACTACTTTGCCGGCTGCTTTCCCAACCGCTTCCATAGACAGGGCGGCAAAATAATAAGTGATGGCCCCGCCGGCAAAAAGACCAACCAAAACTTTCGGGTCTTCCAAAGTAAATTGAATTCTTTGCCCCAGCTCCAGCAATTCTTGAGTGTAGGCGGAAAACAGAACTAAAGCGGCAAGACCGGCCGAAGCAATAGCGTAACCCTTAGTTACGGCTTTCGTTGTATTGCCAACCGAATCCAGGGCATCGGTAATTTTTCGATTTTCCTCGGGAAGACCGGCCATTTCAGAAATTCCAGCCGCATTGTCGGTAATTGGTCCATAAGAATCCAGAGCGATAATCAAACCGGTTAAAGAAAGCATGGCTACAGCCGAGATAGCTATCGCATACATTCCGCCAAGCCAAAAACTTATTAAAATCACGAGCGCAATTAAAACAACCGGTAAAATGGCTGACTTCATTCCAATAGACAAGCCGGCAATTATATTGGTGCCATGCCCGGACAAAGAAGCTTTTGCAATAGCTCTAACCGGTTTATATTTTTTGGAAGTGAAGTATTCGGTAATTAAAAATATTCCGCCAGCGAGCAAAAGTCCGAGCAAAGCCGGTAAATAAAGATTTATCGGATGAATTTGAAAGGCCTTGCTGAACTGAAAAATGATCGGCAGAAAACCGAGAGCGGATAAAACTCCGGCTCCAATAAGGCCTTTGTAAAGAGCTGAAATAATTGATTGATTCTTTGGCAGTTTAACAAAAAAAGTTGAGATAATTGAAGCCAAAATAGCCACTGACCCCAAAATTAAAGGGAAAAAAACAGCTTCAATTAAATTTGGAAACAAAAGCCCGCCTAAAACCATTGCCGCTACCATTGTTACCACAAAAGTTTCAAAAAGGTCGGCCGCCATACCTGCGCAATCGCCAACATTGTCCCCAACCTGGTCAGCGATAACAGCCGGATTTCTGGGGTCGTCTTCAGGAATCCCTTTCTCGACTTTTCCAACCAAATCAGCTCCAACATCAGCGGCTTTGGTATAAATTCCTCCGCCAAGCCTGGCAAAAACTGAAATTAAAGAACCGCCAAAACCCAGAGCAACCAGGGCTCCCAAATCTCGCGTTAAAAGATAAAAACCGGCAACCGAGAGTAAACCAAGACCGGCAACCAAAAATCCGGTTACCGAACCTCCTTTAAAAGCCAAATCAAGAGCTGACCTTATTCCTTTCCCGGAAGCCTGGGCTACTCGAACATTAGCCATGGTTGAAATGAACATTCCAAGATACCCGCAAAGAGCGGAGGCGGCAGCCCCGATTAAAAAACCTAGAGATGAACGCCAGCCCAAAGTAAAATACAAAATTAAAGCCAGAACCAAAGCGGCAATGGCAATGGTTTTATATTGCCTTTTTAAATAAGCTTCGGCTCCTTCTTTAATGGCTGAAGAAATTTCCCGCATTTTTTCAGAACCCGAATCAGCTTTTTTAACTTTCAATGCCAAAAACAAGGCAAAAAAGATAGCGATAATACTTGAAATAATTGGAAAAATAAGCATGTAGTTTACTCTAAGGCTTTTTTAGTTTATTCTTTGTCTCCCGGGGTTTCCTCCTTGGGAGAAGAATTCTCTTTCTCTTCATCTTTTGCAGCTTCCTCGGAGGGTTTTTTCTTTATTTTTTCTTTCTTTTCCCTGACAGGAACTTTGGCTTTTTTCTTTATATCTTTTTTCTCTTCCTCTTTCTCTTTTTCTTGAACTTCAACCTCCTCTTCTTTCTCAACTATTTTCTCTTTTTTGACTGCTTCCGGCATTCTGACATCTATTTTCCAGCCGGTTAATTTAGCGGCTAATCTGACATTTTGTCCATTTCGGCCAATAGCCAAAGAAAGCTGTTCTTCCGGGACAATAGCAATGGCTTGATTTCTGATTTTGGAAACCTTAACTTCCAAAACCTTTGCCGGGGAAAGGGAGTTAGCAATAAATTTTTCAGGAGATTCCGACCATTCAATAATATCAATTTTTTCGCCTCCCAGTTCATCAATAACAACCCCCACTCTTGTCCCCTTTTGTCCAACCATTGAACCTATCGGGTCAATCCCCGGCTGCTCGGATTTAACAGCGATTTTGGAACGCGAACCTGGCTCCCTGGCAATAGCTTTAATAATTACAACCCTTGAAGCAATTTCCGGAACTTCAATTTCAAAAAGTTTTGATAAAAATTTAGGATAAGCCCGCGAAAGAATAACAATTGACCCCTTGATGTCTTTATCAACTTTTAGAATATAAAGGCGAAGCCTGGAGCCGATTTTGTAAAATTCACCGGGAATTTGCTCGGAAGGAGGCAGAAGACCCACTGTTTTTCCAATATCAAAGAAAATGTTGCGACCCTCAAGCCGTTGAACAATTCCTGAAATTACCTCTCCTTCTTTAGTTTTATATTCCTCAAAAACCGCTTCTCTTTCAGCTTCTCTAATCCTCTGAATTATTACTTGTTTTGCCGTCATTGCGGCGATTCTCCCATAATCCGCCTTGGTCTCCAAATGGAATTCCAGCTCCTCGCCAACTTTTACATCCGGCTTTATTTTTTTTGCCTCATCAAGCATCATATGTTTTTCGGGATTAAATCTGAATTTCTTTTCCTCCCTGTCCCCTATATTCTTCCTCTCTTCTGCTGCTTCAGATTCTTTTTCTCTGACTCTTTCTTCCTCGCCAGCCTTTGACAGCGGTTCTTTCTGCCCGCTGATTTTTTTGTTTTTCAACTCTTCAAGCTCTTTTTCCGAAAAAAGCATTGACTCGTCCACAACTATTTTGAGCTGGGAAAATTTTACTTCCCCGCTTTCCTCATTTAGCTTTGCCCTAATAATCTGCCCCTTAACTCCATAATCCTTTTTATAGGCGGCGGCAATTGCCATTTTAATCGTTTCAATAACTTTTTCTCTCGGAATGCCCTTTTCTTCGGCAATTTGAGCAATAGCTGAGGTAAATGTTTTTAAATCCACACTTTTAAATTCTAAATTCTAATATCTAAATTCTAAACAAATTCTAAATTCTAATTTTCCAATACCTAAACATATTTAGTTTAGAATTTGGAGTTTTAATCATTAGAGTTTGTTTAGGATTTCGAATTTAGGATTTCGGATTTTCAAAAATAGGTCCGCGCGACTACGGACCAACTATTTAAAGTTTAGCGTCTGAAATTTTCTTGTCAAGACTAAAACTGGCTAAAATTCCGCAAAGAATCCAGAACATCAATCTTCCCTGCTGAAGGGTCCAGAAAAAATGGTCAAACAGGGACAGGGCAAGAAAAATAAAAAATAAAAAATAAAAAATAAAAAATAAATTGTTCTCTTTTATAATTTTAATTAAGGGAACAATAATAAGGCTCAAAAAAACCAAAAAGAGCAAAGCGCCGACAACTCCGATTTCGGCAGCAATTAATAAATAAACATTATGAGCCGGCTGGAAAAGCCAGGAAGGCGCCTCATGGGGAATAATTTCAATTTCCGGAACATCTAATTTATAAATTAAATTAGCGGCCCGCAAAGAGCCCTGAAAATCCTGCAATTTCCAAACAAAATTGCCAATGCCCTGGCCAAAAAAAGGGTTTTCTTTCAACATTGACAAGCTGATAAAATTGTAAAAATAGCGGAGATGAATCCCCGGGTCAACTGACTTTTCAACAAATCTTGAATAAAATTCCGGAAGCATTAAGGCGACGCAAAAAATAACGGCAAATAGAAACAGGCTTGAGATGAGCAGGGTTTTAGAATGATAAAGCTTATAAAATTTTTTCTTGAAAAAGAGAACAAGGAAAAGACAAATGCTGAAGAAAAAGAAAAGAATAATGGGAATTCGAGAAAAGGTCAAAAAGAGACCCAGGGTCAAAAAAGTAAAAACCGAAAGGGAAATCAAGTTTGAGCAAAGGGATGGTTTTTTGAATTTTAAATAAAAAAAATAAAAGCTAAAAATAGAAAACAGCAAAAAAGCGGCTAATACATTGGGGTGGGGAAATGTTCCATAGGCTCTGAGCATCTTTGTTCCGGAAACTACAATTTTTGCCGCTCCCTCAATGTTCGGAGACAGAAAACTCTCACCCAAAATTCTCAAGCCCAAATCTTTCTGGAAAGCAAATTGCCAAATGGCAATAAATGATTGAAGAAGCCCGCTGGCTATTAAGACCTGATAAACTCGATTGAGTTTAAACCCCGCGCCTTTTCCAGCCGACGCTCTCAAAAATATAGGCTTAGTTAAGGCGGAGCCGCCTATCGGCTTTCTTTCTTTTGTATTTGAAGAAGCTTGCCCGAAAAGGTGCGGGGTAAAATTATTTTTCAAATAGAGAAATAAAAAAATAAATTCGGCAAGCTTTATTAATTGGTAAATTCCCAGTCCTGAATTTTGGGCCCCGGACAAAGATAGGGCGGAGAGCGCAAAAAATAATCCCAAAATGATATTGATTTTTTGCCCATGCTTGGCCGACAGCCAAGATATTCTGCTCCTGTAAAACCACAGGGATAAAATTGCCAGAATAAATAAATCGGTTAAATACAAAAAAGCAGAATTCCATTCATTGAATTCCGCTCCCCCTCCCCCGCCAAGGCTTCGGCGGAAAAACCATTCTTTGAGAATTAATCTTGTCTGAAAAGGCAGACAAAAAAGCAGAAGGTAGAATAATATTTTTTCAACCCTTACCACAAAACATGATGCTAATCTACGAATTTTATGCGAATGCCGCTAATATGCCAATACTCTGAAATTTGAAATTGGTTAATAGAAATTGGAAATTGGTAATAGAGAATTGAAATTGGAAATTAGTTTACTATTTTCCACTTTCTAATTTCTATAACTATTTTCTATTTTCCAATAACCATTTTCCATTTTCGTTATTAGCGGTCTGTAGATTGGCATTAAATTCGCATTATTTGCACTATTATTCTTTTTCTTCTTCTCCAAAGAATTTATCCAATTTAATCCTGCGCAGTCCGGCTAAAATAAAAACAGCAAGCATTGTGGCAAAAAACGCTATAAGATAAAATCGGCAAGCTACGGTCATTCCTATCGCCGCCGCCACCCAAAGACCAGCGGCCGTGGTCAAACCCTCCACTTTTGTTCCCCGAAAAATAATAAGGCCGGCTCCCAAAAACCCGATGCCCATAATAACATTACCGGCCATACGAGAAGGGTCATAGCTTATACCGGCCTGTCCATAAAAAGAAGTAAAAGCCTCCCTGGAAAGAATAGTAAAAAGGCAGGCCGCCAAAGAAACCAGGGAAAAAGTTCTGACTCCGGCCGCTTTGCCAACATATTCCCGTTCAACTCCCATTGAACCTCCTAAAAAAACCGCCAATAAAAGCTGTAAAATTATTCTCAATTGCTGAGAATCAAAAATATCCATAAACACTCCCGAGCGCTCAAATCGTTGAGTGCTCGGTCGTTAAAATCAAAAATTAACCCGTTCGACAAGCTCAGGGTTAATACTGAGCGATGTCGAAGTATTAAAAATAAAAAATAAAAAAGATATATAGTTTCAAAATTTTCTGAAAGAAAATTTTGAATACCCATTTCTTATTTTTTATATTTTATATTTGATATTTTATATTCTGTATACCTGGTTGTCTTCTCTGACTTTTTCACTTACTTTAAGACCGATGGCATCGCCCTTCTTTGCCTCCTGAACTTTTTGATGTTCAACTTCCATAGATTCCACTTCCTGCTCAAAATCGGTTGAGCCGCCTTTAATTCTGATTTTATCCCCCACCTTCAAAGCATCCTCAAGCTCAATAATCGCCACTCCTAAATTTGAAAAATAGTGAGTGACTTTACCTATAAGTTTGCCTTCTTCTTCCATTGATTCGCTAATATATGCGAATATGGGCGCTAATCAGCCCTAATAATTATTAGCGCTGATTTGCACCTCAATTAGCACAAATTAGTGATTTTAATAATTAGATTTTTAAAGCTTTCTTTTCTTTTTCAATTAACTGAATTAATTTTTTAACCAATTTTTTGGGGTCTGAATCGTAAACAATCTTTCCGGGACCCCGATGCATTTTTGACACAAGCTCTCTGAGCATATCGGCGGTCCCGCCCATGCCCTCCAAAACCCCAATCGGCTTGTTGTCCTCAAAGGTTATGGAAAATTCATTAAGCGTTCCCATTCTGCCGCAACAAAAAATTACTCCATCAGCAGTCCGGGTTAACAAAAGATTTCTTCCGGAATATTTAAATCCGGTATAGATAATAATGTCAAAATAATCAATGGGCAGCCGGTACCTTTCAACATGGTCTCTTTCCGAAAAAGCTGGGGATAAGCCGACTGAAAATCCTCCCTCTTCCTTGGCTCCCTTAGCGGCCCAATAAGGAATACCTGAAGTGGCGCCGGTAATCAAAACACCGTTTTGACGAATAATCTCTTTTCCCAACTCCCTGGCTTTTTCTAAAGCATTCTTGGCGCAATGACCGGTTTCAGCCGCCCCGGATACACAAATCTTATATTTCACACTTTTCCGACATATAATTCTTCCGCGCCCCTCTGCTTGTTATCAGCGCCCCTCCGCTTTTATCATCATATAGGCAGAACAACGCTGATATCAACGCAGATTTACGCTGAAATAGAAATATGCCTCATTAAACCTGATGCGTAATAAATAATTGCAGCGTTTCAACGCGAAACCGACCCCGATAGTACAAATCCTGACGGATTTGACTACGGGGCGAGAATAATCGCAGAACGAACTTCTATGGGTTTGCTTGCCCCGTAGTAGAACTGCGGTTCACTACGGGACTACGCCCAAGAACTTCTTAAGAACAACTATCTCGAATTTTCCCACCCAAAGTTTAATTTACAAGCAGTTCTTACTATCGGGGCTTGCCCCGTACTCAAATTCCGAAGGAATTTGTAGTACCGGGGCGCGAAACAAGGCGGCTGCAAAACTTTATAGTAACAGGAAAGCTGACGAAGCCGCCTACGTAAAACCCACGCGAAAATTATTACGCGCTAACTTTAATTATGTGAGGCTGGATAGTTCTCGCTAATTTTTGTGTGTCTAAAAGATTAAATTTTAGATAATCTTTATCTTTTTCGCTATGTTGAATTTTTAATCCCGCATTTGTATTTCGTTCTCTCAAGCGCAATGTTCCATCTCCCAATAATGTTCCAATAAGGAGTTGTTTTTGTTTATTGCTTTTGTTATTTTATACGGATTAAATCCTTTATTTTTATGCAATTTTAGAGAGAAATCGTAGATTTTCAATCTCGTTTTTCTCGAGATTTCATTTGACATAATTTTAAATTCTTAATTTGGTAAAAACGTATATGTTGCACACTCTCTGTATCGATTCTAATTCCTCTTGGCTAAATGGTTTACATTTTTCATATGCCGGGTCGATTGTTTTTTCTGGTCTGAATTGTTGTAAGTAGTAAACTTTAGCATCTTTAATCCATTTGGCTATACTCATAACATCTTCTTTCGTATGAATCTGAGGCAATATTGTGCTTCGGAATTCAAAATCAATTTTTCCGTTTTTTAAAATATCTATGCTTTCTTGAATCTTTCCGGTATCAATCTTTATTCCCGCGGCTCCATTATATTTTTCTTTGGGTGCTTTTATGTCCATAGCGACATAATCTATTAAATTTTCTTTTATCAAATTCTTCAGCGCTTCGGGATTTGAACCATTGGTATCCAGCTTTACCAAAAATCCCATTTTTTTAATTTTCTTGCAAAATTCGGGCAAATCTTTATGGATGGTTGGCTCTCCGCCGCAAAGTACCACCCCCTCTAATAATTCTTTTCTCCCTTTTAAAAAATTAAAAAAATCTTTTTCAGCCCCCACACCAAATTTTGGTGTGGGGGTTATCTCTTCCGGCAAAACAAGCTCTCGAGAATAACACCAGGGACAGCGAAAATTGCAGCCAATACAAAAAACCGTGGCTGCAATTTTGCCAGGGTAATCAATTAAGGTGAGTTTTTGCAATCCGCCAATCTGCATAGATATTGGATGCCCTTATCTATTATCTAATTTTAAATTCTTTTCTTTGCCGAAATTCCTCCTGCTTTCCCTTATGCCATTGCTGAACCGGCCTTAAATATCCGACAATCCTTGAATAAACCTCGCAGGGCTGTTGAATTGTGCATTTTGGACAGAAAAAATGTTCTCCGGACAGATAACCATGAACCGGGCAAATTGAAAATGTGGGGGTGATGGTAACATAGGGCAAGTGGAAATTTTTAAAAACTTTTTTAATTAAATTTTTAACAGTTTGGACATCGGAAATTTTCTCTCCCAAAAAAAGGTGTAAAACCGTTCCGCCCGTGTATTTACACTGAAGCTCATCCTGAAGTTCTAAGGCCTTAAAAGGGTCATCGGTATAATTAACTGACAACTGGGTTGAATTTGTATAATAAGGTTCTTTTTTGCCGGCAGTAATAATATCGGGATATTTTTCTTTATCCTTTAAGGCCAAGCGATAACTTGTTCCCTCGGCCGGCGTTGCTTCAAGATTGTAAAGATTGCCGGTCTCCTGCTGATATTTAACCAACTTTTCTCTCATAAAATCCAAAATTTCAATGGCAGATTTTCTGCCGCGCCTTGAGCCGACATCATCTCCGATGAAATTAAGCAGGGCCTCGTTCATTCCGATCAAACCGATAGTTGAGAAATGATTTCCGAAATACTTGCCCCTCATTGTTTTAACTCCCAACAGATAATGTTTAGAGTAAGGATAGAGACCTTTTTCCATAAAATTTTCCAAGGCCTTTCTTTTTATTTCCAGACTTTCTCGCGCTAAATCCATTATTCTTGACAATCTTTCAAAAAACTCCTTCTTGGTTTTTGACAGATAACCAATTCGCGACATGTTAATCGTTACAACACCGATACTGCCAGTTAATGGATTGGAGCCAAATAGTCCCCCTCCCCTTTTGTAAAGTTCTTTATTGGAAAGACGGAGCCGACAGCACATTGACCTCACGTCCTCCGGCTTCATATCCGAATGAATAAAATTGGCAAAATAATTTATTCCATACTTGGCAGTTGCTTCCCACATTGAGTTTAAGTTCTGGTCATCCCAATTGAAATCGCGAGTGATATTTACTGTTGGAATTGGAAAGTGGAATGGCCGACCTCTTGCATCGCCATCCATCATACATTCATAAAGAGCCCGATTTAACATGTTTATTTCCGTTTGGAAACTGCCATATTTCTCTTCCTGCGCCTTTCCGCCGATAATAACCGGCTGCTCGGCCAATGTCGGGGATGGCTTGATATCAATGGTTATATTGGTGAAAGGATTCTGAAATCCAACCCGAGTGGGAATGGCCATATTAAACAAAAACTCCTGCATTGCCTGTTTAACTTGCAGATAATTCAAGTTGTCATAACGGATAAAGGGCGCGAGTAATGTGTCAAAATTTGAAACCGCCTGAGCGCCAGCACTCTCGCCCTGCAAAGTGTAGAAAAAATTAACCAATTGCCCGAGAGCCGTTCTTAAATGTTTTGCTGGTTTTGATTCAACCTTCCCAAAAACCCCGCCAAAACCCCTTAATAACAAATCGTAAAGGTCCCAGCCGCAACAATAAGTAGCGAGCACATCTAAGTTATGAATATGAAAATCTCCGGATTCATTGGCTTCCCTAACTTCTTTTGGATAAACTTTATTGAGCCAATATTTCTTGACAATATAGGAAACTCCGTAGTGATTTAATCCTTGCAAAGAAAAACCCATATTAGCGTTTTCCTGAACCTCCCAATCAAGTTTTTCCAAATATTGGTCAATTCTTTCTACCGCTTCTTCGCTGACTTTAACCACCTCTCTTACTCTCCTTCTCTGCTCCCGATATAAAATATAAGCTCTGGCTGTTTCCACTAAATCTTCCAAAATCAAAACCTCTTCAACAATGTCCTGAATTTGTTCAACTCCGGGAATTTCTCCCTTTTTAAATCGGCGTTCCAAAATTTTAACTACTTTATCAGAAAGCTTTTTTGATTTTTTCCCATCTCCCTGAGCGGTGGCCGTTATGGCTTTAAAAATCGCCTCAGTAATTTTTGACTGGCTAAAATCAACTATTGAACCATCCCGTTTTTTAATTTGAGTAATTTTGTTTTTTATTTTGATACTTTTCATGATTGATAAGATGAAGCTGATAATATAAAAATTTAAAAAGTATTACTCCATTTTACCAAAATTCCAAAACCGAAACAAGTCCAATTTATGAAAATTACCGTAAGTCAAAAAACTTACGGCAATTCTATACTAAAAATAATATTTAATTATTTCTTTCTCCTGAGAAAGGCCGGCACCTCCCATTCTTCTCCCCCTTCTTCTAAAATTTCCTCTGAATTGTTTTTCTTATTCCTCCCGTTTTTTTCAGCAAAAGGCGCCGGATTAAAATTTTCTTCTTTTTTATTGTTAAAAAGGGTGGGTTGAGCTTCTTTATTAAAACCAGTGGCAATCACCGTGATTTTAATTTCTCCTTTCCTTAATTTTTCATCCTGAGTTACGCCAAAAATTATCTTTGCTTCAGGGTCTACGGATTGGGTAATTGCTTTTGCCGCCTGGTTAACTTCAACCATGCTTAAATCCTCTCCGCCGGCTATATTAAAAAGCAAACCCCGCGCTCCGTCAATTGAAAGTTCCAGCAAGGGAGAACTTATAGCTTCCCTGGCAGCCTCCTCTGCCCGATTGGAATTTGAGGACCTGCCGACTCCCATTAGGGCCTGGCCGGAATTTTCCATAATCGTTTTTATATCAGCGAAATCAACATTAACAAGACCCGGTGAGGTTATTAAATCAGAAATTCCTTGAACCCCCTGTTTTAAAATATCATCAATAATAGAAAAAGACTTAAGCAGGGTTGCCTTTTTGTCAACAATATTTAAAACTCTGTCATTTTGAATAACTATTAAACTATCAACTTTCTCTTTGAGCCTTGAAAGACCCGACCCGGCAATTTTAGCTCGCTGAGCTCCTTCAAAAGAAAAGGGAGTTGTTACAACAGCTATTGTTAAAGCTCCAAGTTCTCGAGCTATCCCGGCCACAACAGGCACAGCTCCGGTGCCGGTTCCCCCGCCCAATCCACAGGTCACAAAAACCATATCGGCTCCTTTTAAATATTCGGAAATTTCTTCTTTGCTTTCCTCGGCAGCTTGCTCGCCCAAAGCCGGATTCATTCCTGCTCCAAGCCCTCTGGTTAAATTTTTCCCGAGCTGGATTTTTACGGGACTCAAACAATAATGTAAATCCTGGGCGTCAGTGTTTGCGGCGGCCAAATCCACTCCCCGAATCTTTGATTTTGCCATTCGAGAAATGGTATTTCCTCCACTACCTCCTACCCCTATAACTTTTATTTTGGCGTATATTTCAATATCTGGTTTAATTCTAGGCATATTTCTTCGCCCTCACTCGCCCTTCGGGCTTCGCTCGGGCTCAGTCAATATCAAAAATTAAATATCTGCCACAGCCCCTCCCTGCCACCCACACTCAAGGAAGAGGTCTTATTTGGCAAAAATCAAAAATAGAATGGGGTTTCTAAAATTTTGAATTTTGATATGCCCCGTAGCGACCAGTCTGACTGGTCTGCTACCGGGATAATTTTGATTTTTAATTTTTAAATTTTGATTTTCAAAAAGACTTCAACTTTCTATTCTTGAAAATATAACACTTTCAAAAATTTTTTGCAAGGGTCATTTTTAATACTATGGAAGAAATGTCTTAAATATCTTTCTGACCCTGGCGCCAAATCCAACTCCTGATAAAGAAAATCTTCCTTCTTTCTCTCTTTCAAGAGCATCCTTTCCCCAGAGCAGAAGCCCGGCCGTTGAAGCAAAAGATGGATCATTTATCTTGTCAATTATTCCCCCAAACTCTGATTCTTGAGGAAAACCAATCTGACAGGGAAGTTTTAAAACTTTTTTTGCCAAATCTACCAAAAACGGCAGTTTGGAGCCTCCCCCGGTAATCACCGCTCCGGCTGGCAAAAGACTGGCTTTACCAATTTTATTTAACTCCTTATTTGCCATATCAAATATTTCATACAACCTTGCTTCAATAATCCCGGCTATCTCCCTTCTTGAAAATTCTCCTTCTCCCGAGTCAACTTTTGAGAATTCTATTTTTTCTGTTTTTGGTATTTCTGAACTCATAGCCGAACCATATTCAACTTTAAGCCGTTCGGCAACATCTATGTCAATTTGAAGTCCGATGGCAATATCGCTGGTAATATGAGAAGAACCGAGGGGCAAAATAGCGGTGTGTAAAAGGTCGCCTTCTTCAAATACAGCCATTCCGGTCGTCCCACCGCCTATATCCAGCATCGCTACCCCCAACTCCTTTTGGCGCTTGGAAAGAACAGCTCGAGCCGAAGACAGGGGCGAAATAACCGTGTCTTCAATTTTAAGTCCCGCTTCTTCCAGGCACTTATTAAAATTCTTTAAAAATGAAGCAGACCCATGAATTATTAGGGCCTCTACCTCAAGCCTGATTCCATGCATGCCCAAAGGGTCTTTTATTCCCCTTTCTTCATCAATAATAAATTCCTGGGGAACAACATGAATAATCTCTCTGTTCTTGGGCAGGGAAATAGCTTCTGCTCCTAAAATCACTCTGTTAACATCTTCCTGGGAAATTTCTCCATCTGCTCGAGAGATAACAACTACTCCCCGATTTTTAATCGTTAAGATGTGGCTGCCGCCAATATTAACATAAATACGGCTAATGGTTTTTCCAATTGTCCGCTCAACCTCTTCCAAAACAGATTTAATGCTGCTTGCCACCCCCTGGATATCCGTAATCGCCCCTCGGCGAATTCCCGAAGAGGGACAACTTACAGTGCCCAACATCTCTATTTTTTGAGAACCTTTTATTTTTTGGGCAACGGCTAAACGGATATTTGAACTCCCGATATCAAGCCCGGAAATTAGATAATCTTTCATTATTGAAATTCTAAATTCTAATATCTAAATCCTAAACAAATTTCAATGCTTTAAATCCCAAACACGTTTTTGAATTTAGAATTTGGAATTTAGGATTTGTTTAGAATTTCGGATTTAGGATTTAGGATTTTAGGACTTTGGCAAGGTAATATTCTTGTTTCTCCATCATTTTCTTTGCCATTTTTTCTGACTCCTCGTGATTATATCCCAAAAGGTGCAAAATTCCATGAATTAAAACCCTTGATAGTTCAGTTTTAAAATCGGAGCTAAATCTTCTGGCGTTTTTTTTAACCTCTCTAATACAGATTATTATTTCCCCTAATCCAATTTCTCTCTCGGGAAAGGCGAGTACATCGGTTACCCGATTCTTTCCCCGATATTTTTTATTTAGCTCTCTTATCCTTCCCTGTCCAACCAAAGCAATAGATAAATCGATGTTTCGATATTTCGATATTTCGAGCTCTTTCTCTAAAACTTCCTCGGCAACCTTTTTTAAAAAATTTTCATCAAGAGGGATAGTGGTTAAATTATTAATTTCAATCATAGTCAAAAGTCAAAAAACAAAATTATTTTCCAATTTGTTTTTTATTGGAATTGCCTCTTAAGTCGTCTCAAGGCAGCCATTTTTCTCTCTCTCTTTGTCTTTGGCTTCTGACGGTGTTTGATTTTTTTTGCCCGCAGCAAAATCCCGCTCTTTTGCATGCGGTAAGAAAATCTTCTAACCAAACTTGCTGCCGATTCCCCTTCTTTTTTACGAACTTCAACCATGTTATACAAAATAAAAAAGCTGCATTGTTTCAAAATTTTCTTTTTGAAAATTTTGATTACTCATTCCTTATTTTTTATTTTTAATATTTAATTTTTAATCTTAGCGAGCCCAAATGGGCGAGCGCTTACCAGCCGCCCAGCAGATGCAAATGCAAATGCTCCACAATCTGTCCCCCCTTTTTGCCTACATTAAAAAGGAGCTTGTATCCATCTGAGATTCCAAAATCCTTGGCGGTTTTTTTTGCCGCCAGAACCATCTCGCCCAACAAATCTTTCTCGCGTTCATCCAATTCATTCAAAGATTCTGTGTGTTTTTTGGGCACAATTAAAATATGGACAGGGGCTTTTGGATTAATGTCTTTGAAAACGCAAATTTTATCATTTTCGTAAATAATTTCTGATGGAATCTCTTTATTGACAATTTTACAAAAAACACACTGCTCCATTGTTAAATTACTTTATTGATAAATTGCCATATTGAAATCGGTTTAACAATTTGGCAATTTAGCAATTTATCTCTTCAGTCGTTTTTTCATCATATCAACCACTTTATCAAGTTTCATTATTTCCTGCCGTCCGCTTTCCATTTCTCTCAATATAATTGTGCCGTCCAGCGCTTCTTTTTGTCCTAAAATTAAAGTATATTTTACCCTTAGTTTGTCGGCAATTTTTAACTGACTCTTAATGCTGTCTCTACCAAAAGATTCAGCAACTAAAATTTTAGCTTTTTGAAAATCTTCAAAAAGTTTAAGACTTTTCCTTTTCCCCAAATCTCCCAATTGAGCTAAAAAAATGGCGGGGCCTTTTGAATGGGGTAGTCTTTCCCCGCCCAATTTCATCTCTTTTATAATTCTTTCGATTCCGCCGGCTGAACCCATTGCTGGAACTTCTTTTCTGGAAAAAAGCTTGATTAAATCATCATATCTCCCTCCCCCAACCAAGGTAGCCTGACTTCCCGCCTCAAATTCTTTGCCTTTTCCAAAATCAGAAACGTCCACCGGAACAATTTCAAAAACTGTTCTGGTATAATAATCAAGCCCCCTGACCAAGTAGTGGTCTAAAATATAAGGCAGGTGAACTTCGTCTAAAAATTCCAGAACCTCCCTGAAGTGATTTTTGCATTCTTCGCAAAGATGGTCAATTATTTTTGGGGCTTGATTTTTTACTTGCTGACACTTTTCTTCTTTGCAATCTAAAACTCTTAAAGGATTTTTTTTGAGTCTTTTTTTACAATCGGGACAAATCTGACCTGCTCTGGCGTTATAATAATTTTTTAAAACCTTCTTGAAATAGGGACGACAAAGATTACATCCAATACTATTTATTAAAATAGTTAAAGGCTTGATTTTTAACGCCTCAAGAATCCTGTAAGAAAGCTGCACGACTTGAGCGTCTATGGCAGGAGATTGCTCTCCCAAAACCTCAAATCCAAACTGATGAAATTGTCTGTATCTTCCCTCCTGGGGTCGCTCGTGCCGAAAAAAGGGACCCCAATAGTAAAGTTTTAAGGGCTGAGGTAAATTCTGCATTCCGTGCTGCAGATAAACTCGGGCAATTGGAGCTGTCCCTTCTGGCCTTAAAGTCAAACTATCTCCGCCTCTTGTTTCAAATGTGTACATTTCTTTTTCAACAATATCGGAAGAATACCCAATTCCTTTTTCAAAAAGCTCGGTAAATTCTAAAATCGGCGTATCAATTTTCTTAAAACCATAAAAATGAGCGAAGTCCTTAACCACCGCCAAAACTCTTTCAAAAAAAATTTGCTCTTTTGGCAAAATATCAGGCATCCCCTGAGGGGTTTGTAAAAATTTTTTTGCCATCTTTAAATTTTAGATTTTGGATTATGGATTTTGGATTACAAAACAAAAAGCCAATATCTAATATCCAATATCCAATATCTAATATCTAATATCTAATATCCAATATCTAATATCTAATAACTGGGGGCTTCAACTATCTCAAATTTCGTAAATGGCCAAGCCCTTAACCAAACTCTGCCAACTACATATTTTTCCGGCAGCGCTCCCCATCTCCGAGAATCGGCCGAAGCGCCTCTGTTGTCTCCCAAAACAAAATACTCATCTTCTTTGAGAATAATTTTTAAATTTTGCGAACCTGTTAAACTAACTAAAAGGTAATCTGTTTCATCTAAGACAAGGCTGTCTCTATCTTCTTTACCCCTAATAATTATTTTATCTTCTTTTAGCTCAATTGTCTCGCCGGGCAAGCCAATTATTCTTTTAATATAATACTGAGAAGGATTTTGGGGAAATTTAAAAACCACTACTTCCCCCCTTTGATATTCTTTAAATCTGGGCGTTATCTCGTCCACAATTAAATACTCACCATCTTCAAAATTTGGCTCCATTGACATTCCTTTAACAAAAAAGGGTTGAAACAAAAAATAACGTATTGGAATAACAATACATAAGGAGATAATAATTATTTTAGCAACTTCCCAGATAAAAAGGAGCGTCTTTGTCATAAGCTTAAAATAATAATACCCGATATTCTGGATTTTAGCAATAGTTTTTGATATAATAAAGATAGAAAATCCTAAATCCGAAATTCTAAACCCCGAAGGACCGATCACTCAACGCCTTGAGTGCTCGGCCTACGGGGCAGGCAAATTCCAAATTCTAAATTCAAAAACGTGTTTGGGATTTAAAGCATTTGAATTTGTTTAGAATTTAGATATTGGAATTTAGAATTTAAAGTAAGTTGGATATTTACCACAACCTCAATAAATCACTTCGCAAAGAGCTTATTTACTTTTCCCCAAACGGGAAAGGTATTAATTTTAGGAAACTCTCTTTGAAAATCTCTCAGGGAATAGGAGTATTTTTAATCCTGGCAATAAGCTCTAAAATTATTTCTCTGCCGGGAATCTCTTTTTCCCTTAAAATAAACGAATTAAAAATTCCCTTAACCGCAAGTTCTATAGAGTCCTTATCCGCAGAAGAGACAAAGGAAATAGGGAAGGTTGAGATTTCGGAATCAGAAAAGCCTGTTTTGGAGCCAAAAAAATCCATCCCAAAGCTGGAAAAACCGGAGAACGCAAAAGCTAAAGCAGCCAAAAATCTCAATCTTTTACCCTTTTCAACCATCAAAACCAAAAGATTAAAAGGAGAAAACGATGGTCGGGTAAATTTTTTAATTCTGGGAATGCCCGGAGCCGGCAATCCGGCTCCCCATCTTACCGACAGCATTATTATCGCCTCTCTTAATTTAAAAAGCAAGTCAAAAATGACTTTAATTTCAATCCCCAGAGATTTTTTAGTAAGGATTCCCGGCGGCTATGTTACCAAAATCAATTCCCTTTATATCCTGGACAAAAAAAAATTAAAAAATTTAGAACATCTTGAGCTTTTTGAAAAAACCATTGAAGAAATTACCTCCCTTAAAATCCATTACTTTGTGATTATGGAACTTGAAGGACTCGGAAAATTGGTTGATGCCGCTGGCGGAGTAAAGGTCCTTGTGGAAGAACCAATCTATGATTCCCAATTCCCCGGACCCGATAAAACCTACGAAACTTTTATAATGCCCGGCGGCTGGCAATATTTAGACGGAGAAACCGCTAAAAAATATGTAAGAGTGCGGCACGTTAAAGGAGACGATTACGGCAGAATGGCTCGCCAGCAGCAAATAATTGAAGCTTTGAAAGAAAAAATAATAAAGCTGAATTTACTTTCCGATTTATCCACTTTTTTAGAAATTGAAAGAATCTTATCTTCTCATTTTGAAACAAATTTAACCAAAGAAGAGGGAGCCCGGATTTTGGAACTTTCTCAAAATTTAAAAAAAGAAGATGCTATTTACAAAGTGATTGACCCATCCACCGGACTTATAACATCGGGGGGTGCAGCCAATCTTGGCTATGTCCAGTGGCCAAAAGCCGGAAAGTTTGACTATTCGGAAATTCAACAATATATCGCCAATTTGTACAAATAAGGGTGCTAACCCCAGCGCTGCAAATCCTTTGGATTTGAGTGCGGGGCGAGGAGTACTGCAAGTTGTTGGCAATCTGCAATACTCGCACCGTAGCATCCTGAGCGATAGCGAAGGATTGCTTCGGAGTCTGTGCGAATAATATTCGCAAAAATTCGCACCTAAATTAGCGCAAATTTGTGAGGTTTATGATTTTGGTAGTGGGTCTCGGCAATCCGGGAGAACAATACGCGAAAGCCCGACATAATGTCGGATTTTGGGCGGTTGATAAAATCGCCGCCAATTTTCAATCCCCGAAGAAGGACAAGTTCTCTACGGAACAGGCAAAATTCAATGCTCAAATTTCCGAAGGAAAAATTGGCAAAGAAAAAATTGTTTTAGGAAAGCCCCAGACTTTTATGAACAATTCCGGAAAAGCGGTGGGTTTTTTGACTAAATATTATAAAATTAAACCAGAAAATGTGTTTGTGATTCACGACGATGCCGACCTGCCATTGGGAACATTTAGAATTGCCAAAAATCGCGGTTCGGCCGGACATAAAGGCGTTGAATCAATAATGAGAGCTCTCAAAACCAAAGATTTTGTTAGATTTAGAATTGGAACCAGAATAACCAAAAGTCCAAAAATTCCTTCCCGTTCCAAGAAATTTATGGGCAAATTTTTGGTTGAACAAAAAATAACTCCTTTGCAGGAAAAAGTTCTGAAAAAGACAATCAAAAACTGCGTTGAGGCAGTTGAAGTGGCGGTTAAAGACGGGGTGCAAAAAGCGATGAGTTTATTTAATTGTTAAATGGTAAACAAAAATTAGATTGCAAAATAAAAATCAGGGTATTTGACAATGATTAAATTTTTAAATATCTTAAAAATAGTATGACCTACAGATTTACTACAATTATTCATCGGGAAGGTAGATGGTATGTTGCCCATTGCGCTGAATTGGGAGTGGTAAGTCAGGGAAAAAACATTGAGGAAGCTAAAAAAAATCTTAAAGAAGCAATTAAGCTTTATTTAGAAGATGAGCCCCGAGCGAAAAGATATTCCTTAAAGAGCGCGCCATTGGTTACCACCATTGAATTGGAATATGCCTAAAATCTTTTCTGGGAAACAAATGATAAAAATTCTATGCCGAGAGTTCGGCTTTTATTTTGTTTCTCGGAAAGGAAGTCATATTAAACTTAAGAAAAAAGTTGATAATCGGGAAATTATTACTATAGTGCCCTTACACAAAAAAGATAGCGCGTAATAATTTTCGCGTGGGTTTTACGTAGGCGGCTTCGCCGAACTTTATATTGCCACAAACCTTTGCAGCCGCCTTGTTTCGCGCCCCCCGGTACTACAAATTCCTTCGGAATTTGAGTACGGGGCAAGCCCCGATAGTAAGAACTGCTTGTAAATTAAACTTTGGGTGGGAAAATTCGAGATAGTTGT
>Ga0210006_1000789_pt1 | contig 23417 bp, 20 predicted proteins | sample CryGey02umfilter_2_FD_185452 | JGI IMG/M metagenome (GOLD analysis project Ga0210006, IMG submission 185452) | Groundwater microbial communities from aquifer in Utah, USA - Crystal Geyser 4/10/14 0.2 um filter (SPAdes) (version 3) | ecosystem: Environmental > Aquatic > Deep subsurface >... | reverse complement strand
GCAACTACAGTTGGACAATATGGAAACGAGAATGTGATTAGGGAGTACGTACAAAAGCAAGGGCAACAATATGACTTAATTGAGCGAAATCAGCTCACATTCTTTGAGTATGAAATAAATTAACCGCTAGATACCCCGTCAGCTTGCTGCGGGGTTCTTCATTGTTAGAAGATTAGGCATTATTGGAAAGAGTTTTGGCGCAGTTAAAGCATTTGCTTTTGCGAACGAATTGCAATTATTCTGTCTAGGTTTGTTTTCCCCTGCAACATACTTTTTTGAACGAGGCAATCTTAATGTTACTTTAAGTAAGAAATACTGCGATATTACAAAACTAAGTGATTTAGTGCTTCCAAATAGTTATATTCAAAACATAAAAACCCCTGTGTTGATTATTCACGGAAATCAAGATACTACAATTCCGTTTTCAAACTCTCAGTCAATGATGGATTTGTTACGGACGGAGAAGAAGGAATTATTTGTTGTTGAAGGCGCAGATCATTCAATGAAAGAAGTGAAATATTCGGATTTGGCATTTAACAAAATGGCGGAGTTCTTTAAGGAAGTTTATAGTAGAAAATAATCATTACTCCTCGACAAGGTCACTATTTGTCAAGTGCCCGTTTTTTAAGACACTTTTCTAGATACTTTTTTGGTGCCATACAAAATGCTGAATGTATCCGCAGGTTGTTGTAGTAATACAGGTAGCTGTATACTTCCTCCGCTAATTCTCCTGTTGTCTCAAAACGCTCTAATGCAGCGGTAGCTCCACGTCTGTGAGGGCGGGGAGCTTCATAGCCTGGGGTTCTCCCGCAACGGAACAGAAAGAAATTAACACACTATCCCAGGAATTTCCTATACTGCCCAATTTTGTTTGGCTCTTCAACAATTTTCTCTATCCATCCAGGAATCTCCTTTTCAGCGATTTCATAAAGTTTTTTGTACAGAGTCAAATAAAAGATTGAGAGTCGTTCTTCCAAAATGGAGCTTTCAATAATATAAGATGAATTTGAATCGATATTTTTTGAAAGGTGAATCCTGATGGAGTGAACATTTTTTAAATATTGATTGAAGGTATTCATATGCTTCTTCAACACAGAAACTCCTAATTCATTTTGCCAACGAACTAAATATTGATTTTTAATATCCTGATATTTAGGCAAATTTAAGATATTCAAATAGTACATTCTTTTATCGCTTTCGCACAATTTCTTTAAAATGGTTGGTGACAAATAAATTCCTTCCAAAAAATAGCACCACTTTTTGTAACGGCTATAATCGAACAGGCAACGCTGTACCTTCTCTAAGATAAAAGGGTATAAATCAGTAATGGTTTTCAGATAACCTTCGGGAGATTCGTATGTTGCCTTCCAAAGATAGGGTTTTGAATCTTTTTGGTTTGCAATTCGTAGTTTTTCGTTGTCAAGCGAGATTGATTGGTTGATTCCCAGTTGTTGTACCACAAAGTTAGCCATTAAAGTCTTTCCTGCTAACCCACCGAGGAAGATAAAGAGCGGTTTTTCTGATTTTGGCGAAATAAAGAATTCCTTCATTACTTCTATAGTAACGTACCTTTTTCTTGTTTCTCCAGTCAGATTATTTGCTACAAGAGCAAATAACTGATCGCTGGTAGAGGCACCCTCCGGTATCTCGCTAATAATTGTTTCTGCAAGATCATACGATTGCTGAAAAAGTATTCCACAAGTAGCCAGTCTGCTAGATAGCATAAGAGGTGAAACAATTGTTCGAATACCGTTCGTTTTAATATATTTTTCTGAATTATCGGTTAAATATTTTCGGATCTGAATTTTTGTGTTGAATTTGTTTTTTGCAATGCGGAAATTACTTTCAATAGTCTTTTTGTACTCCTTACTATTGCTAAGTATCGCAAGTAACTCTTTTGCGGCTTTAATAATTCCAGTTGTTTTGACTTGTGCTAAACCTTCTTTATTAATATCAGAAACCTTGCCCATACTGATTGCTTTAAACCCGGCCGGCTTTAAATCGGTATTAAAGATAGGGTATTCATAATAGACAATAGGTTTCTTTGCAAAGACCGCTTCCAAAAACTGATTGCCAAAACCTTCCCAAAGGCTTGGGTAAAGTACGGCATCCGCATATAAATAAGAATCCCACAGAGAATATTTCTTGATCCCAAGTCTTTTCTCTTCTTCACTTCCGACCAACTCTTGAACCCACAAAATAGTGACAGCCAATTGCTTCGCTTTTTGCTTTAGTTGATTCACATATTTTGTTTCGTCTACATGATAATCATTTGGCAAGATGAGTATTACCTTTTTTGGGGTAAGGTTGCTTAGAGCCGCACAAAAATCAATTCCAAGCTCAATTCCTTTACGTGGTCTAATTCTACTTGCCAACAAAAGAACAAGCTCATCGCCTTTTAAGCCAATATCTTTTGGAAAATCCTTGTTGCTTGCATTCTTTAACCATTGTGGCTGGTCATAATCGAAAGTATCTGTAATTACATCAGAATTAAGATTTCTGAGCGATTTCATTTTTCTTTTTTCCCAAATACTTAACACTGTATGCGATAAATTGGGTAGCTTTGGTGGAAAATATTTTTTCAATATTCTCTTTGTATAAGAATCTGAAGGAGAGTATTTCCCAATTCTTGGCGGGTCCCAGTAGAAATCGTGGTGTACCGCAATCGCTCTTATTTGAGGGTGACTTTTAAGGAAATCATAAAAAGCAATAGTTGCAGGAAGACAAACAGGCAATGAAAAGAAATTATGAACAAATAGCAATGAAAACTTATTCTTTTCCCATAAGGCATTGAGCTGTAGTTCGACCTCCTTCGCTATTTTAGCAACGTGTTCCTTGGTAGTATCGCTAACATGACCACTAAACACCTCGGCTTGAATCTGAATAATTTTTAGATTATACTTGTAGTCAAGATAAGGAATGTGAAGATCAGAACAGGGTGAGTTCTGGTCAGAGATAAAGAATACCTTATGCCCGAATTGTTCTAGTATCTTGGCCCTCTCATCAATTTGAAGAGACACACCGTCGGTAAGTCCAATTCTAAAATGTGCTATACAAATTTTCATAATTCCTGCCAAATATATGAATAAGGTTCCAATGCATATGTCCTACGCAGATAAGTAACATTTACGGTATCGGCGGATAGGTTGTGTAACGCAAGGACCTTGTCCTTTCCTGCTCCACGCACAAGGGAGAATAGTCGCGAATCTAGGGTTACAATTTCTTGTTCGGCATCAGGATGAAATGCCGTCAGTGACTTTCTTTTTTCAAGTAGGGCCATTAAACCGTTAAAAATTTTGGCCTCCTTGCTCTGTGGTTTAGACAATTGAGTGACTATTTCAGGATAAGAAATTTTTGTTCTATTCATATCTCGTCCATGGTTTGATTTCGTATACGCATCAACATCGTTTTTTGTCCCAAACAGTGATAGGTAGTAAATACCCGGAACACCTTTTAACGAAAGTGCAACAGCACGCGTAGTGAGGAATTTTCGCAATTGTATTTCAAATGGTTGATTACTTCCCTCATTGAGAGCTGACCACCAAGTCATATGCATCTCCTTAATTGAGGTGTCCCCATTAGGGAGTTTTCGATAAGAAAATACGGCACCTTTCTGTTTTGCATTGTTATATATGACTTCTAATTCCTGCGGCTCTAGCTCGCTACTAACAGAATACATATTTATGCCATCGTGAATATCAAGGATGTTAAAGTAAGTATTACCTTTCTGAACTTTCATATTCTGAGCAAAAGCAGATAATTTTGTTGTCGAACCGGTGTATAGAGAGAATAGCACTAATGGTGCAAGTGAAAAATTGTAAACTGCATGTGCTTCCTCCTCGCTTAAGTAGGAACTGTTCTCTGTAATCGAAGCGGTGGTTGTTTCGGTAAACATTAGCGTGTTCGAGCGGACCCCGTTCAGAATGTCTCGGAATACAGAGGCAATGAGATGATTTTGTGGTAAATGTTTACAATTGGTGCCTAGTTCCTTCCAGAGGCCTCCAATGCCATCAAATCGTAGAATACTTACATTCATGGAAAGGTAAAACAAGAGTATTTTCACCATTTCTAACAGAACGATTGGGTTGTGATAGTTGAGATCAATCTGATCAATAATATTGCCAACACTGTATGTTGACCAAAGATAACGGACACCTTTGGAAGTTGTAAATGGATTTAATAGTGGTGCAGCCCTACCACGACGAACATTTTTGATGGCTTCTTCGGAAGGAAGAGCGTTCGGAGGATACCAGATGAAATAATCTTCGTATTTATCACTTCCCCGTAATAGTGCTTGAAACCACCTGTGTTGCACAGATACATGATTACTGACTAAGTCAATCATTAAGCGATATTGTGCTGCAATATTGCTAATATCTTTCCAACTTCCAAACTCTTTTTTTACTTTTTTATGGTCAATAATAGAGAATCCTCGGTCCGAAGAATAGGGTGCGAAGGGTAGAATATGAACAATTGAGAACCGATCCTGGATATATTGTTTTAGAAAGGTTTGCAGAACTTGAAGAGAGCCTTTCTTTTTGTCAGAGAAAGCATCCGCATAAGTGATGAGGGCAATATCTTTTTCATCCCATAAGGCTGGGGGATTCGAGTTACGATAAGCTTTAAAATCTTTGAGGAGAAGTTTTATTTTTTGGAATAGTAGAGCTCCCTGCTTATCCCCATAAAGAGAAGACAATTTGGTCTTAAAATCTGTACCCAACATCGAGAAATGATATCCCTTAAGCAGATAAAAAGCAATAGAGGGTATTCCCAAGCAATTAATGTACGGAAGACATGTCGACTAATAATGTAAACGGCCGTAATAGTCGTTATACCAGGGTATCAACAAAGTTTAGGCTACAAAGCGGAGCGTAGTAGCTCATTAGTGTATCTTAGAGCTGCACGTTTCTGTTTGCTTGGGCAGCACCAAACAATCGAGTTATCTGTCGGTTCGGGTAAACAAAGTTTCTTATATCCGTAATAAGAAAAACAGGGGCTCCGCCTATGGTGACAGGTAAAATATTTAGTGTTGAAAGCTTTGTAGTGTTTCTCAATACATTTTTGTTTGCCCACGCAGAAATAGCTTTTAATTGTGCAACAATAGCATCATTACATTCCGGTGTTAGAATTCTATCTAAAGTAGAAAGTTGCTCGACTGGGACTTGCCTACCTGGCGGAGTTATGTATGTTCTAAGATTCGGTCGACGTATACCAAAAGATTGTGAATAAGGAATATTCTTGCCATCAATCATAACTTTACCGATTTTGAAAATCGGGTTGACTAGCAGCGGAATATTGCGTCCGTTTGGTAAACGTATTTTTTTACCAAGGATTGCCTTTGCTAGCTTGCCCGTTTGATATTGATAATTTTCAAGGTCCATGAAGGGAGGAGAGAAATTTAAACTCTCGGCAGCTTTGTCGTAAACTTTTATACAAATAGGTAGATGTCTGTTTAGGTAAATACTTGTGTCAGCACCATAGGTTACAAAGTTATCGGGTGTTGCACCAATATCTGCCAATGTGAGAATTTGACTTGAATTTTCTGGCGTATTTTTATATGATTGCACCGGCATGACAGATTTTATACTAAACGAATTATCTCTACAATAATATGGTGTCGACTTCTTAATGGAATATTGGAGCAAAACTCCTCGACAAGGATTCGAACCTTGGACCCAGCGCTTAACAGGCGCTTGCTCTACCGCTGAGCTATCGAGGAACAGCGTACGTGTAATTATATAGTAGGTGAGGAAATTTTCCAAGATAAGAGATACAATCCCTTATGGCAAGTGATTTAGCGGAAGGACTAAGTAAAGTTACTGATAGGGGTACCCAAGAGGCAATTTTTTATATCCTTTGTGGACGTTTGGCTTCAGGTTTAGAGAACCATGATGCGGGTACGGCGCAGTTGGTAAGTGACGCTAGTCAGGCTTGGGAGGCCTCGAAAGTACACATAAGAAATCTTGCAGAGGTTGACCCAAAACAAGCACTAGAGCTTGGAATACTTTTAACTTTATTGCCAAACAACGACAATAAGGGACTTGAGCCTATCTTTCAATGGATTCGCAGTGATGGCCCAATTTTGCTCGCAGAGCAGGGTGTCAAAGAGTTGTTGGGAGCATATGTTAGGGAAAATCCTAGTAGAGGATTGGCGTTGGGGCTTGCGTTGATGAAAAATATGGACTTCCAATTAGAGAGTATGCGAAGTAAAGATGAGGTATTTAGTGATCCTCGGTCCTTTTTAGCGGTGACAAGTTTTTTCCTTGCTACAAGATTTGTGGATATTTCGTATGCTGATAGCCAATTCCTAAATACCCTTGCAACTAAAGCAATAATGAGGCTAGAAAACAGGTTTGTTTCACGTGCAGTTCGCTATTATAGCCAAATTTCTGACACGTCTTGGATTGTTGATGAATTGGAGGCTTTTTTAAGCAAGGAAGTTCCTGATGTTCGTAATGCAAGCAGAGGGAAAGGAATGACTCCAATTCATTACTAAGCAAACTTGTTTGCAGTACAGCGCGCGAATTACGTTTTGCTTTGGCTTCAAATCCAGCATATACAAAAAAAGGTTACCGTCCATCCTTTCGGATAGCCGATAACCTTTTGGGTCGACGGGGATTCGAACCCCGAACCAACTGATTAAAAGTCAGATGCTCTACCGTTGAGCTATCGACCCAGACTCCGAATTATAACGCACTTGGGGTGTTCGTGACAAGAGCGACGTTGGTAGCAGCTTCTGTAAGCGAATTTGTCATCGTTGAGTAAAAGGAATAAAATTGGTCGCATGTTAGAGCATTGGTTCCTTCTAGCCCTTGCTGCCGGGGTTTTTTCAGTTCTGTTCAATACGCTCAATCGACATCATCTACAAAAGGGCAATGATTCTACCGCGTATGCATGGTGGTTTGAATTTTACCGTGCGTGCTTCTTTGCAGTATTTCTCTTTTTTGATTTTCAATTTAGTTTTTCGTGGCAGAATCTCATTGCTCTTCTAATATTGGGTTGTTCGGAGTTTATCGCAGTCTACTGTTTTATGAAGATGCACTCTCGAATGAATTTATCTGTGTCGTCAGTTGTAACGCAACTGCGAATCTTCTTAGTTCCTCTTATGGCTTTCCTTTTTCTCGGGGAGCTTTTGGCACCAAATGTCTATATGGGAATAGGACTTCTTGCTGTAGGCTTATGGTTGACCGTTTCATTGGCGGGCTTACGAGATACAAATGGAGGTATAAAATATGCATTAGTTTTCGCTGTCGCTAGTGCCTTCTCAAGTGTTCTCACAAAATATGTTTCTGGCTTTGCCTCAGTATCTGTTATTATGTTTGCCTTTTCTGCTGTGCCCGTCATATTATTACCCTTCTTTATGAATAAAAGGCGTGGACGATTACTTCATTCTTTCATAAACTATAAAGAAAAAAGTTTTTTTGCAGCGCTTGCAAATATTGGAACGTTACTCTTGTTGGGTTATGCATATAAAGTCGGATCAGTAACGCAGATTACGGGAGTCTTTTTGAGTATGTTTGTTGGCAATGTTTTAATCGGAACATTGTTTATGAAGGAGAAACTGTCGATAAAACAAGTAGTTGGCATGCTATTGGTGCTACTTGCAATTGCGTTGCTATACTAACTCGTTCAATCTGATAAAATCGTAGGAGTTAGGTACTAAGTTTTGTTCATTTATAATGAAAAAGAATTTCTTTTCACTGCTGCTTGGTCTGTTCTTGATTACTCTTGGGGTAAGTTCTTTGCTTAACTCATTTGGTTATCCAATAGTGCAAAATCTAATTTCGACATTTTGGCCTTTATTTGTTATCGGGCTTGCGGTATCACGTTTTGTTGCAAAAGATATAAAAGGTGGTGTTATCCTTGGTGGACTTGGCGTAGTTGCGCAGCTGAATATGTTGGGTGTAACTGATATTTCATATTGGCCAATTTTCTTTTCTTTAGTCTTGATAATGATCGGAATCTCGTCCATCGCTAAAGGTATCACCTTGCCGAAAAAAGGGCAGACAACCACCTTGGCTGACACAACCTTTTTTGGTGGTTTAGAAAAGTCAATTACCGATAAATCCTTTTCTTCAGGTAGTTTCATCACATTGTTTGGTGCTACTGAAGTTAATTTAACCAAAGCAGCGTTTAAAGATGGGGAAGCCGTGATTGATGCTTTAGTTGCTTTTGGTGGTGCAGAAATAAAAGTTCCCTCAGATTGCAAGGTAGAACTAGATGTAACCGCAATCTTTGGTGGTACTTCTGATAAAAGGGTCGTCGATGATGCCAATATGACCCAGACACTTCGAGTTAATGGGTATGCGTTGTTTGGGGCAATTGAGGTGAAGTAGTAGAGATTTATTTCACAAGGCAAATATTGAAAGTTCCCCAACCGGTATAGGTGTATGGTTCACCTCCAATTTTTAAACATTCGTCTTTATCGGTAACACCTTGATATATTTTAACCATATACTTTTCTTTTGGTCCAGGACAATTATCGCTACAGGCAAAATAATCAACAATAGGAAAAGGTGGAGAATCTGTAGGCTGCTGTTTGGCCAAGAAGGAATAATATATGAAATAACCTAATGCTAGAATTAGTATTCCTGCAATTAGCGGTATTAGTTTGGACATAATTTTGCTAGACATATTTAAATTGTAACATAGTTGTAAAATACGCATCATTTCATGTATTGGCAAATTCGGAGTAGTAGCATTTGCCACTGCACCTTATGGATTCGCTACGTCACTCCGTTTCTGGCTTATCTCATTCGGAGTAGCGGGGCTCGAACCCGCGACCTCACGCACCCCATGCGTGCATTCTACCAACTGAACTACACTCCGATTGGTGATTATATCCCAGAATTAAAGCATTCGCCACCCGCAACTTGACACCCCCCTGGGGTGTGCTATACTATTATTGATGGAAAAAGATATCACAGCAAGAATCAGAAACTTGGTTGGTCAACTAGAGGCAGTTGTACGAATGAGAGATTCTGGTGTACGATGTGACGAGCAATTAACACAGCTAAAGGCGGTTCGTGCCGGTGTCAGCGCAGTAATGCAAAAGATCATCGAAAAGGAACTTGCCCAGTGTACAAAGTTTGCCGAACGTAAGCAGGTGATGGCAAAACTTTTTGCAGAATTGATTCACCACGCGTCCTAGCCGATTGCTAATAACTAATAACTAATAACTAATAACTAATAACTAATAACTAATAACTAATAGCTAGTAACTAGTAACTAATATCTAATATCTAATATCTATCAACTAATAAGATGGAAAATGAAATAGAAGTCGTCGGGAAAGAACAGTTTGAAAAGGAAGTATTGAAAGCAACCGGAATAGTTCTGGTAGATTTCTGGGCTCCTTGGTGCACACCGTGTAAAATGCTGGCGCCAATATTATTGCAGGTCCAAGAAGAATCGGCGGGCAAGCTCAATGTCGTAAAGGTAAATACCGAAGAGCCCGACAATATGCCCCTTGCGCAAGAGTACAAAATTATGAGTATTCCGAATATGAAAATTTTCAAGAACGGAGAATTTATAAAGGAAATAATTGGGTACCGAACAAAGGATGCAATTCTTGAGGAATTATCTAAAGTTTAGGAATGCAATAATAGCAGTAAAGCTAAGCAATTTCTGGTTGACTCAACGGTGAAACCCTGTATACTTGGTTTGATGAAGATTAGTAAAAAAGTGTTGTTTATCAGTGTAGTGATTCTTCTTGTTAGCGTGATTTTTGTTCTTGTTCGTGTCTTGTCAAAAAATATTGAAGTGGCTTGGAACAATGAAGATACGTGGACGACAAAAGAAAGGCTGATTTTTCCCAAAGAGGTTTCGAGCTTAAAGGTAAACAGGCAGGTAACTGCAACAGCGACAGGCGAAGCGTTTTCGTTCCGCGCAGATTACTGTTATTTGTATGCGATTACACAATCAACTGATGGTTCAAAAGCGACACTTAAGTGCAGCTTATTACCAATGTATTATTTGCAGAATTTAGGTACAGCCACAAAAGAATGGCAAGAAAAGTCGGACATTTTAATGGAAATATCAAAAGAAGACATTTCGCCAACGTCGTTTTTGGGAAGAATTGATTTATCTTTCGAATCAGTAAGCGAACTTGGTTCGCAGAAAATTCCTGTATCAATTGCCATTAATGGAGAAACACGCCTGCCAACAAAAACGATAAGTGCTTCGATTTCACACTTCATAACAGCGCTTTTTGGGAAGAAGACTGAAGTCGCCGTGAAATTTACCGGATACGAGGTTAAAAGGTTGAATAACACAACCGATCTGCAGAAAGAAGAGTATGCAAAAACTTGGGTAAAAAAAGTAAACAATTTAATAAAGATGGACTTTGTTTCTAAACAGGCACAAAAAGTTGGTGCAATAGAAAAACTAAAGGTGTTTAAACAATACTTTACGCCATCAGCACTTAAATGCTCGGATCTTTCTACTTGTATAGCCGGATATAGTGACAATCCGGCGGAGAAAGTCGCCTATTATATGTATGGCCTATACCAATCTGATAGAAGCAATTTCGCCAAATTTATGGAAGAATTCAGCACGTCGTTGTATCCGTTTACTCCTAAATACCCCGCAATTACAAAAGAGCAGGTTGCTGCGAGTGGAGGAGTTAATTGGACTACATTTACCGTGTACAACTTCCCGATTTGCCCGATTGCCGAGGTTATCAAAGGAACTACCTCTGGAGCAACTGTTTTCTTTGGAACATATGCAAAAACTGTTGCGTTAGATGCAGAAGTAGTTAAAAGCAACGAAGCTGTACTTGATGGGTATAAAGATACCTTATGGGTTGAGGGAGAGGGATGGGATTCTGATTTTATTAAGCAATTCGATCGCGTGTGTGGCTATGTGTTTACTAATCAAGGTATTGGGTCTGCTTCCCTAAAGCAAAGCTTAGTAGAGGTCTATTTTAAAATGCTCTCGATACAGACTGGTTCCAAAGTCACTCCCGATAAGAACAGCATAGCAAACGAAATATATGAAAAATCAGCTTATTCTCCATACTCATCACCACTGTTGTTGGACGCTTCGCTTATGAAAGAACGACAAAATGGGCTTGAAACGATTGACAAGCAGGGTAGTGCCTACGTAGAATGGAAATCGTTATTAAATTCGTTAATATTCGTATATTTATATGAAACACTATAGTCATATAGTCTTAGTATTTATTATAGTTGCCGTTGTAACTTGCTTTGGAACGATATCTCGGGTGCAGGCGCAGTATCGGTGTAGTGGTGAATGCCATAATTGCGGACCAAGACCGAAAGCTGGTTACCAAAGGTGTGACGAGAATGATGATGACGCTGAATTTGGCTGTTGTTATGATTATTCCTGCAATGGTGACTGTGAGGATCAGGGTGGTAGCGACCCTGGCTGTGGAAACTGTGACTATTTTTGTCCTAGAGTAACAACACCAACACCAACACCAACTCCGACTGTATGTGTGTGTACCGAAACTCAATGTCCTCCAGATGATTGGGATAAGTTCAAAATGCGTCCAACACCAGAAGGGACTTACGAAAGCTGTCCAACAACGGATTCCTGTAGTACGGTACCCAAAGACTGCTTTAAATATAAGAATACCCCCCCTACCTGCGAGATTCTCCCTACTTCCATCGCGATGACCAGGAATGATGCTCCGAAACAATTTGCATTGACCATAACCGACAATGATTATGGTGATACCGTGCAGATTACCGGCGCAAGGACAGTCGATTCCGCCGGGAAGCTTAATTCGTGTGTAAAGATAACTACACTTGGTGGAGGAGATGTCTTTAATCTGACCGTAAAAACCGGTTCAGATGATCCTGCGAATATTACACAAACAACCAATTTATTGGTTAATTCTCGCGGACGACATGGAGTGTTTGAAAACATAGGGGGTAATTCCTTATGCCAAGGTCTTCTACAAATAGAAATCAGGGATGTTGACTCAGATGGAGCTGGACCAGATGTCGCAGATACTGCATTATGCGAGATTCCTATTTCAGTTTCAAATGATCCTCCTCATTTGGAAAATGTACAGCTCTTGGATATGGAAAAAGTCCAAGGGAAGAGTCCGCTAACCCGAGAAGGCAGTAATATGATTGATGGTCGAGGGAAGCTATTTGTTGGTTCTGTACTCACTCTGGAAAACAAGAAACAAGCGACGCTTTGTAAGGTACCTTTAATGCTTGGGTTAACAGGGGCGTCAACTAACTTCACTTGTCCCGTAAATGATGAGGGCTACCTTGATTCATTTAGCAGAAGGCGAAACCCACTACAGTTAGAGTTTACTGTCAGTGATGCGAATGGGAGTGATGACATTATGCAAGCAGGTATGTGGATACAACGAGTCGATTTGAATAAAAATTCTGCTGCTCTTCCTTTAATTAATGCAGGAGGATCGCGCAATAGTTTTCAAGCAATGTATTCAGAGATGGAGAATATACAAGTGAATGGCACTCGCTGGAATTTTGTTTCGCGAGCATGCTTAGGAACAATGTGTGGTTCGCAAAATATACGGTTAAGTTCAAGACAAATTTTCTCGGCATTGGCACTGATAAATGAGTTACCATCTTATGTGTCAATGAACGGAAATGTGAAGATAGACAAATATAGATGGGCAAGTCAGAGGAAGTGGCAGAAGGTCGGCTTTCCTGATTGTTTAGATTCCGTTGTTGGGTGTTCCGACGCAAATGTACCTGATATTGCACAGACGGTTGCAGGCTCAGAAACAGCAGACCCTTCTAACTACGATTGGGCAGTGGCTACCGATTCTAATCACCTTATCTGCTTCTTGGAGGATAATCCTGTTCCTACCAAGGTAGATATTTCTGGAGAGATTGTCTGTCCAGGAGACTGTGCTGCTTGTGCAAAGAAAGAGGGAGTTTTTAATGTTGCTGGAAATCCAAATGTACTTACGTTTAAGTTCGGTATCTATTTTAATGATAAAGATAGCGGCCATGGAATGCAGGATGGGGAGTATTCGATTTTCTTAAGTGCCCTCGATAAAGTTAGCGTACCGCTAAACAATGTAGATGTTTCCCAAAAGGGAGATAACGGTTGGGTGAAATTCGACAAAAACGGCAATCTGTGTACGGGTTCAACTTGTCCAGGCAATTCCGACTTTGTACTTTTGTACGACGCGACTGCACCCCAAATTGGCCCTTATGCACAGCAAACATTTGCCGATAAAACATTACTTAACGAGACGATCGGCATTTCTGACAGCGGATCTGGAATTGGAGGGGTAACAAAGGCATTTATGGCGCGACAGGGGATGCTTGACGGGTTACCACTAGAGAATGATTTAACCTGGGCATATCATAAGGGCACGACAACACTTTTTGATGGAAAAAACACCAGAACGGCTTTGGCTGTAGGTACGACCTCAGTGAAATTGGAAGGTGGTGGTTTTAGGGCATATGATGAATTAACTGCTGGGATTTGTGCATACGACCGTGCAGGTAATATGAGCTGTGGTAATAGCACTATAGCTGGCACACCCTTCACGTTCCTTGCCCCGTGGTTAAAAACCTCTTACGGGGATATTTACAGTGTAAAAGAGAACGATACTGCACCCTTTGGTCTAACTTTGCCAGCATCTAACGGATTGGGTCTGGAAGACAAAACGCAGGATGTATACCTCCCATTTACCAAACAGGAGTTTACTATTGGCACCGGCTATTTGTTAACAGCCAACGTCGCACCAGGGACTGGTCTTATGGGTGGATACTTTCAGGGTGGGGCCAATCACCCGCTGGGCTTTACGAATAATTATAGAGTAAGTTCTGATATTACGGGGTATATACCCTCCCTTCCTGGTAATGAATATGCCAGATTGAAAGCGATAGCAAATTTAAATTGTGAATTGATGAATTCAGTTCCCATGGGGAGCTGTGCTAATACGGGGGCGGGAATTGGTGCAATAGGGGTAAAAGACTACAATGTAGTTACGTTAACAACTAATATTTTGCAAACGTCGCCAATAATACTACCCTTAAACTGTGTACACGCTAATGTTATTTTTGTCGAGGAAGATATTGTAATATCACGAGAAATTGTCAAGACTGCTCCTCTGAACAATAGTGGCTGTGTCTTTGTGGTGAAAAATGGAAAAACGTTGACTATTAGAGATGTTCCGAGTGATTTTCGGGAGTATCCGCCTAACCCAGGGATACCTACGTTGGACAGATTTGACGCAGCAATTATTGCCGAAGCTGGTGCAGCAGTAATAATAGATAAGGGAGATAAAGGTGCAACGACTCAGAGTACAGATCGTCTTGGAATTACGGGCTGGATCTATTCTGCTAATGAGTCTACAGCCCCAAAGTTCTTGAGAAATCTTGCAGAAGTCGATAATCGCAGATATCCTGCCGAATATATAAAGTATGATGTAAACCTTCTTGATGTGCTCAGTCCTTTATTGGGCTTTAACAAGACGGCAGACATAACGTGCGGTACGTCAGGTCATGTGCTGTGCAAGTAAAAATGCTGAAAATTACTCATCTGGTATAATTCCATATGTCCGAAGAAACCGAAACTAAAGAGGTAATTATTGCAACACCAATAGATTCAGATACCACTCCAACTGAACCACCCGGTCTATCAGACAATTCTACTGACCCAGGAAGATATTCAAGATTTATTACGGGTGTTGTCATGCTTGTTATTTTGCTTGTACTTGTTGGTGGTGTTCTGGCAATTACAGCACCGGCGACTTTTTCTGCTGTAATTAATGCTTTTTGGCTATTTATGTTTTGTTTAGTTCTCCTCTTCCTGGTTCTTGGTGTGTTAATTATGGTGGGTTTGAAAAACCAGGTGAAGCAAATACTTGATATCTTTGTTGAGGGGACGTTGTCTATTGTCGATATCATGAACTTTTTCAAACTAGCATTTAACTTTATTATTGATGTTTTAAAACAAGCCGTATACTTTTTGATTCCATTCGTTTCCTATTTGTTGGGAGCGCTTATATATTTTGTCCTGTTGTATGCGTATAAATGGGTTGGTAAAACGTACGATGTGACGTTATTCACCGTTGTACTCGCAACCGTTTTGGTTGTAGCAACTGGAATGTTAAATAGGCGATCAAAGGCCGAAGGCAAGGTAGAATTAGAATGGGGGCGTAAAGTTCAACTACGGTTTAAGGATCTTTTTGGAGATGCCCTAGAAATTGTACTTTTTGTATTCTTCTTAACAATGGATAGTAAGAACTTATTTTTTCTGCCTAAAGAATTAAATATTGAAATTCGTGCAGTGTTCAACGATTATAATTTTATGATTGGAGGTTGGACTTTTGACGCAAGCATTTACAACACCTTAACGTTGGTAATAGCAGCAGTCGGATTTGAAGTAATGAGGTTTTTAATGCGAATTGTTGCTGCAGGTTTTTCATTCTATAAAGAAATTAATTCGTATGTTGGGGATGGTAATCAGAAGATATCCGGGGCGGCTCAGATCAAATGGGCGTTAAGGCAGAGCTTTGAGGTTCACAAAGACGATGTGATTCGGTTTATTACATATACAACGTTCATAGTATTTGTATTTCTTGCTTTTCCTCGGCTTAAATTGTTGGCTATGGCGGTTGCGAGCTTGACCGCATTGGTTATGGATTTAGCTATGCAAGACCGACTAGTAATCAAAAGAGGCAACGATTTATTTACTAAGATTGTATCGTCACTCTTTAAGGTGTAGCTATGGCACAAGAGGATTTCGTTAAACGAAACGATTGTTTCGTTTGTGAACATTGCGGAGCGAAAGTATCGCCAGCAAAGAAAACATCGCGAAATCATTGTCCGACTTGTTTGTATTCAAAGCATGTGGACATTGTACCAGGCGATCGGATGGAAGTGTGCCAGGGGTTGATGAAACCAGTCGATTATGAATACAAACAGGGCACAGTGGAGATTCAGTTCAGATGTATAAAGTGCGGAAAATCTGGTGTAAATAAAGCAGCCTCTGACGATACGCTTGACGAATTGTTATCGATGAAAGTGCAGGGTTAATAAGGTAGGGTATAATAGGAACAAGTAAGTTTGCATATTATCAAATGGCAAAATTCAAGAAAAAAAACAGTGCAGCAGAAGATACTCAGACAGAGGAGCCCGTAGTACCAGCAGTTGCTTCGTCGCAACATATGAGCACTGAGGATAAACAAAAGATAATTGATGCCGCAATGACCATGATTGAGAAAAAGTTCGGTGATGGAAGTATCATGCGATTGGGTTCGAAGAAACGTTTAGCAGTCGAAGTGATTTCAACTGGAGCGTTATCATTAGATGCAGCACTGGGTGTTGGTGGAGTACCTCGTGGGCGCTGTATGGAGATTTATGGTCCAGAAGCATCAGGGAAAACGACACTTGCTTTAAGCATTATTGCAGAAGCTCAAAGAAAAGGCGGGAAAGCAGCGTTTATCGATGCAGAACATGCGTTAGATCCAGGGTATGCAAAAAAGATTGGTGTTGACGTGAATGATTTATATGTTTCCCAGCCAGATTTTGGCGAACAAGCACTAGATATTCTAGAAACTCTTATTCGATCAGGTGCCTTTGACGTAATTGTTATAGATTCTGTAGCAGCCTTAGTACCAAAGGCAGAAGTTGATGGTGAAATGGGTGATGTTCATATGGGGTTGCAAGCACGTCTTATGTCGCAGGCTTTGCGGAAAATTACGCCGCTTACAGCTAAATCGAACACCGTGGTTATCTTCTTGAATCAACTCAGAATCAATCTTGGGGTAAAATTTGGAAACCCTGAAACAACAACGGGTGGGAATGCCCTAAAATTCTATTGTAGTTTGCGACTGGATATTCGCCGCAGAGAAGAGATTACCAAGAACGGGGAGTTACTTGGGCACACACGTGAAGTGAAGATAGTGAAGAATAAAGTCGCGCCCCCGTTTCGTAATGCGTTTTTTGACATTCGCTTTGCCTCTGGGATAGACAAGGTGAGTAGTATATTTGAAGCCGGAGTAAAATACGGATGTATCGATCAAGCTGGGGCCTGGTATAGTATCGATGGCGAAAAAATCGGGCAAGGGAAAGAAGCAGTTGTGGACTATTTGCGTGATCATCCAGAAGTGCAAGAAAAGATTAAAAAAGTAGTTCTGGAAAAAGTACTATAAAAGCGCATGAAAGAATTTGTGCTGAGGAAAGAGCCTTCTGAGAAAAAACTTGAGCCTCTGAAAGCGTTGTTGGGTAGTCGATCACTTGCTTTGGTGTGCTGGAATCGAGGCTTAAAAACGCTAAAAGATATCGAGCAATTTACGAGCGATCAGCCACTGTTAGCGTCTTCTGAACTTTATGATGTTGATGGCGTATATCGATTGCTTGTAAAACACAAGAAGTTGAACTCCAAGATAGTAGTTTACGGTGATTATGATGCTGATGGCGCTGTTGCAGGCGCTGTATTGTGGCGATTCCTTGCAAAGACTCTTAAAGTTAATGCAACGGTGTACATACCCGATAGGCACGAAGAAGGGTATGGGCTTAATCGACAAGCATTAGATACTTTAGCAAAGTCTGGTGTTGGGTTAGTCATAACGGTTGATTGCGGTATTAGAGATTCTGCAATTATTGCCGGGATTATGGCCTCATATCCCATTGATATTATCGTAACTGATCATCATCAGCCTAGTGGCGAATTACCCAAAACAGTTGTCGTTCATCCGTTATATCCCGGGCATGAATCAAAAAACAGGTTCACTTCGGGCGGAGTAGTTGCCTGGAAAGTGGTTCGCTATTTGGAAGATAAATTTTCGTTTTCACACGAATATTCAGATAGTGTCGTTGATTTGGTAGGAATATCTTTGGTTACCGACATGATGCCTTTAATTGGCGAAAACAGAGAGATACTCAAAAGGGCCATACGTAAAATGCGAAGCTCACCTTCGTTAGGAACAAAGGTTTTAGCAGAAATAACACAAGTGCCTGTCGAAGATCTCTCCACCTATCATCTTGGTTTTGTTTTAGGCCCTAGACTGAATGCAAGTGGAAGAATTGGAAATCAATACACGAGTGTTAGGCTATTAAGCACGGATTCACTTTTTCAGGCGAGAAAATACGCACAGGAAGTTCACGAAATCAATGTGACGAGGCAAGCGTTGACCAAGTCGATGTTAGAGGCAGCAGAGGCAACAAGAGTAATTGTTTCTCAAAAAATTGCTATTGCGTCGGGTGAAGGTTGGGAAGATGGAATAATTGGTCTGGTCGCAGGGAAATTGATGAATAGTCTAGGGCTACCTGCCATAGCAGTGTCTATCGATTCAGCAAAAGGTATTGCGAAAGGTTCAGCTAGAAGTTTTGGTGATTTCAATATTACGGGTTTCTTCTCAGGATTTCCAGATATTTTTGAACGTTTTGGTGGTCACAGCAATGCGGCAGGATTTACGTTGAAAAGTACTGATATTCAAATTCTACTTACTGCTATTTCTACTGAAATCGAAGCGAAATATTCCACATATATTCCTGTAAACAGGCAATTTGTCGATTCAGTGGTTTCGAGGTCAGAACTAACAGAACATTTTTTTGAAATGCTGTCAAAACTAGAACCTTTTGGACAAGCGAACCTGCCCCCAATATTTGCCGTAAAAGGCAAAATCGCTCAGTTTTCTTTGATAGGGCAGCAAGGAAATCATGTGCGAATTGAACTAGAAACGGAAGACGGTACCCTTAAAGCAATGGCCTTTGATGGTTTAAAATATTTGAAAAAATTAGAGCAAGGAGTTCAGGTTGTGTTAGTCGGCAAGCCAAAACTAAATGAATACAATGGCCGAAGAGAATTGACGTTCTTTGTAGAAGATGTGGTCACAAATTTGGACAATGAATGACCATAGGCATAATCCAAGCAACAGTTATTTTGTTGGAATGGCGTAATCGATAGCCGGAACGTAAATCGCGATTTCACCTTTCGCCCCGTTCTGGAAAATCGCTTGTCCAGTCGCTACATATATTGGTTGCAAATAAGGCTGAATGTCAGTGGTTTCGTAATAGGCAAGTTCTAAATTATAAAGGTTTATTACGGAAAGCGGTGTTGAGGTCTTTGGGTTCAATGGGTCACTTGCACCTTCCGTTAGGTATACAATCTTTCCTCCGCCTTGCTGAATCATTGTAATAGCTGCAGATGGGGGTTTAATTAAATATGTTCCGCATGGTGTGTCTTCGACATTCCAGTTGTTGTAAATAATCTGCTGCAATCCATAAGCGGCACTACCGCCCTGATCACGCATATATATTTGCATGTTTGAGGTTGTAGGTGTTTTTCCTACTCTTCTAACGACAATCTCAGTGTATTTTACAGAGTTACTTAGACTCTTTCGTTGTTCTGAGACAAAGGCGGTAAAGTTTACTCGGCCAGTCGGAATATTAAGTGGATTTAAAATTGCTTGATCGTAAAGGAGAAGTTGATTTGTTTTTTGAAAATCGACGCGAACCAGCTGAGCTTTCTCCATCGAGTCAACTACTACGGGAACATCTTTAGCCATTACTACCGGGTAGGCAAAAGATTTTCCATTAGCAAATTCAGAGGTAAATAAGCCAAGAGCGCGCAGGTAGTTTGCCGCCTGCTCTGGGGCTCGATAAATGGAGGGAAGTTTCTGATTCGGAATCGTGGGTAATGCCGTGTTTAATCGCGAATAGGTAAAATTGAAGGTATTAGTATTAAAAACTAATTTAGACTTGAGGAACGAATTGTTCCAGGTGTACAGTGTCGAGCCAGGGGTGTGAATGACCGGTGTTGAAAAGTCCAGGCTTTTTGCTAACGCAATAGCCATATCTCTTGTGCTGAACTTTTCGCCGGCAATATCGATAGCGTACACATATGCAATTAATGGAACTTTTGAGTTTGGTAGAGAGGGAGCTAATGCTTCGACTTGCCATATTGCACCTTCCGCTGCCACACCTTTTTGTACTTCGATATCGATTTCGGGTAAAGCACCACATTTGTTGTCAGGAATAAATACCTGATCTACCTTCCAATTGATCTTCTTGTAATACTGAACTCCGTAATAACCGCCGACGATAAGTACAACAAATACTATTGCAAACTTTGAGAAGATTTTTGTCCAAAATACGGTTTCTGTTAGTGTCATGAGTTTGATATAATGAACCTATTGAATTGATTGTATCAGAAGTAATGTCATCTGTCAGAAGTGATATGAATAAGGAAATTCGTCTGCGCGCAGCCCCAAGTCCGACAGGGAAAGTGCATATCGGAACAGTTCGCGCGTACTTACCCAATTTTCTTCTGGCGCGTAAATCTGGGGGAAAGAATATCCTTAGGGTTGAAGACACTGATAGTAAAAGGAACGCATTTGGGGATTCGCAACTTGGGGTTCATGCAATGATAGAAGCTTACGAAGCTGTAGGCATTGTATTTGATGAGGGCCCGCATGTTGGTGGCGATTATGGTCCGTATGTCCAATCAGAACGTCTTGATATATACAAAAAATATGCAGATGAGTTGATTAATAATGGGCATGCCTATTATTGCTTTTGCTCATCAGAAAGACTTGCTGAATTGAGAGAAAATCAGAAAGCTTTAAAGCAACGTCCTATGTATGATAGGCTTTGTCGTAGCATTAAACCTGAGGAAGCAAAAAAGCGTGTTGCAAGTGGTGAAGCCCATGTTATCCGAATGAAGTTTCCAACGGAAGGAGAAACCGTCTGCCACGAAGTCTTATTTGGTGAAATTCGGGTTAAAAATCAAGATATTGACGATCAGGTTTTACTTAAGCAAAACGGTTGGCCAACCTACCATTTAGCCTCTGTGGTTGATGATCACTTAATGAGAATTACTACAGTCATTCGTGGGGATGATTGGTTACCGAGTTATCCAAAGCACGTGAAGCTGTACGAGTTTTTTGGCTGGGAAATCCCAGAATTCGCTCATTTGCCAATGATTCTGAATCCAGACGGGCACAAGAAACTGAGTAAACGGTACGGAGCGAACTCGATAATCGCGAAAATGCGAGAAGGGTATCTGAAAGAAGGTATTTTGAATTATGCAATTTTGTGTGGGTGGGCACCAGATGCGAAAGTAGCCCATCAAGACGAAATATATAGTATCGACGAGATAATTGAATTGTTTGATTTAGCGCATATGAATAAAACCGCTGCACGATATGATCAAAATAAATTTGATTATATAAACGGTAAGCACATTCGCCGTTTTACGCCGGAGCAGTTTGCTGACCGTGTTCTAGATTGGGCAGAAAATATTGTATTGAAACATTTCAAAGTTGATGTTATCTCCGGGCTGGAAGATTGGGAAATCTCATTGCAAGCAGAGGTAAAAAAATATCTGCCATTATGGAAAGCCGATATAACCAAATTTAATAAATGTCTTGCGCTAGAGCAGGAGCGAGTGGTTAAACTTTCGGAACTGCCGGCTTCTCTCGCGTATTTTTATATAGATGAATTTAACTATTCGGACTCTGATTGGAATATGAAGAACCGTAGTAAGTCCGAGCTGGCCGCTGCTTTAAAAGAGGTTTTTGACCGGCTAAGTGTGATTTTTGAAAAGGGTTCTGTAACTCATGAAGAATGGGAAAAGGTAGTGCGTGGTTATGCGGAAGAACTCGATTGGAAAGCCGGTGATTTGTTTCTTGCCGTTCGATCTGCAGTTACCGGTAGGCTGCAAAGCCCACCTTTACTCGAAAGTATCGAGATTATGGGGTGGCACAAGGCGAGGATTTTTATCGAAAAAGCAATAACTTGGTTGAGTAAATAGACGAAATCGTTTATAATTTGCGGTAGTTCGCAGGAATTGTTGTTGCCGGGTCGTCTAATGGTAGGACGGCTGCCTCTGGAGCAGTTAGTTTTGGTTCGAGTCCAAGCCCGGCAAATTTGTTTTGCACCGAAGGTGCCAAACAAATTTAACAATAATAGGCGAGAACCGATGGTTCGACTGAGAAGGCGTGTGGTGAATAACGAGCAGAGCGAGTTAATGAACCCCGACTGAACTGATACTGGGAGCGGAGCGAGCATGCAAGTCCAAGCCCGGCAATAAATGTGCATGAAGATCACAACTAAATAGATCTGTTATGTCAAAGAAGAAAGGGCACCGTCCCAAATTTGTCACCTGAAGTCTCCAAAAATATCGGGAATATCGATACTCAGATTTCTGGTTTGATCAATCGGCCTTTTACCATTTAAACGCCGAAACTTCCGCGTACAATCAGTGAATTTCGTAAATCTTCTTTTAAGCACATATGCGTTGAACCACAGTTTGGCATGTTCATAGGTCTCAAAGCCTTTTAGGGACGAAATATGGGCCTCTAAATGACCATTAAACGTCTCGATGAGATTAGTACTGAGTGGCGTTGCCGGTAAGTACTGGTAGTTGAACAGTTCCTCTCCAAAGTGCCCATCCAGCCATGACAGAATTCGCATCTCTTCTGTCTCTCCTTTTTCCAGTGCTTTCCTCCATAGATTGCCTAGTAGACGTTGTCGATATTCCACAGTATGTCGCACGTTAATTGACAATGCATAGTTGAGGAGCTTGTAAAACTCTCGATATACAGGCTCTTTCGAGATTCTTAACTCACTCCTGATTTGCCGAAGAATATGAACATAACACGCCTGTATGTGTATTTTCCCAAATGCTCGGATACAGCTTTGTTTGAGCGATTTGTTGTCGTCACAGACAGCAATCTTGTAGTGAAACTTCAGGTTTCGCAACGACCGAAAATACACCTCCCATGACTGGTAGTTTTCTGATGGTGCAACAAAAAACAGGGGAAAATCATGTTTCCAGTAGTCAACTCCCCACAAAAGCACCGCATCACGAGAATATCCCTTAATGGGTACATATTTACCATCTGGTATCAGTACTTCCGAAAACCTTGTACAGACGCATTGCGTAAGCAGATTGTTGTCTGGCAATCTTGCCATTTCTGCAGTGACTACTCGTTGCGCTGTTGATTTTGATACTTTGTACTTTCGTTCTAGATCTCGAAACGAATGACCTTCGAGATGGTCATCCATCATCTGAAAGGATGGCGTTGGGGCTGTATTGACAGAAAAGTATTGTTCGCAATGTTTACAGTAGAACAGAATACTACTTTTCCGTTTTGTCTTACGAATTACAGCTTTTGTAGAGTGGCAGTTTGGGCATTTGTACTTTTTCATAAGTAAGATACCCCATGTGCGAGTACTTCGCTATGAAATCGCGGTACTTAACTCCACACTCCAGGTGACAAATTTGGGACGGTGCCTAATATTTGGTGTTATATTCATTTGTGGTTTTGTGACATTGTTCGGTTTATTAATTAAATCACGTAATGGTATGTGGTATGTCAAGTACCCGATTTTCAGGAATGGCTGTCTAGATACTTTTTAGGTGGCATACCCAATGCTGTATGGATGCGGAAATTGTTGTAGTAATACATATAACTGTATATCTCCTCCGACAATTCACCG
>Ga0210006_1000788_pt1 | contig 23448 bp, 21 predicted proteins | sample CryGey02umfilter_2_FD_185452 | JGI IMG/M metagenome (GOLD analysis project Ga0210006, IMG submission 185452) | Groundwater microbial communities from aquifer in Utah, USA - Crystal Geyser 4/10/14 0.2 um filter (SPAdes) (version 3) | ecosystem: Environmental > Aquatic > Deep subsurface >... | reverse complement strand
GGTCATGGAGCGGGCATTTTTGATTGAACGGGTTAAGCCTTTTAGCCGGCATCCGGGAGTGGAAATCAGCCGCAGTCAAAAACTTTATTTTTTGGACAGCGGCCTACAGTCAATCCTGTGGTTGAATCAGTTCCAGCCGACGATTTTGGACCCGGTCTTTAAATCCAATATTTTCGGCGAGTTGGTCAAAAAAATCGGCCGGGAGTCGATCCGGTTCTGGCAGACTAAATCCGGGGCGGAAGTGGATTTTATCGTCCAGAAAAAAGAGGGGGCGATACTGGCTATCGAAGCGGCGGTTAACTTTCAGCGCTATAATCAAAAAAACTTCAGTTTGTTTAAAAAGCGCTATAATCCTAAGCGCTGGCGTTTGATCGGTTTGGAAGGGGAGAAATTAGCCAGAAACGGTTTTTACCCATGGGAGATGTAGGCTTTTAAGTAAAGCAATGTTTCGGATTTTAGGGTTCTCCTGATCTTTTGGAATTTTTCTGGCGGCAGGAGCGGGTTAAGATCTTCACTGATGACGGTTTCGGTTACTTTTTTGTCAATAAAGCTGATTAATTTTGTTAAAAAAACGGCGGCTGGCAGTCCGGTTCTTTGCTCGAGTATTTTTTGATTAAAACCGGAACCTTGGGAGAAAAAATAGTGAATATCATATATGTCCCGGCCGGCAATCTGCCGGTGTTTGGTAAATCGATCTAATGGTGCCGCCAACTTGTGGCTAAACATCGTTTCAATGGTTTGACAATTGACCAGCCGGTCAATTTCCGGCAGGAACATCGGCCGGTAAATATTGGCGGGAAGGACTTGGTCATTAACGCTGGCCTTCAGGGTGTTTCTCTGCCCGGCCGGGGCGGGATATTTAAGAATAAACAGTGGAATTTTCTCATTGCCGGCTTTAATGGCAAAATCCAGCTGTTTAAAAACTTTTTTAAACTCATTGATCAATTTTGGTTTTGACTGACCTGGTTTGAGGTCAAAATCCAGGTCAACGGAAAACCGGTCTAAAAACCCCAGCATTGCGGCGCAGGTCCCGCCCTTGAAATAAAGACCGGCGGATAGCCGGGGCTCGTCAGCGATGCCGCTTAATAGTTTCAGCAGTTGAAATTTATGGAGAATGTCTTCAGGGCGGATTAAGATCATAAATTAATAACCAATCTGACGCTGAATTTGTTTAACTTTTCGCTGGTCGATAAGTGCCGGATTATCAAAATAGTAGCGGGGATTGAAGTAGAGCGTATCGGCCACGGCCCGTTCCGGTCCGGCGGTCAGCACGCCTTTAACTAAACTGATTCCGGTAGGATTGATTAAGTATTTTTCCTTAAGTTTCCGGAACAGGAAAACTTGATCGTTAATTTTTATTTTGGCGGGAACCGAGGAGACAAAAGTGATCGGGTAAACTTTTTGGCTGATAATTCCGGCTTGGGCCAAAACCGTTTCGCCGCTGACATAGCTATAGCGGTGGATTAAAGCCGCGCCCAGCCGGTAAGGGTCCAGCTGGTCTAAAGGCAGGACGGAATAAAGGCCTTTTCTGACAGAGACCAGTATTTGTTTTTTTACGAGCCGTTTGATGGCGGTATACAGGGTATTTCGGTTAGCAATCTGCCAAAGCAGGGCTAAATCCTGGGTATGGTAAAGTTTTTGCCCGGTTTTCAACAATCGGTCTAGTTTGTTTATATTGGTCATTTATGTACAGGATAATCTAACGTATTATGAAAGTCAAGAGGAGAGAAACTAGCTAAAAACGGCTTTTATCCGTGGGAGATGTAATTGACAATATCGTACAAAAATGATTAAGTAACCTTATGATTTCAATTCGTCAGGAATGGCTATTCCGCGTGGATTAATAAGAGTTTTAAAAACAAACTTATTAAAGCCGTTGCCGGTTTTCGCCGGTCAGGCAAATCATATTTACTCAAGATGTTAGCTCAATTTCTTCTGGAGCAAAAGGTTCCGAAAGAAAACATTTTCTATCTGAATTTTGAAAATGATTTATTATCCGGCGTCAAAACTGTCCATGATTTAAGAAAAGTTTGGGAATTATATTTACGGGAAAAGGCAATCCCCAGCGAGCCTATTTATATTATCTGGGACGAGATTCAGCTGGTTGAATCATGGGAAAAACTAGTCAGAACCCTCTATGAAATTGGTAAATATAACCTTTATATCAGTGGTTCAAACAGCAAATTATTATCAGGGGAATTATCCAGCAGTCTTTCCGGCCGGTGTCTTGAACTTTACATCTCGCCTTTTAGTTTTTCCGAATATTTAAAATATTTAAAACTTGATGCCGATAATTACTACCCGAATAAAGCTCAAATTGACCAGGCCTTTATGAATTATCTCCGCCGCGGAGGTTTGGCAGAACAGTTTGGATTGGATAACGAATCAGCCGTAAAATACAAAGACGGCTTAATTCAAAAAATTATTTTGGATGATATCGCCAAAAGATATCAAATAGACAAAATTAAGGTTTTTCACAATACTTTTCAATTTATTTCCGGCAATTTAACTTCAACTTTATCGCTTCGTAAAATTACCAATAGGCTTAAAGATCAGGGGGTGGAGATTACACCAACAACACTTGACAACTATATTTATTATTGGGAAACATCATATGCAATTAATAAATTGACAAAATTTGATTATCGTTTGAGCCGCGTGTTTAATAGAACTGCCAAATATTATGTCATCGATAATATTTTTATCCCGGGGAAGGAAGAAAATGATGAAAAAAGGCTGGAAAACTTGGTCTACATAGAACTGGTTAGAAGATACGGCCGGGAAAATATATTTTTTGGACAAGATCCAAACGGATATGAAGTTGATTTCGTAATAAAACTGGAAAACGAATTCAAGTTTTTCCAAATTTGCTATCAATTAGATGACAAAAATGCCAAAAGAGAATTCGGAAATTTAACTTTAATTAATAAATATATAAAAGGAGAAAGTATAGTCCTTTATCTTGATGATTTGAGAAAAAATGAAGCTACAAGAAAGCGCGAGTTTGAGGGATTGCTTGAATTTATGGAAAAATTTATGGCTACATTAACCTTAAAGAATATCGTTTAATCTTCAGGCCGTGGTGTCTTCGATTAAAGTAATCGTGGCCGAAAAACCGGAGGCAGTGATCGTGCCGGTGGTGGAAGCCGGATAGTACTTGGTGGAGCCGGTAGAGGATTTGCGGATCCGGACGTAAATATTGGCAGGGGTCGAGCCGCTATAGGAAGCGGCCGCGATGCCGTTAATATCGGTGTCTTCGTTCATCAATTCGGCATCGCTGCTGGACAGGTAAATTGCCGTTTGGGCGTTTTGGATCGGGGCGTTATTTTTATCGACGACGGTGACGGTTAAATCGACCGCGGCCACGATCGTGGTTGACGCTCCGGCCCCGTTTCTATAAGTGGGGGAGGCATCGCCGCCGCCGGTAATATTGAGAGTGACCGCGCCGCCGGAGTTGTTGTAAATGGCGGCGTCGGCGGTCCCGGTTGAGCCGTAGCCGGAAAACGTATTGCCGGAAAAAGTATAAGTGCCGGGGACGCTGATTTCGATTGCGTGTTTGGTCCCGCCGGAAATAAAGGAGCAGGCGGATATTTTCGAGGGATCGTTGACAAGCAAGGCTTTAATCGAATCGTTGGTGGAATCAAAAGCGCAATTGGTAAAAGCGGCTAAAGTCTGAGTGATAAGATTACACCGCCTGAAAGTTGAGCTTAAGATGGTACTATTCGACTGGAAACCGAAAATCCCCAAGTCAGTAAAGGCGCAACTGTCGAAGTTGATATCGGCATTGTCGGTGGTGACGAAATTGCCTCTAGCGGTTGTTCCCAGGGCGGAAAGGGAAATATTGGTCCAATCAACCCGGCTTAAGGCATTTTGGACCTCAAAGGTATTAAACGAAGCGGAAACTTTATTGGTTCTGGCCACCAGAATGGTTTTATTGCTGTCCCGGAAGTCAACCGCCGTTGACGGCGTTCCCATGAGAAATCTGCCCTGCTGGAGAAAGCCGCCGTCAATTGCCTGAATTTGGCCGTAACGCCGGGAAACATCATCGTTGTAGGCGGCCGCTCCGGAAAAGGTGGCATAACCGTTGGCGACATCGCCGTTGGTGCAGGTAAAGTCCCGGCCGTGGCGGATAGCATCAATTCCCAAAGGTTGTCCTTTGGACGGGCCACTACTGGGAATATTGGCTTGTGCTCCGAAGTATTGAAGAGTGGCGGTGGGTGAACCGGTGGTCGCGTCGGCTGTAATTGTGGGGTCAACCACGGCGCAAACCCAGCCGCCATAGACAAGGGTATCGCTTCCCCGGATATACCACTGCTTAAAAGCTGATGTAGCGCTGCCGATTAAAAGCTGCATTCCGCCATTGGTTTCGGTAGCCATGGAGTTTGGCGCCCAGTAATAAATCCACATAAATATAGCCTTGCCGCCGGCAACAGTTTGCCCGCTGCCCATGTTGTAAATCATGCCTTTAGTGGCAGATGACCAGCCGGCCTTGGAGATACAGTTGGAGCCTTGAATAAAAAAATCGGTTTCCGGCGCGACCAAGCCTCCGGCGCCGCCGCCCAAGGCGGTCCAGCCCGTGGTCAAGGGCATATCGGTAAGCAGGTCGGTTAAATCAGTGGTGTAGCTGGGTGCGGCCATAGATAATAAATCAATGTACAACCACATTTTGGTTGGTGGCCCGCTTTGCCAATTATTCCGGTTTGGGAATAAGCAGTTTTATTATGGCGTTTATTTTAGGTTTGGCCGGGTATTTCTTGCAGCAATGGGTGCGCCGGCGGGTGATGGCCGGATCGTCTCATTAAATAAACTTTTGGGCGTTGTCCAGGGAAATTAGTTTGACTTTTCCTGTCTGTTTCCGGCCGGGGCGGGCAGCGGTTTTAACTTCGTACAGGTTTTCCAGCAACCCCTGTTTTTGAACGATGTCAATTTCACTGCCGTGCACCGAGCGGAAAAAGCCGATTTGTTCGTTTCTTTGGCCATAATCGGCGTGTTTTTTGATTCCCACCAATACCGCATTTTCCAGAATTTGGCCTTTGTCCGGTCTTTGGTTAAAAGGGCGGAAGTCGTCAACTAGGGCGTTTCTGACGCCTAAATCGGTAAAGTAAATTTTTGTTGCCTTGGCAATCGACTCCCTCTCGTTGGTGGACATCGGCCGGGCTTTGATCACCAGCCCCATTTGTTCAAAAATGTCAATATACTGGTAGACAGTTACCCGGGAAAATTCGGTATTGACGGCCAGTTCGTTGAAATTGACCAGCTGGCCGATTTGCAGGGCGAGCAGTTTGGCCAGCAGAAACACTTGGGCGGTTTTTCTGGTGCCGGCGATTTCTAAAACATCCTTGGATATAACCGAGTTAATATAGTCTTTGAGGTAATTTTCATGCCCGGCCGGTTCCAGATTTAAAAGCTGCGGTAAAGAGCCATAAATCAGGTAGGCGAGCAGGTTTTTCTGGTGGGTGTCGTAATTGGCTGTTTCCTGTTTTTGGATCGCGATTTCCTTGAGGGTTAAAGGATAAAGGCGGACTTCGTGCAGGCGTCCAGTCAAAGAATCGCCGATGCCTTTTCTCATTTTAATCTCCGACGAACCGGTTAGAATAAACGGCATTCGGAAGTTGTCGTAAAGATGTTTGACCAGTCCGATCGCCCGGGGTTCTTTCTGAACTTCGTCAATAATAATCAGGTTGCCGTGGTACTTTTCGGCAAAAGCCGCCAGGCTGTGCCGGTCCTGATTGATAAATTCCGCCCGGTCACTCAACAGATCGAAGTTGAATCTGATTTGTTTCTTGCCCTTGGTTAGGTTTTGCGCCAGAGTGGATTTACCGGTTTGGCGCATACCCATGATTAAAATTATCGGCGGCCGGGGCTGGTTTAAAAGTTGATTTAGATCGGCGAATATCTGCCTGAACATCGGTCTATTTTACAAAATAAGGCTGTTTTTGTCAAGTATGGTTTACAAACTTGGGTAGTGGCCGGATCGTCTCATTAGACTTGACTTTTCGCGGGATAATTATTTCCGGCTTTAGTCTTCGTCGTCGTCAAACGGGTTGGGAGCGGCGGTAAGTTTTTGGTTGACGGCACCGGAGATGCCGTTGGTCAAGCCTTTGAGGAAAAAGATGGCTGTGGGCAAAAGCAGAATCAGCCCGGCAATGGTAAATGACAGCGACCATTCCATCGAGACGGTCGGGGCGCCGGCGCCGGCTACTTGTTGTAAAGCATAAAGCTGCATCAGCCCGGATAAAATCAGCAAAGTGACGCCCTTAGCCGTGTGGGCCGGGCCGAACCAGGACAGAAGCCAGAGCGGGGAAATGAACAGGGCTAAACTGCGGATCAGAATAATCGCTCCGGTAAACGGGTACAGCTTAAAATACCCGGGGCTTAAAAATTGGTAAGGTGAAGTGAGATTTAAATTGAGCGGTTTAACACCGGATTGGAGCACGTAGGCCAATAAAAACAAACCGCCGATGATGGCTAAAACATACTCTTTGCCGATTTTCATTAAGCTCAATTTAGCCGATCAGTGCCAGGTGGTCAAGTGCCGGCGGTAAAAAGATAGAATTACCAACCCGGAAAGGCCGCCTAGAGTCAGGCCGACGATCAACATGGTCCGGGGGAGGTTTTCCTCGGCCGCGGTCAAGCTGAACGAGGGTTTGGCGCTGATGATAATCGTCCATGGGCTTTGGCCGATGGTGACGTATTTTTTGGTTTGTAATAATTGGGGATTGGCGGTTGGATCGAATCCCGGATCAGAATCAAATAATAAGCTTTCTTGATTATAAATGGCAAAGTCGATATCCGGCAGGAGGTTTTGCCGGCCGAAAATCGCTCTAAATAGTTCGGTTTCCCGGAAAACCATCGCAATAAAGCCGGAGAGTTGTTTTTGGCGTTCAATTAGGCTTCTTGGCGTCTCGCCGGTTTGGTAAATCGGGGCAATCAGAAAAAATCCCGGCCGGTTGGTGGTAATCAAAGTAAATGGAGAACTGGAGATAATTTCTCCGGTATCCCGGGCCCGGTCAAAAGAAAGTTTTCTGGTCGGATCGGCGGCATGATCAAAGCCCAAGGTATTTTCCCGTCCCTCCAGCGGTTCGATATAGGTAGTCAGGAGTTTATCGTCCACCCGTTTAGCAAAACCAATCGAGGAGATGCCGGGGTAGTCATAAAAAATGTTTAAGGAGTTGAGAAATTGAGAGAATTGTTGGTTAGTAACCGGTTGGTTTTGACTATTCCAGAGCGACTGGATACTGCGTAGAGTGTTGACATGGGCCAACATTCGTTCTTCAATCAGCTGTTGGATTTTTTCGGCATCTTGCTGGAAAATTTTTAATTTTTCCCGATTGAGGACCTTTTTGGAAAGATAGTAGCCGGATAGGGTGGTGAGAATGCCCATTACCAGTATCAAGGTTAGCAGTATCAGGAATTTTTTATCCCGCTGGTGCTCTGTCGAATATTTAAAAGATGTCGTCAAAGTCGTCATAGGCTAGGCCGGAGCGGTTGCTCCAGTTGGCGGCAAAATCGCTGCTGCCTTTAAAATAACGGTAATCGCCGGTATTTATTCCGCTGATGGTCTCTCTTTGAATATACCAGGCGCCGTCTTTATTGACATAGGCAAAATAAAGATAGGTACTGCCGGAATCGTCCAGCTGGCTGATTTTATAGCCGTCGGTGGGGTGGTTTTTTGCCGGGTCGATCGTCGCGCCGGTTGAGTCTTTGAGGGCGATTGTTCCCGGTCCGGGCATGGAGCCGAAAAAGGTCGCCTGGGCTTCTTTGGAAACTAAAGACATAAAGAATAAAGATAGGCCGGTACTGCCGATTAATTTTAAAAACAAGCGGCGGTCGCGGTCGGAAATTCCGGCCTGGCCCGGGACGACTTCGCCCTTTAATGATTTTTGGAAAATTACCGGTTTGGAGATTGGCCCGAGTTTCTTTGGCCGGCGTTTAAGCTCCAGGGCCAGATGGACCATAAGCGGCACCAGCAGCAGGGGTAAAACCAGGCCGGTAACTGAATCAACCGACTTTAAACTTAACCATTCAATCATGGCCACCACAAACAGATTGTATAAAATCAAGAGCTTAACCATAGGGAAAAGACTAATAAAATCAGGCTGAAGCGGAAAGCCGGATTCGGCTGGAGCAAAAACCGGGCCAGTGAGAAACGATCGGAAAATAAAGTTTGGTTGAGTTGATCGGCATAGGTAGAGTACCACAGTCGGTTTTTGGCCCTTTGTTTAATGGACGAGATTAAAAAATATAGCGGCAGCGGCAAGGTGAAGACAAAGGCGGCCCAATGGCTGTTTAAGGCCGAAAGGCTGACAATTAGGGCCACAATGCTGCCGTAATAAAGTCTTAACAGGCGGAATTTTTTCCGCCGCCATTTGCTGGTTAAGTCTGATGACGTAAGTAGCCTCCGTCTTGGTAAGCCAAAAGCAGGGCAATGGCCAGAAAAAACAGGCGTGTGAGTTGAGTGGTCAGCGAGACAGACTGGGTCATAATCATGTCAATCAGGATGAGCACCAGGCTTAAAATAATCAAAAACCGGACGATTTTGATTGGCAAGCTACTTTGAGCGGCGTTGGTTAAAACTTGAGGTTTGTCGGTAATGGGCGTGCCCAAAAACTCTTCCAAAGCTGATTGGGGAATGCGGAACCGGCCCTGTTCGGCCGTGCCCCGGCTGGCTTTGATCCGGCCTTCGTCCAGGTATTTATAAAGAGTATTAGTCGAACAGCCGATGATGGCCGCCGCTTTTTTAACTGTGTAAAGTTGCATGGGCAGATCTTAATGTTTACAAGTTTTTACAACTGGTTTTAATTCTAGAAAGCTTTTCCCGTGCTGTCAATAGTTAGGATTATTTGTGAAAACTAATTGAGTTGTATTTGATTATCCGGTCGTTGACATGGATTCCTTGATTTATTTTGAGGCTGATAGTGATGGAACCGGCCTTTTTTGCCAGTTTTAGTAATGGGGTTGAGGCCCGCCCTGCCCATTCGATGCAGACAATGTTCTTTGGCCGGAACTGTTTTTCCAGCTTTAAGCCGGTTAATTCCTCGAGGTGCTGCAGCCGCCAGGTGTCCAGGTGTAAAAATTTACCGGTAACGCCGTAATGGTTATAGTGATACTCTTTCCCGATCGTAAACGTCGGGGAGGTAATCGGCTGTTTGATCTGTAAAAATTGGCCGATGCCTTTGGCAAAAACAGTTTTACCGGCGCCTAAATCGCCGATTAGCAGGAATACGAGCGGTCGGGTTTGCAGGTCTTTCCAGTGTTTTAAACACAGTGTTTGAGCTAACTTCATGGTGGCTTGAGGCGATTTGGTTACCACCCCGGGGTGTTTAAATATTCCACCCCGGGGTGGAATTATTTCTCCCTGCCGGATTATCAGCCGGTCGTCCAAGGTCGTGTCGACAATCGTGGACACCGGCCGCCGGGGCAGGTTGCCGGCGTCGATAATAAAATCAATTAATCGCCGTTGTTTTTTAGAAATTTGGCTTAATAATTGTTTGATTGAATACGGCCGCGGTTTGTAAGAAACATTGGCGCTGGTGGCGGTAATCGGCCGGCCGAATTTTTTAATTAAAGCCATAGCGGTCGGGTGAGCCGGGATCCGGATTCCCAAAGTCCCGGTTTCTGATTCCACGCCCTTGGCCAGTTTATGTTTTCCGGCCGAAACGACCGTTAACGGCCCGGGCAGGAATTTTGTGTATAAGTTTTTTGCAGTAAGATTTAGTTTGACATATTTTGATGCCATAGTTTGATTGGTTACCGCCACGGATAACGGCCGGCCTTCGCGCCGGGTTTTGTAAGCTAGCAGTTTGTCGATCGCCTTTTGGTTGGCGGCGTCCACGCCGGCGCCGTAGCAAGTTTCGGTTGGATAAATTACCAAACCGCCGGCACGTAAAACTTTGACGGCTGGCTCAATTGAGTTCATTACTTCAGGATAATCGAGTACAGGTTGGGCGGCAGGGCCGAACCGCCGTTTAAGGAAGCTAAAATCAGCAAACTGGAGCCGTTGGCTCCGGGATAGGCAAACTCGCCTACAAACGGCCCGGCGTAAACTGTCTGGCGGTTGGTGCCGTCATATTCGGCTAGGATGATTTTTCCTGCCTGCGCAGGCAGGTTATCCTCCACCATAAGCAGGTGGCGCGAGTCCGAATACCACTGGATTTCAGCTAAATCCGCCGCCGAAGCAATCCAAAAATTTTTATCTTCTTCAAGGTCATAAACATAAACGTTTTTGGGCTTAATTTGCCGCTGTTCGTCTTGGCTGGAACTGGCAGGTAAGGGGGGAATTAGGTCTGACGGCAGAGTTAGTTCTTCGCCGGGAATATACAGCAGTTTTTCCGGTTCCGGGGCGAAGGCGATGGCCGCGGCCGCCGTGGCCACCTGCTGCATCAGCTCCGGTAGTTCCGCGATTTTTTCGTGATTCTTTTTGGCGGTGACTTCCTGCCAGTCAGCTTCAATCAGCGGTAGCCGGGCGGTCACATCGTTGAATTCGGCAATGTCGTTAAACCGGCTTTGGTCCAAAAGCACATTGGTTTCATTGACTTCGCCTTCATTGATCAGGGCTAAGATTTGGGTCGAGTCCGGCGACCAAGTCAGTTGGGCGTGGAGGAGATCATATTTGGCAGTGGTACCGGTGATTTGCCGGGGATCGGTGTTTAAACCAAACGGTCGGTCAGTCAAGTCCAAAACATAGAGGCCGTTTTTTTCGTCGGCAGTGGCATTCTCGACTGCAAAAACAATTTTTTGGCCGTCTGGCGCCGGCAGGGGATTTAAGGCTCCGGAAAAAGTTACCGGGGTTAAAGTCGGGACGGCCGGGAATAAACGGGTGTTGGTTTGGGTGACCAATTCCGCCTCGATTTTCAGGTTTTTTTCCCAAGGAATATAGCCGTCTTTGGCAATTTTTACCCGGTATTCTCCCGGCGGCAGGTTTAAGGTGTCGTCGGTGGCCGTGGTTAATTTGTCGTTAATAAAAACAGACGCGCCGCGGGGATAGGAGTTGGCCGCGAGCAAGCCGGTCCCTTGAAGGGCTTTGGTTTTGAGTGATGGACGGTAACCTTTGGCAAACTTGATTGTCAAAATGGTTGAGGTGGAAATGACCAGGAATGCCAAGACGGCAATGAGAATTCTGGGTGGACGGCGCATACAGGAGTGATTATACTATATCTAATGCAAGATAACCTGCCGGATATACCGCCTTCGCCCGCCATAGCTTCAGCGAAGGCAGGGCCGGAACAACAAAAGTCTAACCTGTTTGCCGACGATAAGCGTTTAGTAAAAATAATTTTATTGGTTGGTTTTGGTTTATTGCTGATTTTGGGGATTGCCGCCGCGATTTTGGAGCAAGTGGCTCCCCGGGGGGGTAAAAAAACCGCTGAAGAAGAGTTATTCAGCGCTAATCTTTGGCAGATTCAGGTCCGGCCCAATCAGATGATTCTGGGATTTTTTGAAGACAGCAATAAAAATAACCAATTTGATTACCGGGAAAAACCGTTTGCCAAAGTGTCCGTCGCTATCCGCCGTTCCGGCGAAACCGAACCGTTCCGCCGCGTTTCGGCCGGTATCGACGGTTTGGTTAAAATCGACGACCTGAATTTGGGCGATTATGAGATTAGTTTAGATAACTATGCCGAAGGACAGAGTGGAGATTGGCTGTTTTTTGAAGAGTACCAGCAGTCTGGGGAGTTTTTGCCCACGGCTTGGCGCCGGGTAACTTTAGCGGCACAAGGTTATCAGGAATTAATCGGTTTGTTTCCCTACCAGCCGCCGCTATTATTAACCCTAATGACTGACAGCGGGATCAGTTGGTATGATCCGGAGCGGGCGAGAGTCTACGGTCAGAGCAATACTGTTTTAGTTTCTCCGGCGGCCAGAGGCAGGAATATTTATTATTTGCAGGAAGGCAAGCTCAAAAAATTCGATTGGTCGTACCGGACAGTAAGCGAAGAAATGATTTGGCTGGAAGAAGCAGAATCCGGTTCTTGGTGGCTGTCAGACCAAGGCAAAACCGTGGCCTATTTATCCGGTAAAGAGTTTCGTTTCCGCAGCCAAATCGAAGACTGCAGCGAGGGCGGGTTTCTCTATGAAGGCGTCCGGCCGGAAGTTAAAACCGCCGCTTTTATTGACGAAACCAGCTGGCTGGTTATTGCCCGGATAGATAAAGACCAGCTCTGGCAGTTGTTTAAGGTTAACTGCAATGAAGGCTCGATCCTGGCGACCGTGGGTGAACCAATTAACGTTGGTTCCCTGGGCGGCGACTGGTTTTACTCAACGGCCGATGCCACTTATTTTTATGACCAGGATAAACAACAAGCGGTTAAATATACGGCTTTGGGTGGGGGCCTGCCTGCGCAGGCAGGCGAGGGGATAAGTGTCAGCGCGGACAAACGTTATTTATTGAAAAAAGTCGCCGCGGACCTGCCTGCGCAGGCAGGTAATTGGCTGGCGGTGGATTATCCGGAGGTCAAAACTTCCTGGGTAGAGAAGCACTATCTATTGACCGGGATTACCGGCGAGCCGACCGTCATCGGCGACGCGGTTTATTTTGTCCGGGCCAAACCGTGCGAGGCCGACGGCGACTGCGGCGAAGTGGTCAAAATTAAACTCGAGGGCAGCAGTGTTTGGTCGATCGCTTCGGTTTGGGATCTCAAAAATGTCGCCGCCGCCAAAGTTTTAGGGGTGGTGGAGTAGGTATCAGCGGTAAACCTGATTGTGGGCGCCGATGTCGATAAAGAGAGCAGTCTGATTATTGTCAATGAAAGTAAAAACTATTCGTAAATTTGGCGCAAGACTAAAAGCATATTTGTCTTTTAACTTACCGGTCAGTTTATGGGTTTTTAGTCGTCGATGAAAAGGATCTCCGGAAAAAATTACCATCAATGCCGGAAGTTTTTTTCTGATTTGAGGGTTTAATTTTTTCAGGTGTCGGCTAAAGGCGGAGCTAAACTCAATTTTAACCGTTTTACCGGTCATAAATTTTTGAAAAAGGCCCGAATTTGGTCAGGGTTATTTAAAACAATATTTCTGTTTCTAGTAGTCAGGGTTCGTTTTTCCTCCGCCAGAATTTGTTTCTCCGCGCGGGGAGAAAAGGGCGGTCCGTAGGGGATAGTTACCGGTGAAAATAATAAATGCCTGACGGCATTTCTGATGAACTCGGAAAAGGAGGTGTACAAACCGTTTTTAACTTGGCTATCTACCGCCAGCTTCATCTGTTTGGGTAAAGTGATATTGATAGTTATTGTATCCATATCATACATTTTATGTATAATAGGTTTGATTGTCAAGCATTAGTTTATCATCAGCCAGTCGAGGGTGGTATCGGAGTTGACCGGGTAATTGGTAAAGATTGTAAATTGGTTTAGCTCCGGTTCTTTTTTAACCCAGTATTTAGTGGCCGGTTTGGAGTCAGAAGTAAAAGTGACCACAATTTGAGATTTATCCGAGAATTTTTCGGCAGTGATAATGGCGGCATTGGTCCCGGCGGCAATCGTCGCCGTGCCGGAGTTGGCTAGGTCTAGGCGGTTCAAACTCGTTGCCTCGGCGGAAAACGTGGCCACAGGAACAGTATCGGCGTAGATCGAGACGGCTGAGCCGCCGGCAATATTGATGGAAAGCTTCTGGTCGGGTAAAGGATTAATTTCTTTGGCGGTAATGGCTCCGGCCACCAGCAAATCGCCGCTGATCTCGATTCTTTGGGCCAGAATCAGGCCGGCGGTAAGATTGCCGTTGACGGTCAAATCGGTCAGCGTGGTTTGGCCCAAAACTGCCAGAAAGTCTTTGAAAAAAGCAATATCGGCTTCGAGGGAAGCGAGGGATATATTCACCTCCGAGGTGGGAACTTCTTTCACCTCGGAGGTGAGTTGGGCTGATGCTGTAGTCACCTCGGAGGTGAGTTGGGCTGGGACTGTGGCCACCTCGGAGGTGAGGTTTTTTGCCAGCTCGCTGATTTTTTCCCGTAACCGGTCAATGGTTGATGACTTGATTTCTTGAGCAAAAAGCGTCCCGGAAACCGAGGCATTGCCGCTGATCGTGATTTGCCCGTCGGTTAAAGGGGAGATCATGCTGGTGGTTAAGATTTCGGTTTCGACCGTGGGCGAAATAATCCGGTTGGATTTGTCATAAAGATCGAGGATATAGAGCGTGTTTTCCTCGGTTTTTTCCAAAATGGCCAAGAGTAATTGTTTTATACTTAAGCCGTTTTGTTGGATTTCGGCGGCTGACGGTACTCCGGGCAAGTGTTTTTGAGTGGTAATAAATTCCCGCAGCTGCAGCGGGGATAATAGGGAATAGTCCGGTTCGAAAACATAGTCCGGCAGACCGAGATGGCCGGCGGCGCGAATGTCGCCGGATACATAAACATCGCCGCTGATTTTGAGCCGGTAACTGCTGTTAGGATCGGTACCCATACCGGTATTGCCGGTGACGGTTAGGTCGTTTTCAATATGGGCCGCCCGGGCATTGAGCTTTTGGTCGGTACTGAAACCATAGCTGGTAACACCGCCGATGCCGATGCCTCCGGAAAAAATCAGGTAATCATCAACCGAGTTGGTCAGGTACTCGCCGTACTGGGAAAATTTTAAAGTGGAGCTGATGGTGGCGTCGCCGGCGACGGCTAAGCTGACCGTGGTGCTGGACGGGTCCAAGAAGTAGCCGGTTTGGTCCTGGTCAATGAACTGCGGGGCCAGCAAATTGCCCAAAATTTGGGTTGGTTGGCTGATAATTACCGGGTATAAAGCGTCGTCATTTAAGGTGAGCAGGTCCTGCCCGGCGCCGCCTAAAACTTTGAATATGGATTGGTCGCCGGCCAGAGTGATCCTTAACGATTCGGCCTGCCCGTCCGGCAGGCGGGCTGAAGCCGAGGCGTTCAAATCGCCTAAGGTAATGTCATAGGGAAATTGATTGTTTATGGCAGATTGTGAGGCATTCTGATTTAGATTGACCCAGTCTAAACCGTCAAAATATTTTAGATTGCCCGAGCCTTGATCCACATATAATTGGCCGATTTGGCTTTCCTGGGGCGGTTGGCCGGGCAATAGCTGCAGCAGGCGGGTAAAGACGCCTTGATCAATTAAGGCCGAGTTTTTGGCGTAAATATTGCCGAGAGAATCGGCGTAAAATAGATCGCCGGTGGCCAGGCCCAGGGTGATCCGGCCGTCGAAAAACTGGGCGGTGCGGGGCAGGGCGACGTCCACGACAGGAGTTTGAGTTTCCAGAACAGCCGGAGAGGCGATTGGTTTGGGCTTGATCCAGAGGTAGGCGATGACGATAAGAGTTAAAGCCAAGGCGGCAAGGCCGGAATATTTTAGATACTTTCCCATAGGGTCCGTCCTTGTAGGATTACCTACGAGGACGGACCCTGTAGGTAGCTGCAGGGTTGGACCCTGCAGGTCGGCGGCATAGTAGCCGGGCTGGAGCTGATCGCTGACCCGGATTTTTAATTTACCCTCTTTGGTCCAGCGCTGGACCGTGGCGGGGCTGACGTGCAGTTTGGCCGCCGTCTGTTCCAGGGTCAAAATTTTTGGCGCCGCCGGAGGAATCGGCTCGCCGGCTTTGACTTTGGCGAGCAAATTTAGGTCTTTATCACTAAAGCGCCTTTGGTTGCCCAAAGTCCGCGATGGGATAAATTTGCCTTTTTCTTCCCAGCGGCGGAGCGTTTTCGGATGGATCCCAAGCGCCTGGGCAGCATCTTTAATGGTATGCATTTTACTCAAGAAATGTCCAAGTTTGTATTAAACATAAACCGTTTTCACGATCAGTATGACCAAAATTCAGGCTTCTGTCAATTGTTAAACAGATGCACAAATGCTAGATTAAACCATGGCAAATCTGGTGAGAAAAATCGGGATTGATTTAGGCACGGCCAATACCGTGGTTTATGTTGCCGGGCAGGGAATTGCGCTGCAGGAGCCGACGGTGGTGGCGGTGGCCATCGATGACAACCGGGTGGTGGCGGTGGGAGCGGAAGCCAAAGAGATGCTGGGTCGGACACCGGAATCGATCGTGGCTTCCCGGCCGATGCGCGACGGGGTGATTGCCGATTACGTTATTACCGAAGCGATGCTGCGTTACTTTATCCAAAAAGTCGGCGGTAAGGGCTGGTTTTTTAAGCCGGAAGTGATGATTTGCGTTCCGGCCGGCTGTACCCAAGTCGAAAAGCGGGCGGTCGAGGCGGCGACGACTTCGGCCGGGGCCAAAGCGGTGTTTATCATTGCCGAGCCGTTTGCGGCGGCTCTGGGCACCGGGATTCCGGTCGGGGAGGCATCAGGCAACATGATCGTGGATATGGGCGGCGGCTCGGCCGAGGCGGCCGTGATTTCTTTGGGCGGCGTGGTTGTGTCTAAAAGCGTTCGCGCCTCGGGGAATAGTTTAGACGACGCCATTGCTTTGTATTTGAAGAAAAAATACAGCCTGATCATTGGCGACCAGACGGCCGAGTATCTCAAAATTAACTTTGGCCGGGCGATGACTTTTGACGGCGATGAGCCGGGAAAAAGTGTCACGGTCAAGGGCCGGGACTCGATTCAGGGGTTGCCCAAGGCGATTGAGATTAAACCCGGAGAAATTGAAGAAGCGATGCGGCCAAGGCTGCAGCAGATCGTCAATATGGTGAAGAGTGTTTTGGAAGAAGTGCCGCCGGAACTGGCCTCGGATATTATTGACAAAGGCATTGTTTTGTCCGGCGGGACGGCTCTGCTTAAAAACATTGACCGACTGTTGACTGAAAGCACCGGCGTGCCCTGCCATGTGGCCGAAGAGCCGCTGTTGGCCGTGGCCAAAGGCACCGGGATTGCCCTGGAAAATCTGGAATTGTACAAGCGCGCTTTAGTCAAATGATTATTGGTGTCGATGCCTCGCGGGCGGGAATAGAGGAGAAAACCGGGACGGAAAACTACTCGAGTGAGCTAATCCGGGAGTTGTTGAAGTTGCCCGAGGCTAAACGATTTAAGTGGCGCCTATATGATAAGAAAAATATCCCCTGGCGTCGGTTCTGGACTCAAGGCGGTCTGGCCCTGGAGATTTTAAAACACCCGCCGGAGGTTTTATTTATCCCGGCCCATACTTTACCGGTAATCCGATCCCCAAAAATTAAAACCGTGGTCACCATTCACGGTTTGGAGTATGAGTATCTGCCTGAATATTATAAATTTCCTCAAAAACTTTATTTGAATAAATCGACCGGTTATGCCGTCAAACATGCCGACCGGTTGATTGCCGTATCCAACTGGACTAAAACCCAGTTGGTTGACCGGCTCGCCGCCGATCCTGAAAAAATTACGGTTATCCACGAGGGAATCGGCCGCCGGATAATTAAAGCCAAAGATCAGCAATTTAAATCAGATTACCGGAGGCAGATCAGATACAAATATAATTTGCCCAAAGACTATATTTTATTCGTCGGCACCGTCCAGCCGCGGAAAAATTTGGTGCGGTTGATTGAGGCTTTTGCAAAAATATTCCACCCCGGGGTGGAATATCCAGACACCCCGGGGTGTGAGTTGGTTATTGCCGGTAAACTTGGCTGGCTTTATGAAGATATTTTGGCGGCGGCGAAAAAAAATCCCCGGGTTAAATTCATCGGCCGGGTAGCCGAGGCCGATTTAGCCGCCGTCTATAAAATGGCCCGGCTTTTTGTCTACCCGAGTTTAATGGAGGGATTTGGTTTGTCTATTCTTGAGGCGATGACCTTGGGGATTCCGGTAATTTGCAGCAATCGGGGCGCCCTGCCAGAGGTGGCCGGAGACGCGGCTTTGCTTATCGATCCGGAAAAAACAGAGGATTTAGCCAAGGCAATAAAATTAGCTCTGGAAAATGAAGATTTACGTCAGGCTTTAGTCGAAAAAGGCTTCCGCCAGGCCTCTGAATTTTCCTGGGAGAAGGCGGCAAAAAAGACCCTGGCAGTGCTGACCGAAAAGTGGTAAAATACCCTGATGCCGGAATTAAGATCAATTAACCCCACTGATGCCAGCGTCCTGGGCTCGGTTAAAATCTCCACCAAAATAGAGATTGAAGCGGCGGTTAGCGCCGCCAAAAAAGCTTTCCCCGGATGGCGGGCGTTGGGACTGACTAAGCGCGGCCAAATTTTAATTAAATTAGCCGGTTTACTCAAGAAAAATCGTCAAAATCTGGCAGAATTGATTGCCAAAGAAATGGGCAAGCCAATTATCCAGGCGCTGGACGAAGTCGATACGACCGTTTCAGACATTCTGTATAACGCCCAAGCCGGTCAAAAACTGTTAGCCGATGAAGTTTTAGCCAAAAATAAAGGGTTAACCAGTATTTTGCGTTATGACCCGGTGGGTGTGGTTGCCTGTATTAAACCCTGGAATTATCCGATTAATACCCCGATGCTGTCCATGGCCGCGGCCTTGGCAGCCGGAAACTGCATAATTTTTAAACCGGCAGGAGATACGGTTTTGTGCGGCCAAAAACTGGCTGAATTGATCTGGTCGTCAGGAGTACCAAAAGACGTTTTTCAGGTAGTTTACGGCGGCGCGAAAATCGGGGAAATGCTGATTGACCAGCCGATTGACATGGTCAGTTTTACCGGTTCCAGCGCGGTCGGTAAGGCAATTGCTGATAAATGCGCGGCCAGATTGATCAAGTTTTCCCTGGAAATGGGCGGCAGTACGCCGGCGATTGTTTGCCGGGATGCCGATTTGGAACTGGCGGCCAATGCCATTGTTTGGAGCCGGTTTAATAATTGCGGCCAAGTCTGCAACGCGGTTAAGCGGGTATTTGTGGAGCGGGGAGTGGCGGCCAAGTTAACCAAGCTGATCGTGGCCAAAGTCGCTAAATTAAAAGTCGGTAATCCCTTGGATAAAACGACGGATATGGGGCCATTGGTATCGGAAAAACAACTGCACGCTTTTGAAGCTCAAGTGACTAAAAGCGTGGTCCAGAGCGGCCGGATTATTTTAGGCGGTAGGCGCTTGAGGACAGACGACTACCTCAAGGGATATTTCCATCAGCCGACGGTAATGATCCACGTTCACACCAAAATGGCGGTAATGCAGGAAGAGGTTTTCGGGCCGCTCCTGCCGATTTGCGAGGTGGAAAGTCTGGGCCAGGCGATCAGACATGCCAATCAGAGCGACTATGGCTTAACCGCGGTCGGCTTTACCGCCTCGCGGCAAAATGCCGAACGGATAACCAATGAAGTTATTGCCGGCGGGACGTATATTAATGAAGAAGTGGCCTTTTATCCGGGTTCGCCGTGGACCGGGTTAAAAAACAGCGGTTTCGGCACCATCGGCGGCAAGCACGGTCTATACGAATTTACCCACAAACGCCACGTTCATTTAGACTTTACCGGCCGTAAAACGCGCAGTTATTGGTTTAATGCCTAAAATTTTCGGCGTCGCCGTTGATCAAATCACTTTAACCCAAGCGGTGGGACTGGTAGAGAGCTGGCTGAAACAATCCAAAAAACGCTATATTGTTACTCCTAATCCGGAAATGATCATGCTGGCGCAGACAGACGAAGCTTTCCGAAAAATTTTAAACCAGGCGGATATGGCCATTCCTGATGGCGCGGGCTTGCGTTTGGCCGTACCCGGCCTAAACCGCGTTTCCGGGACGGATTTAATGCTGGAGCTGATCAAACGCGGGCATAAAACGGTTCTTGCCGGCGCCGCGCCGGGGGTAGCCGAGCGGGCCGTAGCCATATTAAGGTCCGTCCTCGTAGGTAAACCTACAAGGACGGACCTTATAGGAATCTCGGAGCCCGATATAAAACAAATCAACCGGCTTCACCCCGACCTGCTGTTTCTTGCCTTCGGCCACGGCCAGCAGGAGCGCTGGATTGCCAAAAACCTAGCGAAGTTAAACGTCAAACTGGCCATGGGAGTCGGCGGGGCGTTGGACCAGATCGCCAAACCCTGGCTGCGGGCGCCAAAATTTTTAAGAGCTTTAGGCCTCGAATGGCTTTATCGCCTGATTCTCCAGCCGTGGCGGATTCGGCGCCAGTGGCAATTAGTCCGGTTTCTGGTTAAAATATATTTATGATTCCGAAACACCTGCATAAATACTTTTGGGATTTAAATCCGGCTAAGCTGGATGCAGCTAAATATCCGGAATATGTCATTGAAAGATTATTAAACTTAGGTGATCTTGAAGCGGTTAGGTGGACATGGGATACTTTTGGCCGGCAAAAAATTACTGATGTGGTTAAAACCGGCAGGCAGATTACTCCGAAAACCGCCACTTTTTTTACCAAGCTGTTAAATTTAAATCCCAAGGAGGTTTTCTGTTTGAAAAGGGCATTTCCAGTCAAACCAAACGCAATTTGGCCGTATTAGCCAAATTGAAGTTTGTCCGGCGCTATTTTTTAGCCGGCGGCACCGCTTGCGCTTTGCACCTGGGCCACCGTTTGTCTTTTGACCTGGATTGGTTTAGTGATAAACCGGTGGAACCCCGGGTGATTGTGGCCAATTTAAAAGATTTGGGTCAGCTGGAAGTCCTGCAAAACGACGAGGGCACTTTTAACGGCAGTTTTAACGGCGTTAAATTAAGTTTTTTTATTTATCCTTATCCTCTTTTATTTCCACGACATGATTATGCCGGGATAAAACTGGCGGATATTAAAGATATTGCCTGCATGAAGCTGGATGCCATCAGCCGCCGGGGGACCAAACGGGATTTTATCGACCTGTATTTTATCTGTAAAAATTATCGCTTGGATTATTTGCTGGAGCTATACGAGCAAAAATTTGCCAAATATAACGTGCCGGTGTGGCATGCGGTTAAGAGTTTGGGTTATTTTGCTCAAGCTGATGAAAATGACCTGCCGGAAATGCTGCAGCCGGTTGATTGGAATCATGTGAAGCATTTTTTCGAGACTGAAGCCTTTCGTTTAGCCAAATCTTGGGGGATAGGGTAAAATACACTTATGTCTCCTGAACTGTTAACCATCGGTCAAACAATAAGAAAATATCTTGAGGAGGTTTTGGTTGACAAGGCCGGTACCGAGCCGGGTGATTTTGACGTTTGGAAAGTAGGTCAATTTTCGGAATCCGGAGCCGATGCTTTGCCGCCGGGGTTTATCGCAATTGACGCTTTAAGTATTGGCATTAACATCAGACCTGATAACCGTTTAATCCAGTCAGGCGAACATGAGGCTTCGGCCATTGAATTAACTAAAGGCGAGGCAGGTTTTACCGGCCGGCTTGTAATCTTGTTTCAAGATGCTGACTTAGTTTTGTTCAACCCGACTATGGAAACTAAAGGCGCTCCGGTGGGAGCCGGCCAAGAATTTACCGTAAAACCGGGTGAGCGGTTGGCGATTTTATCTAAAAAGCCAGGCGTTGACGACCAGTTTTATGTGGCGGACGCCGCCGGTTTAACCCGCGAAACCGTCCGTCCGTGGTGGCAGATGTCAGAAGGGGATGAAGATTTTAATGACTTAATTATTATGGGGAAAACTCGATCTGGGCAATGGATTGGCGATAATTTTTACAATGAAGATAAAATATGGATCAATAAACAAGGCGGAGTTCTTAAGGTTGATAATGTTGTTGATAATGTTGTTGATAATGTTGTTGTTAATAGAGGAAAACCGGTAGAAATGCCATTTGGGAATCAGAAAATTTACTTTTTACATAATCAAGACGGTAGTGTTGAATTGATTAGTGAAGCGGTTTGGAACGCACGGCAGCCGGCAAAATCAGCTGAAGCCCCGGCGGGGGAAACTAAAAAATGGAATAAACCGCCGAGCGAATGGTTCGCCGGAGTCGGAAAAGATCTGCGGAAGTTTTGGGAACAAGGGGTTAAGCCGCGCGGATTTAAGGATGTTGTCAGTTTAATTGCCCGGGCAATTAGCGATTCCGGTACTCCCTATGCTTGGTTTGCCGGAGCCTTATTAATGGGGAGTAATTTAGCTTTAACTGGAATGAAAGAATTAAAAACATTTGCTGATTTAGGCGATTGGCAAAATGCAGAGAAACTTAGGGATGTTGTTAAATTATATGTGAAGCAAACCTCTTTTGGGCGCTTGATTTCCGGTAGTACTAAAACTGGGTTGACCGAAAAAGAGAGAAATTGGGCGTTAGCGTTAGGGATCGGTTCAAGCGCTTTATTTATGGGATTAACGGAACTGACTTCAAAAGTCGTCGCCGGTGGCAGTTTATGGAAGTCTCTTTTGTATAGGGCGTTTTTGGGCTATGTAATCCCTGAAACTTTTGCTTATGTTGGAAAATCAAAGATTGCCGATGAAGCAAAGGCCAAAGAATGGTTAGGTTTAACTTTGGGGGCGATGTCTACAACGATAACTGCCGCTTCAGCCATAATGTTTTTGGGTGAAGGAGCGATTGGTTTAACACAGTTAATTAGTCAGAGAATTGCGGAGGTGCAAGCGGCCGAAACGACACCAACATTGATTCCGAGCGCGGTGCCATCGATTGTGCCAACCGGGACGGCCGGACAGACGCATACGGAAGCGCCGCCCACAGCTACGCCAATTCCGGCAACCGAAACTTTGCCGCCCACGGAAACGGCAATTCCGACTTTGGAATCTTTATGGCAGCCGGGACAGGCGGTTGATAAAACTTTATTGCAAGACGCAGCTGATCAAAATTTAGGCTGGGGAATTGATACTGATGGTGATGGTAATACCGATTTTCAGGTGTTTTGGCTGGATCAGGATCAAGCCCCAGATGTGATCAGAGATGTTGACAATAACCAATTTATTCGGGGAGACAACGATTTGTTTTTTCTGGATGCAAATAAAGATGGCCTGATCGATGGCAATGAGCAGTTTGGTGCCTGGAAACTGGAACAATTAAATCCGGCACTGACAGCGCTTAACTCTAATAGTGATGGCCTGATCGAGATTAATGCTAATGATATTGCCAAAGCCGGTAAAGTGCCGGGATTGGCGGCTCCTATTTCTGCCAAAGAATTAAATGGTCCTGTGCCGCCAAATATTGATTTAAATAAAGACGAGATAATGGATATTTTGACCGATGCTAAAGGCCAATTTGCCGATAATGACCATAATGGAGTTTTTAATCCGGAAACCGATACTAGAATTGTTGGGGAAATTGATTTTGATATAGGTTTTTGGCAGATTAATAAAATCGTTTATGCCGACGGCAGTATGTGGACGAGAAACGGCAATGGCGAACTGGTTGGAGTTTTGTCTGACGGTAGAACTATCCGTTTGGATGACTCCAGCGGGACCAGCCGGCTGCAAAAACAAATGCATCAGGAAAATTTGGCTTGGTCGCCGCAATTTGTGGGTGAGCAGGCGGTAATTAACCCCAATAATTTACCGATTCCTCCGGCACCGGTACCGCTCCCGCCCCCGCCCGATACCACTCCGGAAATAGTTACCGAGCCGGTCCGGGGAGATTCGGCTACCATGATAAAAGCCAACGGGGACCGGGTTTGGCTGGATGCCGAGCATGGCGGGATTCACGGCGTGGTCCAGGCAGAATTGCATCAAAACTATTCTGATCTTTC
>Ga0210006_1000787_pt1 | contig 23516 bp, 26 predicted proteins | sample CryGey02umfilter_2_FD_185452 | JGI IMG/M metagenome (GOLD analysis project Ga0210006, IMG submission 185452) | Groundwater microbial communities from aquifer in Utah, USA - Crystal Geyser 4/10/14 0.2 um filter (SPAdes) (version 3) | ecosystem: Environmental > Aquatic > Deep subsurface >... | reverse complement strand
AGATAACTTATGCATCCGCCTACACGACCCTTTACGCCCAATTAAACCGGATAATGCTTGAGGCCCACGTATTACCGACGCTTCTGGCACGCAGTTAGCGGCCCCTTTCTAGTACAGTACCGTCAATCTCACTAAAAGTGAGCCTTCTTCCTGTACCACAGTAGTTTACACTCGTTAGAGCTTCATCCTACACGCAGTGTCGCGCGGTCAGGGTTTCCCCCATTGCCGACGATTCCTGATTGCTGCCTCCCGTAGGAGTGGGGGCCGTGTCTCAGTCCCCCTCTGGCTGACCACCCTCATGAGGCCAGCTACCCGTCATAGACTTGGTGGGCCGTTACCCGCACCAACTATCTGATAGGCCGCAGGACCATCCCTTGGCGAATAAATCCTTTATCCCCCGCAAGCGGGGGAACTATAAGGCATTACCCCACCTTTCGGTGAGCTATTCCTTACCTAGGGGTAAGTTCCTACGTGTTACTCAGCCGTCCGCCGCTTCCTCTTGGAGAGCAAGCTCTCCTTAAGGCAACGCTCGACTTGCATATCTCAGGCGCACTGCTAGCATTCATCCTGAGCCAGGATCAAACTCTTAAAAAAGTTTAATCCTCCAAAGTTCTAAATAAATAGAACTTGTAAAGATTTGAATGTATTTGTTTGGAATGTTCCCGACGTTATGTCGGGACTTCCTAACCCGATTACTAAACTAAGTACGTGTTGTCAAAGAGCTTGTGCGATTTGAATCGCAGAACAACAATTGTAGCGAAGAGGAAGACCAAAGTCAACCCGATTCTACCGCAATTTAATTGAGGTAGTTTAGAAGAATTTCTACTTGCCTACACACGAAGTGTAAATGGATTATACGGTTCTAAACAGAGTATGTCAATAAGGATTTTAAGAGATTGCGATTTTATATAGTTTTTCAGGTGTTTTGTTGAGTCGGATCAATCCGTATATTGTTGCATCTGCATGATGATCGACTACATACGTATCAATTTTCAGCTCTTCAACAAAGTATTTATCAATACCTTTGACTCCCGCAATTCTTCCGGTAAGAGCAATGCCATTTTTGAATATTGCATCGGCTATTTCAGGAGGAGCATTTTCAATAAGCTCCCGAGTGGCATCAACCACATGATGAAACTGAGAGATGAGTGCTTCTCGAATGTCTGAAGATTTGAGTTTGATCGATTTTGGTAAACCTGTCTCTAATGATTTTCCGCGAACATTTATGGTATCTTCTTGAGTATCGAAGTTGAGGAGTTTCATTTTCAAGTCTTCACAGGTGTTTTCTCCAAGAACTAATCCATGCTTCAAGTAGGTATAATTTGCAACGATCTTATTCATATTATTCCCGGCAGTTTTCAATGCTTTTTGAGTCACGACGCCTCCCCCACTAATTACACTCATTTCGATAAGTCCTCCTCCCAAGTCCATTACAAGCTTCGGTTCATGTGAAAAAATATCAAAGCCACAGCCTGCTGCAGTTGCGAGTGCTCGGTCAACCAGGGTGACTTGTGTGCAACCTGATTTTTGTAGTGACTCTATGACTGCTTTTCGTTCAATTTCAGTGGCGATCGATGGAGCGCAGGTGATGCCATGAATTGGCGGCTTTAATATACTAAACTCTGCCATATAGGGACGTACCGATGTATCAATTGCATGACGTAAATATTCGACTTGTGCGTCAAAATCATTGAGTATCCCACTGCTCATGGGACGAATAATTTTAATAAAATCAGGTGTTTTACCTACAATAGTCTTTGCTTCTTGTCCAAAAAAAAGAAATTCTTTTGTATTGGTGTTAATGCCAAGGTAAGATGGCTCTCTATACACGACTCCTTTTTCTCCAACGGCAATGCGCGTATTTGATGTTCCCATATCAAAGTACACGTAAAAAGATGAAAAAAATGGAATACGGAGATTTTTTAAATTAGTTATAATTGAATACATGATCCAAAAATTACAAATTACAAATTACAAATTTCAAATTCTTTCAACCGTTCGTTTTTTTTACTACACACTCTTCATATTGACTCCACTTCTTATGAGTTCTCAAACATCTGAGATGTTTGAGTTCAATAAGATGTTATACATCTATCTTATTTCGGTGGGTGTTTTCGGCCTTTGGTCTACTCATTATATCCTACGACGACCACATTTGTATCTCCCAAAAATGGCACTTATTCCACTGGTTATCTTCATTTTTGCCATGATTGCTTCAACGTTTCAATCGATTGATGTCCACACATCGCTCTTTGGGTATTATGGTCGGTGGAATGGTGGATTGATTTCAGTCATATCTTATATTGTTTTATTTTTTGTATTTATTCAGGTGTTTACCAAAGACCACGTCCATACATTGCTCAAAATTTCGCTGGTCACTTCAACAGTTGTCATGCTTTGGGGCTTTTTCGCAAAATTTGGATTGGATTTTTCCTGTTTCGTTTTTGTGAGGGAACTGGCAAATACATGTTGGACTACTCAGTTTCAACCGTCAATTCGCATGTTTTCGACATTGGGTCAGCCAAACTGGTTGGGGAGCTATCTTGCCGTTCATTTTTTTATCGCCCTCTATTACTTTTTAAATTCATATCCTCTTCTCAAAGATCATGAATCGACTTTGGATAAGATGAGACATGTTCTCTCAAAATTTCACCTTCTCAAAGAATCCCATCCTTTTGGGCGTCATTTGTTTTATGTGGTCTATTTAATTTTTAATTTTTTGGCAATATACTACACAAAATCTCGTTCTTCTCTTCTTGCAGTTGGGTTGATGCTTCTGGTGGGGGGAATAGTTGCAGGTACCTCTCGCATTTCCAAGAATCAGAGATCGTGGGTTCGACTTACGGCAATACTTATTCTTTTCTCCGCGGTGATGTTATTGGTAAATGCGCAAACATTTTCACTTTATGAAAAGCAGCCGGAGAATCTTGAAATTACTGATTCATTTGAGATCCGCAAAATTGTATGGTCTGGCGCGGTAGATTTAGGAAAAAAGTACCCACTTCTGGGAACAGGACCTGAGACATTTGCCTACTCCTATTTTTTCACCAAACCAGCATCGCACAATAATACTTCAGAATGGGATTATATTTATAATAAAGCACACAATGAATATTTGAATTATTTTGCTACAACGGGATTTATTGGTTTGATAAGCTATCTTTTGGTGATCGGAGCTACCGTTTATATCCTTTACTATTATTCAAAAAGATATCAGTCAAGTCAAGCGTTAATTACACTCCTTTCTCTGGGATATGGCACGCTCCTTGTCACTAATTTCTTTGGATTTTCGACGTCAACGATTCAATTGTTTTTCTTCATCATCCCGGGTATGGTGCTTGTTCTTGATCAAAAAGAGCAAAAAGACGTTTCTGTACAAGATGCTTTTTATGGATCCAATTCAATAAAAGTGATAAGCTTTGGTATTATTGTCCTCATGTTTTTTGCAGGAGCATATATTTATCGGTATCACGCTGCTGATCGACTGTACAAGCAGGCCAAAGATCAAACGTATCAAGACAACTATCAACAGTCTGTGTTGCTTTTGACAAAAGCGCTCAAGCTCAAATACGAACAGGTATTTGAGGACCAGCTTTCTTCAAGTCTTGCCCATCTTGCGTTTGTCTCTTCATTTGATACAGACCAAAATATGGCGCCACAACTCATTAAACTTTCAAAAGATGCCAATGCCAATACCTTGCGAAACAGCGCGCAAAATATTCAGTACTGGAAGACGCGAGCAAAAAACCACTATCTCTACTTTCAGGTGACTCGTGATGCAGCAGATCTTGAGCGATCGGTAGAAAGTATGAATCACGTCATCTCTCTTGCCCCAACTGACGCACAAAGTTATTATATGCTCGGTCTCTTTTATAGTTTGCTCTCCCAGGAAACAGGGCGGGATGAATACAAGCAGAAAGCTCAGGAAAGTATATTGAAAAGCTTGAGGTTTCGACCAAACTTCATTGAAGCTCAAGAGTTGCTACAGAATTCTATTTAATTGAATAAAGCTACGCGCGGTGTTTGTTATCAGGTGAGGTCTCTTGCCTTCGTCACGCATTTACCCATTTGAATATAGTGAAGATAGTTCTGAAATTTAATACGAGCACATAAAAAAAACGAGCCTGAAGGCTCGTTTTTTTTATGTTTGATTACTTACTATGGAAGGATGGCATTAGATCTCGAAAATATTTCTACATAATGTGAGCCGCCGTCTACTCCTGCTGTCGCGTCTCCTCCATCTCCTGTGACTTTTCCTGCATTTGAAACTGATTCTTGTCGTACATTGATCTCATAATCAGTTCCTGCAACTCGTGCTCGGTACTGCATAGTACATGTTGTTTCTGTTGTTGCTCCAACGCATGTTCCCGTCGTGCCATTTCGTGGATCAACCGGTACTGTTGAGGCATACTCGCAAACGCTTTGACCAAGCCAGCTTGATCCGCATGCTTGCCCGGTGACATTGCCTGCTGCAGAACTATTTACACCGGCTGCGACTCCAAGATTGGTTGCTGATATCGTGATACCGTCATTTATGAGTTGCTCAATAATTCCTTGAATTGTTGTGGCGTCTTTCATTCGTTTTGCATCTCGTGCTTTTTTCTGAGCTTCTGCTGGATTAAGCGAGACCATGAGTGTTACGGCAAGAATTCCTATGATTGCAATAACAATAAGGAGTTCAACGAGTGTGAACGCTTTCTTACTAAATTTTTTCATATAAAAATGTAAATGATAATTAATTGATAATACGTTAATTTACTTTAAATCATTTTAACTCCCTTTGTCAATAGTAATTTAGTGTTTATTGGAGAGAGCTTGTGAGTGAAAATATTGGTGTAATCACTGCCATAACTAAAAATCCAACACTAATACCAAGAAAAACGATGATCATTGGTTCAAGAAGGGTGAGCATTCCCTTTACTGCCATTTCGGACTCGGTTTGATAATATTCAGCAAGTTTGAGGAGCGTCTCATCAAGATGTCCGGTTTGTTCACCTACAATGGTCATTTGAGTCAACGATTCGGGAAAAATGGACTCGTTGGACATGGCAGATCCAACTGACATCCCCTTTTGTACTTTTTGGAAAATACGCACAAAGGCATCATGAAACATTGCATTTGAGTTTACGTCAGTAATGATGAGTAGGCCATCAAGAATTGGCACTCCTGAGGATATAAGAATAGAAAGTGTTCGTGTTGCATCAACGAGTCCTGAAACGCGTACAATATTTCCCATGACCGGAACTTTAAATATATACTTATCAAAAAAGTACTTCCCCGCTTTCGTTTTTAGGAGCTTAATAATAGTAATAATGAAAGCAATGATTCCAATAAAAACCCACAGCCAATACTGCTCCATAAATTTTGAGATGGCCATAATAATTAACGTTGATTGCGGAAGTTCAACTTGAAAACTATCATAGAGACTCAAAAGCTTTGGCATGACAAAGGCAAACATGACAAACATCATGACAAACATTGCACTCATAATAACAATTGGATAAATAAGCGCATTTCGAATTCTTTGTTTAAATGCTCGTTGGAGCTCGAGGTGTTCTGCAAGTTTTTCAAGAATCTCATCAAGTTTTCCTGACGCTTCTCCTGATCGTACTAAGGCAATATAAAAGTTCGAGAATTGTCCAGGATACTGGGTAAGTGCCTGAGAAAATGTTTTTCCATCACGAAGCTGGCGATCAATCTCATCCAACATTTTTTTTAAGGGAGCTTTTGAAACTTGTTTTTTGATAATATCAATAGAGTCAATAAGGGTGAGCCCGGCATCGAGCATAATAGCAAATTGGCGCGTCATATACACAATATCTTGAAAAGCTACGCGCTCAAACATGCTCGCAAAATTTGAGATCTGTGATTTTTTCTTTTCTTGGATCTCAACCGGAAAATATCCGTTTGATTTGAGGTAATCTGCTATTTCTTTTTCACTACTTGCCTCCATCTCTCCTTTGACTTTTTGATTATTTTGGAGGGCTACATATTGATACAACATACTATTTGATAAATTTTTCTATCTCTTTGCTTCTGGTTGCATAACCAAATGCTGACTCACGTGAAATCATGTTTTGTTTGTACAACCGTGATAAATATTTCTCAAAAAGTATCATTTCTTGCTCTTCTCCGGTCTCCAAAACACTATCGATCATAAATGCTTTGGCTTCTCGAATCAGCGATTTCACCGCAGAGGAGTTAAATAATATTTCAAGCGCAGGAACTCTTCCTGTTTTTTGAATATTTGGAATCAGTCTCTGATAAATAACTGACCGTAATACTGACGCAAGTTGGCTTCTAATTTGATTCTGTTGAGATCCAGGAAAAACATCAACTATACGATTGATTGCTTCGGGGGTGCTACTTGTGTGTAACGTAGAAAATACCAGATGACCTGTTTCTGCAATGGTGAGTGCGGCTTGAATAGTATCATGATCTCTCATTTCTCCAATAAGCACGACATCAGGGTCTTCACGAAGCACTGATCGCAGGGCTTTTGACCATGAATGAGTGTCAGAATGAAGCTCTCGTTGAGAAATAATCGATTGGTTTGGTGTATATACAAATTCAATTGGATCTTCGATGGTGATGATATGTCGAGGTGAATTATGATTTATTTCATCAATAATTGCTGCAATGGTGGTAGATTTTCCTTCACCAGTTGGTCCGGTAAGAAGCACCAATCCTTCTTTCATTTTCGCAAATTTATGCATGGTATTTGGAAGGCCTAATTCTTCAATAGTCCGTATTTTACGAGGAACCGCTCGAAAAGCTGCTGCATGGCCCCCACGCATTACATAGTAATTGACACGAAAACGCATATCTTTCCAATCATATCCAAAGTCAATTTCTTTATTCGTTTCAAATTCTTCTTTTTGAGCACTATTTAATAGAGCTCCCAGAAGTAGTTTCGTATCTGCGTTTTGAAGCACTGGTTCAGATGCAATTGGCATGAGAACATCGTACAATCGAATCGTTGGCTTATAACCGGGGGTGATGTGTAAATCTGATGCGCCTTTCTCAACAGTGTATTTAAACAATTCTTCGATAGTCATAGATAAATAAATGGATATAATAATCAGCAATCCGTTATGCTGCTTCGGTCACGCGCATCACTTCCTCAAGAGAGGTCTCACCTCTGAGCGCTTTCAAAAAACCGTCTTGTTTCATTAAGACCATCCCTTCTTTTTGAGCTTGCGCAACAATTTCTTGTGATGGTCGTTCTTTTAATATTAAATCATTTATGGCAGCAGATGTTTTTAATATTTCATAAATGCCGATTCTTCCTTTATACCCGGAGTTATTACAATCCTCACATTTCTTACCACGAACGAGTTGAATTGGCCGGTCAGTTTGGTATTCTTTTGGAAGCAGCGGTCCTAATACTTCACGGACCGTATTTTGAAGCTCGATCGGTGGTTCATAAACTTCTTTACAAGTCTCACATACGCGGCGGACAATTCTTTGTGCCATTGCAATGCTTAAGACTGAGGCAATAAGAAATGGTTCTCCCCCAAGATCGGTCAGACGAGGAATGGCGGTTGCCGCATCGTTGGTGTGAAGGGTTGAAAAGACGAGATGGCCGGTAAGCGCAGCTTGGATTGCAAGTTGGGTTGTTTCTGTGTCTCGAATTTCTCCCACCAGTATAATATTTGGATCTTGTCGAAGAAATGATTTAAGACCAGTTGCAAAGGTAAGCCCTGCTTTTGTGTTAATTTGTACTTGATTAATGCCTTCAACTTGATATTCTACTGGATCTTCAAGGGTGACAATGTTTACGGCCTTTGTATTCAGTCTACTAAGAACTGAATACAACGTAGTGGTTTTTCCCGATCCGGTTGGTCCGGTTACGAGTACAATTCCATAAGAACGTGCAATGCCATCTTCAAATCGCTTAAGCTGTGCTCCATCGAGACCCAACTCTCCAAGTGAGGGCATTCCTCCTGATTTTCGCAGAAGTCGCATCACGATTTTTTCGCCATTTACGGTGGGGAGTGTGGATACACGGAGATCAATCTCTTCTTCCGTATTCTTATAGTTAAATCTTCCGTCTTGAGGGACTCTTTTCTCGTCAATCTTCATTTCAGACAGAATTTTAATGCGTGACACCAGGGATTCATGAATACTGGTTGGGAGAGATAATTTCTCCTGCAAAATGCCATCAATACGGTATCGAACGCGTGATTTCAATTCTTGTGGCTCGATATGAATATCAGATGCGCGGCTCTTCATTGCAAAATCCAATATGGTGTTCACAATTTTTGCAATTGGTGCATTATTAAATTCTTTTGATGCTCTGATACCTGTTTCGACGGTGGCTTTTTTTTGTGGCTCAACCTGGGCAATGGCTTTTTCTACTTCTGGTGAAATACTTCGCGTGTATCCAACACTTATGGCTTTTGAAATATCTTCAGGGAGGGCGAGTGCCAGCGTTGCTTTGATTCCTGCTTTCATCTCAATAAAATCTTGCAAACTTACGTTGAGCGGATCGGCCGAAGCAACATACAGTCGCTTCTCCTTATCGTCATACATATACGGCATAATTGAGTGCCGTTGTGCGACAGATTCAGGAATATAACTCAAGGCTTGTGGGTCTACTGCTGTTGTTCCAATACTGATATATTTGACATTCAAAAATCCCGCCTTAATTTTCATAATTTCATCCGGGGAGATGGTGGTATACTGAAGCAAATAGAGGTCAATCGGAAGATCGCGTTTCATCGAATCAACTTCATATTGACTTGCTTGTTCGTCGGTGATGATGTTCTTTTCGACCAGTTTACTTAAAAACTGTTTCGGAGTAATACCCATTCTTTCACTATATGTTTTTTACCAATGAATTTCAATAGAAAGCACCCAATATGAGCCTTCCCCTTTTAGTCCAAACGCATGATCTTCTTTCATTTCACACTATTCTTGAAAATGAAGGAATTCATATTGGAGAACATAACTGCATAATCATTGAGCCAAATGGTCAAAACATTCGTATAGATCAAATTCGTGACTTACGGAAATATCTCGTAAACTCTGGCAAATCCTCACGGCAAATTATTTTTTACTCATTTCATAAAGCATCAATTGAATCGCAAAATGCACTGTTAAAACTTCTGGAAGAAGCGGGATCAAAGTTTCGATTTGCGTTGCAGGTTGAGTCAATTGAGCAGGTACTTTCGACGATACGATCACGCTGCAAAATTATGGTGAAGTCGAATACTGATTTGACGGCACCTTCTTTGGTGATTTCTATTTCAGATGTAGTCGGAAACAACTTCTTTAATAAAAGAATGTCAGTAACAAAAAAAGATGAATCCGAACTGTTTTTTCACGAACTCCTTGCGGTACTTCGCACACAAATGAAAAAGGGGGAAATGTGGACGATACCCGTAATAAAAAAAGCCCTTTCTCTCTTACACCTCTTAAAACAAAATAACTTAAATCCACAACTTGCGGTAGATCAATGCGTGCTTCTGATCTCTTCAGTATATAGATAATATCCGACTCAGTTTACTTCTGGGGATGTTTCGATCTATAATAAATATATGAGCAATGTACGAAATCGTTCCGGATTTTCTCTCATAGAAATTATCGTTGTCGTTGTAATAATATCAATACTCGTTGCGATTGGTTCAACTTCATATACAACATATGTTGAAAAAGGGCGGGATGATCGACGAATTTTGGACGTTGAGATGCTTCGGGAAGTTCTTGAAAAATACTATTCAAATCAAGCTGGTGGATTTTACCCTCTTGATACGAGTGATTTAATTGTCGGCGGATATATGCAACGTCGTCCTGCTGATCCCGTGACAAATCAACAAGGCGCGTATCGCTACACTCCCCTTCCCACTGGATGTGATAATGCAACTATATATTGTTCAGATTATACCCTTGAAGTTGATCTTGAAAGAAAAGGATCTCAGTATGCTGTTAGTTCCAATGAAATTAACGGTACCATTGTTCCATAAAAATATGTTCAATAAACACCATTTCAATAACGGATTCTCATTAATAGAGCTTGTTGTGGTAATATCCATCATCGCCATTGTCACCGGTGCGAGTGTTAATGTGTATAAAAATTCAGTAAATGAGCGAAGATTAACTACCGATGTCAAACTCGTCTCAAGTATTATTGAGGAAACAAAACAGAAAGCTCGAGCTCGAGATGTCTCTCCCGATACAAACTGTACGAACTTCCAAAGTTATAATCTTATTATAAATCCTACAACAAAAACGATTTCCCAGTTATTTTTATGTGATGGCAATTCTCAAACAATTGCTGAGTATCAGATTGAAAATACTGTTTTCGAGCAGCCTACTTCAACCATTGGTTTGACATTTATTTCTCCGACAGGAGAACATACGAGCCCAGAGCCAACGCTCATTTTGAAAAATCTATCAACAAATACGTGTGTTTCAATTGAAATTCCTCAAATTCAAACAGTAATTGTTAGTGATCCATTTAGCTGTTGATATGCATAAAAACAACTCTCAGCAGTCGTCATTTAGTATTATTGAGGTCATTGTTTTTGCTTCGATGCTCAGTATTGTCCTTGTTGCCGCGGTTGCGTATACGGTTCGTTTGGTTTTTACCATGACACATGACAGACACAAACTTCTTGCAACACATTATGTTGAAGAAATGCATGAATGGCTCAACGGTGAACGAGAATCTGATTGGGAGCAATTTCAAAATTATTCATCTACTACCGGAACAACATACTGCATCAATGATCCACTAAATCTATCAAGAACACTCGCTTCGCTTTCAACGGGTTTGTGTGGATTTACTGGGGTGGGGACAGCAAGTACTACCAATCCATTGATTTTTCAAAGGCAACTTATTTTACTGAAAGATCGAGCGAAAACAGCAACGAAAGTGACGGCAACCGTTCGAGTGTCATGGCGAGATGAAGGAGTACTTTATTCAGAAGAAATTGTTACCGTTTATTCTGTGTGGGAATAACTATATGAAAAATAAAAAAAAAGGTTTTTCTTTACTTGAAATTGTGGTTGTTATGGGAGTACTTGGATTGCTTCTCCCATCCGTATTTGGCATCGTATATATCATCATGCAACAACAACTGCGCATCCACAGACTCTCGCAAACAAAACAGCAAGGAGATCTTATTTTGAATTATATGAAGGAATCAATTTCAAGAAATGCAGTCGGCGTTGGAAGTGCTTTGGGTAGTCCGCAATGTGTGAATGCAGTAAGCACCTATTCAAATGCCTCTGGTGAGTTTAACTTCACTTTGGACAATAGCGCCACCCCCGATATGTTTTCTTTTGAAGAAAATACAGGGCAATTATTATTTATTCAAAATACCTACCTACCATTCTTGAGTGCATATACATTTACTTCTACGAGCCTCAATGATTCTGCAACGGTTGAAGTGTCAAATTTGGTTATTGAATGTCAGAGGCGTACTTCCGATTTGGCAAATGTGAACTTCTTTCCGGTGGTTGGATTTAGCTATGATGCAACATTTGTTGATGCCACGCCGACCGCTCAAGAAGGAGTTGTTTCATTGCATTATCAAACAAAAGTTAAACTTCGACGAACGCCGGATTGATTTTTCCCGCATTTTTTTGATAAGCTAATACTATGTCATCCACCTTTTCTATTGATATCAGTGAACAATATACGCGCGTTGCTGATCTTGCCCTTTCAAAAGGCAAGATAGAGCTCTATTCCTTGGGCTATGACAACACTTCGCTTAATTATTATTCAAATCTCACTGACCAGTCAGCAAAAGCAGAAGCAGTCTTACTTTCAAAACTGCGTAAAGAACTCAATATCAGCTCAGTAAACGCAAATGTTGTCATTCCTGATTCGCTTACCTATTCCCAACTCCTTCTGATGCCAAATTTGCCGGAGGACGAACTGGTCAAATCGATCCGACTTCAGGCTGATGAATTTGTACCGCTCCCAATAGATGACGTATATATTGACCTTGAAGTAATTTCAAGGCTAAAAAATGGGAAATTACTTATTGTGTTTATTGCTGCTCAAAAGAAAATTGTTGATCATATCAATATGACTCTTGATCTTGCGGGAATTGAACCAGCAACGCTTGAAAACGAGTTAAGTGCTGTTGGGAGATTTGTGTCTGAGGTATATGCATTTGTCAAAACACCATCAATCATAATCAATTTTGGATTTGGATCAAGTTCTATATATGTGATGAATCCCCCTTTCCCCTATTTTCAAATTACCCGCACAACGCGCATTGGATTTGATATTATTCTTCGCGATCTCATGGCAAATGCAAATCTCACGAGTGACAAGGCATTTGAAGCGCTCAGTACTATTGGGCTGAACCCACAAGGGAGTATCAATATTTATGCAACTATCTTTCCCGTATTTAATGAGCTGATCACTGAAATTGAAAAAACAATTCTTATGACAAAAGAAAAATATCACGTAGAGATAAAAAATATCTATCTATTCAACTATGATAGTCATATTTCTCTGCTTCATGAAACAATTCAGAGTAAAGTTTCCCTTCCTACACAATCGCTTCCATTGTCAAGCATTCTTGTCCCAAATCCCATAACGCAAACATTTTCACACGTGCTTTCAACATTTATACCAGTTATTGCAACCCACCTACGATGAAAAGGAGAATTAATTTATTCTCTCAGCGAATTGATAACCAAACAGCAAAAAGATATTTACGCACCGGCCAACGAGTGACATACGGCGTTTTGCTTTTCGGAGTTATCGCTCTAATGGTGCTTTTTGGCACGTATATCTTCTTGAACAAAAACCTTGCTGATTTGAAAACAAAAAAAAACACGTATGAGAGATATATATTAACGAACCAGTCGTTTAATCAGGACATCCAAAACTTTGTGCAAAAATTTTCTCTTTTAAAAACCTATATCAAAACTGATGCTAATGGATATAGTTACTATCGCGCTCTTATTTCAATTCTGGAACCTGCAGGTATTGCTGATAATATCGATACTTTTTCAATAGACAATAATCAAGATCTTGATTACTCTATCAAAGTATCAACCTATGAAGAAGGAATTCAAGTTTTGGAATTCTTCGAGCGACCTGACGTTCTTGAACATTTTAATTCATTGACCCTTGAGTCATTTAATATTACTCAAAATGAAGTGGAATATACCATGACATTTAATGGCGTTATGAAATCTCGCAAATAATATGGAAGGAGTAAACAAGCTGAAATTACTTATCAGCAAAAAATACATTTCCGTCGTGCTTTTTATAGTACTTGATATCGTATTTTTAGTATTTATATCATTTCTCGGGTATAAAATATATGGCATATATTCTGAAATGCAATCTTTAAAAGCCGAAATCGATCAATTAAAATCCTCTTCACTTCTTATCAAAAATAATAAAGATCTATTAGAAGACAATATCGGCGAATACAATACGGTACTTGATAGTATTATTCCTGATACAGAGACCTATTTTCAAGTTATTTCAGCATTTGAACAACTCGAGGCGAAAACGGGAGTGAATATCGAGTCATATAGTATAAATCTTCCAGAAACAACCGAAGACAAAATGTCCTTAAGCCTCACCATTACCGGGACAAAAGAATCAATAGAAACACTTTTTGAAAATTATCACTATTTTGGAGGCAGACTTATGACAAATGAGAAATTAGAATTTAATCCAGAAGGTTTGGACTCAATGACCTTTCTCGTAAATTTGTTTCATGCTTCAACCGACGAATCCGCTTCAGGCGGTGGTTCGGGATCAAATGTCATTTCGAGCGATGATATTGAGTTTATAAAACAGATAGAAGATAAGCTCTAAGTGCTTCAATTATTTGAAGTCTATTCTTTTTGGGTTTGAAAGAAGTCTTTTAAGGCCTTCGGAGATCTGTGCACCTTTTTGCTGCCAGTATTCAAATCGTTCTTTTACGATGTCTATATTTTTATCTTCCAAAAAAGGATTGTACGTACCGATGTTTTCAATATATGCTCCATCTCGTTTTTTTCGCTTATCAAGCGCAACAATACGGTAAAATGGTTGCTTTCGTTTTCCAAAACGCATTAATCTAAGTGTGACTGCCATAAGAGTTAAATATAGGTTTCTTAAAACGTTATTATAAAGCGCGAACTATAAATTATCCAGTGCATTTTGCGCAGCGAGTTCTTCAGCTTGTTTTTTTGACTTTCCCACACCCGATCCCATTTTATTATTTTTCAAAAAAACATCAACAGTAAAGGTTTTTTTATGTTCAGGACCTTCTGCCGCCGTAAGTTTGTAGGTAGGGAGTTCTTTAAAATCTGCTTGACTTATCTCCTGAAGACGACTTTTCGGTGACAAATACAATTTCTTTGTAATGATTTCGTCAAGTCGCTTTGAAAAGAGATACTTCACGATAAAGTCATAAGCGGTATCAAATCCCTTATCAATAAAAATTCCTGCAATGAGTGCTTCAAAAAGATCTGCCAAAATATTTGTTTTATCTCTTCCCTCACCCTTTTCTTCACCTTTTGATAAATACAAATATTGTCCCAGTGAAAGTTCTCGCGCTACTTGTGCAAGGCTTTCCGTTCGAACAATTGAGGCTTTTATATCGGTATAATCACCTTCCTGAAGATCAGTGTAGTTGTGATACAAATAGATTGATGTTGAAAGAGAAAGTACACTATCTCCCAAGAATTCAAGCTTCTCGTTTGAGGGAAGATCAAAATCATGCACTTCATTGAGATATGATCGATGAACAAAGACGTTTTCAAGTAATTTTTTGTCTTTAATCGTGATTCCAATCTGTTTTTCAAGCTGGCTTCTTTTGAGATTCATATTTATTGAGTAGTATTTGCTTCCGAATTGATTGACCCAAGTACTGCATTAATAAATGCATATGAGCGTTCATTGCCCAGTTCTTTCGCAAGTTCAATAGCCTCATTAATAACCACTTTTACCGGTTCCTTTTTTTCAACCATGAGTTCATAGATTGCGAGACGTAATATGCTTTTATCAATTTTTGCAATTTTATCCAATGGATATTTCGGCGCATGTTTTTGGATATGATGATCGATCTGATCAAGCTGCGTGATAATTTCTTGCGTTGTGGTATCGTCTTTATGCGGAAGAACCTGTTTCAGGTTGTCATTTACGAAACAAAGTGCATAAAGATTTTGAACAATGTGAAGTCGTTTTGAGTGCCGTTTGTCCATATGGCTTTACCAAAGAAGTGAGTATGAAATATTAAGAGACTCATTAAAATTCTCTTTATACTTTACACACACTTACTAAACGAGTAATGAGTTATTTATTACAGTTTTTGCACACTTGCTGTGCAAGTTTGCGCTTTCCACAGTTTTTACACACAACCAATTGTGGTAATGACTGTTCCTGTTTACGTGCAAGAATTCGTTTCCCTTTTCTTGCTGTTGAATGTTTTCGTTTTGGTTGAGGAGCCATAAGATAGTATATTCACAAATATAATAAGTCCTAATAATACCATGTAACTATCCTCAAAACAATAGGATTAATCCAATTAGAGCCTGACACTTTCTCGTCGTGATTGTCATTCCCGTGAAAACGGGAATCCAGACAAGAACATGGATCCCGCATCAAGTGCGGGATGACAAGGGGCCAAGCCATAGTAAGGTTTGGAGATGGGTTCTAATTTTTGTCGATCAGATTGAGTTGATACGAATCAATTATTCTTTTGAGGTTTGGGGTCTTTTCAACCGAGTATTTCTTTAAATAACTATCAACTGCCTTTTTTGCCTGAAAGACTAGTTTTGAATCAGTCAGATCTGCAATTTTCAAATCAGAGTATCCATGTTGGTCGGTGCCATATATTTCTCCCGGACCTCTGAGTTTCAGATCATATTCTGAAAGCTCAAGTCCCGATGTCGTTTTCGCAAAAAACGTGAGTCGCGAACTATTTCTGTATTGTTGAGTCGTAAATAACAAACAATAGGACTGTTTTTCCGCACGTCCTACTCTCCCCCGCAGTTGATGAAGCTGTGCCAAACCAAATCGTTCAGCGCCCTCAATAAGCATGATGGTCGCATTGGGGACATCGACTCCCACTTCAACGACTGAGGTTGAAACAAGAATATGATATTTTCCTGCATTAAATTGATTCATTACCTCTTCTTTTTCTTTTGCCTTAAGCTTTCCATGCAGAAGAGCTACATTGAGCTTCGGAAATACATCTTTTTTCAGATGCTCGTATTCTTCTTTTGCCGCTTTTATTGAGGTCATTGATTCGTGTTCAGAGGTTTCGATAAGGGGACAGATGATATATACCTGAATTTTCTCTTCTTCAATTTGTTTTGCAATCCATTGGTACCCCGCAGTTCGTTTGGCAGGTGGCGTGACATACGTTTTTATCCGTTTTCGTCCTTTGGGAAGCTCATCAATCAGTGACAAATCAAGTTCGCTATAAAGAGTAAGTGATACCGTTCGCGGGATCGGTGTCGCGGTCATCGTCAAAAGATGGGGGTTTAACCCTTTTTCCTTGAGAAGCGCTCGCTGCTTGACACCAAAACGGTGTTGTTCATCAATAACCACCAATCCGACATCACGAAAATCATATTTTGCCGAGATGAGTGCGTGTGTGCCGATGATAATATCAAAATCTGCAGCCGTTTTTTTTGAAACGATATCTTTATGCGATCCTGTTTGTAAAGCTACTTTGAGATCCAACTTTTTCATAAGTGATGAAATGGTTGCAAAATGCTGGAGTGCGAGTATCTCGGTTGGTGCCATAATCAATGTTTGTTTCTTGTTGAGATAGGCAGCATATGCGGCAATTGCCGCAACAACCGTTTTACCCGATCCTACATCTCCTTGAAGAAACCGATTCATGGGATTTGATTTTTGCAGGTCAATGAGTATTTCATCTGTTGCTTTTTGCTGGGCATTGGTCAGGGTAAAGGGAAGTCTCGAGATAAATGATTGAATCTCTTTTTTCCGTGCATCGGTCAGATTGATTGGCGCGGTTGTTTGCTCTTTTGACCACCGCTGCTTTATCAATTTTGATGAAAGAATGCGCACAAATAATTCGTCAAATCCCAGTCGCTTTCGCGCAATCTCGACATCAGCCATTTTTGTTGGCTGATGAATAGTCTGAATTGCCCGGTCCAAACTGATCAATCCATATTCCTTCAAAATATCATCAGGAATAAACTCAATTGAATCCTCAGGGTTTTCAAATACTGCGTCAAGTACGTGACAGACCTTGTCACGAATCGTTTTTGACGAAAGTCCGTATACCGATGGATACACCGGGACAATTCTTCCGGTGTGTTTGGTCTTTGAGTCAATAAACTCAAGTGGTTCATACTCCACCGGTTTCATGATGACAGATTTTCCAAATGACTCAATTGTCCCTGATGCAGAGATGCAGTTTGCGCTTTCCAGTATTTTTGCTAAATAGGGTTGGTTGTACCAAATAAGTTCTATCTTTCCGGTATCATCTCGAAGCGTCGCCTTTTGAATAGTGATACGACTGCGTGTTGGCACGACTTTGATCGACTCCAACGTGCCCCGAATGGTCACCGTTTCTCCCGGCTGTACTTGGCCAATTGGTGAAACAACAGAAAAATCATTGTATCGAAACGGATAATAATGCAATACATCTTCATACGTATGCACTCCCATTGCATGAAGTCGTTGTGTCGTGCGTGAAGCTGTTTTTGGAAGTTTATCTATTGAAGTCGAAAGCATACAAATTTTTGACTACCAAAAATAAAAGAACCCATTAAAAAAGAAAAAAGGGAGCAAAGCTCGTGAGGACAAGAAGCAATGTTGCTATGATGATAATAAATCGAACAACATTTTTAAATTGAAAGATTTTCTTCAGTTTTTTCTTCATGAAAGTATTTTAGCATATGTGGAGGTTGGTATTCAATCGTCACCAAAAGTATGAGCTTAAAAATAAGGAAGGAATTGAGAGCTTTAGGATGTATTAATCAAAACTACTTTCCTTGAAGTCATCGTGGCGGCGCTTGATGAAAATAAATCGTTCCTCCAACTGGTTTGCCGTTTTCAAAAATCTGTATTGGCAAAGCACCTCTACTATAATATAAAAAGTTTTCACTGTCAATGAAAACAATTTGATGATTGTTTTCATCGTCAAAGAACATGATTTATTAATGTTATACTTGAGCTGTGACTAAAATGACTCAAATCTACCAACTCTAAGTCACTCTCCAAGAGATTAAAACCAATAGCCGGATGCGAAATCCTAGAAAGTCAGCACCTTATCATTCTCCGCCATAATCCGATAAAAATCCTCCATGTTGCCAGCAAGACATTCCAATTGGTTTCAGCAGTATTACTGGAGAGAATTATAGCGAGTTTCATAATGACCATTCGTCAAGCCAGGAGCGCATTTGTTCGATCTCGAATTCCTGAGCTTCAATAATATCCTGACCTAGCTGTTTCATTTCGGAGCGATTAGAGCCTGAAAGCAACATCTGTGACATCATTACCGCCATCTGATGATGAGGGATCATTTCTTGCAAGAAAGCCTCATCAAAGTTGGCAGCATTTTTGAGTGATTCGATATCAGAGGTTTGCCCACCCATCATTCCGCCGTGCATCATGCCTCGTCCCGTACCCATCCCAACAGTTGAATTAACAGGTACCTCTGTTCCATACCAGTTTTTGTACCAAGCTTGCATCTGGGTAATTTCCTGAGATTGGCTTTGAATGATCGCTTTTGCTAGGGTCAAAATCTCCGGACGCTTGGATCGTTCTTGTGCCAGTTTAGCCATCTCAATGGCACCTTCATGATGAGGAATCATTTGTTCAATAAAATGCTGGTCGAGATTGCTGACCACGGGTGATCCACTGGTACCCTGACGTATGCCCATCATCTGCATCATGCCATAATTATTGGTATTTACCGTATTGGTTACAAACAGTACCGTGAGCAAACTGCCTGCCAACAAACCAATGATTCCGTAGAGAAGTGGCTGATTTTTCATAAGTACATGATATCAGTTTTAGGTCACGAGGACAAGAGTAGGAGCTGAAGTATCTGGGGTGGATGATGAAAGAGTTGGGGAATTTATCAGTGTGCAACTTCAGCCCATTCATCTGCGAGTAATGTCGCTTGCTTCAAAACATTTTCAGTAGCCAGAACCTGCTCATCAGGTGGGTAGCCAAACTGTCTTAATGTTCTTTCTCACAATTACTCTCAGTTTAGCCTGTGCGCTTTCCTTCACCGTCCAATCGATTGATGTATTTGCCTTTACTCGCTCTATGAGAACTCTCGATAAATCACGAAGTTGTTTATCATCAAGTACATTCAATGCGCTTTCATTATTTACAAGCGCATCATAAAATGCTAGTTCATTATCAGTTAATCCAAATTTTTCTCTTCTTGTATCCTCTCCTTATTTCTTTTGCTATATTCAATGCGTGCATAAAATCAGCATCGCCTGACAAAAGATACAACTGACCATATTCATTTTGCGTTGTCTTCAAGTTGAGTCATATTTGCAGAGTCACGAATATTACCATCTTTCTTAGGATTTTTATTTCTCCATTCTTTTGCAGTCATACCAAAGAGCGCTTTGTTTAATACATCCGCTTCGGTCGCATACACAACAGTAGCATCTTTTTTAAACCCATCGAATTCGATGGGTTTAAAATGTGGGTTATTTACCCTTTTCTAAATCCCCAAAAAGTCAATTGTGTCTCTTGTCCCACTGTCATTCAGAGGGAGTGAAACGCCTGCCCGGAACGTCTAACGTTCCCCGCCTCTGGAAAGATTCAGGATCCAGTCTAATCACTCTACAACACCCACCCCAACACAAATCCCAAGATAAATATCATCAAGAGAAATACGAGCGATACTCCCCGTGCCTCTTTTGAATCTCGAATTACCATCGATATCAAAAACCCAACTCTCCGCGTGTATATTTTGATGTTAAAAATCTTAACCAGTGCGCTTCCGGTCGTAAACGATACTTGTTTGACTATTTCATAGACCAGTTCAATAATCCCCAAGCCCATGATGATCCCTCCCGTAAAACCAAATATCATAAGTATGAGATCGTCGTTACCTTCGGCTACCGCATACATCAGAAATAAGAATCCAATGATGATTAGAGTCATATCCTGCCATATTGGAGAAAGTTTGAAGATTCTCATAGATATTCAATCAATAAAACCAATCCCACTCAGGATACTCCACTTCTTTGATATTTCCTTTCTGAATTTTGTATACACCCTCCTCAACCACCATGGTCCATGTCCCCTCGTAATAATGATAATCCACTTCTCCATCGTTCCAGTTTTTGGTGATAAATTTGACAAATGCCGTATCATCGGTGTTTTCATACCGCTCAGCTAAAACGACAGTCACATCCAAGATATCGGTAAATCTATTGGTCCACTCTTCAAAATCTGTTTTTTGCAGATATTCCTGACTGAGGAGTCTGAATCCGTCTTCCATGCGCCTGGCTTTGAGGTAGGTATAAAAAGCTCGGACCGATTCTTCAGGAGATGCCGAAGGGTCCACCGCAATTTTTGCGACTTCCCAATCGTACAGATATGGGATCGAAGCTTTTACATCTTCTGCACTGATAAAGAGTGAAAGTCCGGCAAGTCCCATGGTATTTACGCCGACAAGCTCTCCACATTGGTCAGTGAGTGGTCCTCCACTCATACCTCCGGCAAGACTGATGCTTGTTTGTATATATCCCACTTTATCGTATTTTGACTTTCTATAATCTATAAAGCTTCCTTTGAGGGTTGTCGCATCTCCATTCAACTGGGTCCCCATCGGGTATCCTGTCGCAAGTACCGGTTCATCTTCTCTGAGGTTTATCTTGTCAGGAAGTTTAAAAACAAGATCTGGATATTCTTCTTCTATATAAAGAATTGCAAGATCTGACATCGAGTCCCCGACCATACTCACAACAGTCACAAATGATCCATCAGGAAAGATCACCTTTGGGGCGGGTTCATCTGCGATGACATGGAAGTTGGTGACGATTTGATTTTTGGATATGAAAAATCCCGTTCCTTCCGAGTATCCACCAACGATCCTGACGACTGAGTTTCGCAGTCGTTCTTTTGCCTCAAATGAACACAAGAACTTACCATAATATCCATACTGGGTTCGTAAATAATCCGCAATTACAAAGAGTGATGCGATCATATACATGAGCAGTCCGATGATAAAAAATGATTTGAGTACGTTTTTGAGGCTTTTAAAGGGAAAGAGAACTATTTCAAATATAACCTTAATAAGTGAAAAGAGCATTAGAAATGCAAATTTGACGAGATAATATGCTGAGTAGGTGACCAGCTTCAGCGGAAAATAGCGAAGAGGAAACAGGAGGCGTTTGAAATACGCGCGAAGTCTCTTAATGAGATTCTGCCACCTTGCTTTTAGTTTGTTTGATGCTTTTTCAAAGTAATCCATACATTATCACGCTCCATTACACTGTTATTGTATCTCACTCTGTAATAATTTAAAATTATATAACAAATCTGTAAGAGTTCACGCTTCTTGACACAGGATCCGTCATGCTGGCTTGCCTGCCCGGAACGTCAGACGTTCCCCGCGTCTGGAGGGTCCAGCATCTGTTTTCAAACAGACTCTAACAGAACTTTTTTTTATGAATTAACTTATGCTAAAGATTGATTTTTTGGCTATAATAAGGTGTGAGGAGGAAAAGTTTATGAAAAATCCAATGAATGTAGAAAATGTTTTAAAATTCTTTGAGAACAATTATGGTGCTAAATTTATTGATATAAATACAAAAAAACCTGTATTAGAGATTATAGCTAAAAATAAAACTGAAGAGAAATCAGAGTTTGATTTGTGGTTAGAACAACAAGATGAAGAGACTCAATCAGCTCATAAAATGGGTGAAATATAATATTACGACAAATAACTCTAACCCTCGGGGTTGTTCATTTGATTTTAAGGATAATTTATCACGACTTCAGCAAATTTTTAATCCCTACCTTCAAATCTCCAAGAAGCGGATTGTCTGCCCAAGTTTTTTCTAATGCGCCAATGAGTTTTTTATAACGAAGAATTGTATCTTCTTTGCTTGCATTAAAGCTTTCAAATACTTCATCTCCCTGTGTTTTTATATTCTCATTTAGCTCGACTAGATTGTGGAGTACATCTGCTGACTTTACGAGGAGCGAATCATGATTCATATCCTTGATATGCGAAAGAGCTGCCATTTTCCGCTCACTCCATGGAAGTGTTTTATCTTGTTCTGTGACGTCATTTACCATTTGAGCAATTCTGCCGTTAAATTCTTTTTCTAAAAACTCTTTTGTCACCGATCCATATGGTACGCAATCTTCGATCGTATCATGAAGTATCCCTGCACAAATGATATTTTCATCTGGTGTCACGCGGGAAAGAATCAGTGCGACGGTGAGCGGGTGAGTTATGTATGGGATATCTTTCCCTTTTCGTTTTTGAGTAAGGTGTACTTTTGTGGCAAAGGTGATGGATTTATGGATGAGGGGGGTGAAGATCATTGTTAAAATTAGCATATTTGCCAATTCATACGGCTAGTTAACTGACTATAAGATCTTCAATTAGTTTGGTTCTCCGGTGTAACTTTAATCCTCGATGTATAGAAACGGCGTTTTTCAAATGAGCAAAGAAACCATCTAAGGAATTGGTAGTGTTTGGCATGTTTTTGATTTTCTGGTAAGTAAAAAGATAGGGAATGTTTTTCCTTAAAGATCGGTAAGCGCTCCTCAATCTTTTGTGAGTATAAAACCATCTCTTGGTTATTGGGTTGACTGTTCTTTCCTTGATAAAGTTACCGTATTTAAATTCCCAGACATCAAGCAAAGTTTCAAACCATAGTTGGTCATATGTTGTTAAATCAGCAACGATTGCTTTTAACTCAATACCGGCAATTGTCTGTGGATGACTGGTAATGTAACGCTTTACAATTTGTTTCTGATGGAACTGGCACATTTGGATTGGGAATCGATCAGACAGTGCCTCAAATACTCCTTTACGGCCGTCAACAACGATTCCATCAATAATATATTTTTGAGTTTCTAAATAATCTATTGCTGAAACGTAATCGCCAATTGTTTCATAAACAATTCTTTTAAAGTAGATATTTTGTTTTTTGTACCAGTCACGAATAGCCAGATAACAACAAATCCGTCTAAAGTAAGTACAGTCCATGACAACCATAATATGACGTGGACTTTGATTGACAGGTATTTTAGTAGGTTGTTTCTCGTCCAAAACTCGATAAACCGTACGAGTAGAATTTCCAGTATTTTCAGAAACATACTCAGCAATCTGTTTTTTATGGGCAAATAATTTCCAGGTTTTGTTTACGAGAATTTGTCTTCTCTTTTTGTTTTGAAAAGACTTTAAGCAGACTAAACACTTGAAAGATTTTCTCCCATTATGGAGACCATTTCTTTTCGTCTTATGGGATAGGCAAAACGGACATTTTTAATCATGAATATAAAAATTGATAATAAAAGGTCATTGTAACAATCTAAAGGAGTAATTACAGCCGTATATTTTGGCAATTAAGTC
>Ga0210006_1000784_pt1 | contig 23528 bp, 20 predicted proteins | sample CryGey02umfilter_2_FD_185452 | JGI IMG/M metagenome (GOLD analysis project Ga0210006, IMG submission 185452) | Groundwater microbial communities from aquifer in Utah, USA - Crystal Geyser 4/10/14 0.2 um filter (SPAdes) (version 3) | ecosystem: Environmental > Aquatic > Deep subsurface >... | reverse complement strand
GCAGGCGTAGAGGCTAAAGCATTTGTAGGTTGAGGATCAACAGGCACCTTGCCACCAAATGAAGTGATATATCCAACCCATGTAGTAGGAGCAGGAGCAACTAATCCAGTTGAACTAGAACCATTGGCCTCAAGACATACCGAATTAATAGGAAGCGTTTTGCCTCCCAAATTTTCATACATCAAAGTTTTTTGGATTTTCTCCAAGTCAGCCATTCTTGCAGTATCCCTTCCTTTCGCAGGTGCACCAAGTAGGCTTGGTAGGAAAGCGACAGCTAAAATACCGATTATCGCGATGACAATCAGGAGCTCAATGAGCGTGAAACCTTTTTTCATAGAAAATGAGTTAATTTATAAATAAAGGGATTTCTATCTACCAGCATAGTCTTACCGCAAAAAAAATTCAAGATTATTTATAAAAAACCATCCTCGTGTTACTTTTTTCAAAGATTTTAAGAAAATTTCACAATTATTTAATGTCGGAGTGGTAAGACATGGTCAACACGTTTAAATCATAAATATTATAAAACATCATGCAACCACCGGAAAATTTCATAAATGAAATAAAAAATTTAGAACAAAAGTTTGGAAAAATATTTGTATTTGTTGACTACGGAAACGTAACAAAATGGTTTAAAGATGATATTCGAGATTTAGAAGAGAATAGATTGCTTCCATCGGAAAAGCTTGTTATCAACATCGGAAAATTAGCGGAATTTCTGGATTTGTTTGGGCGCGAGAAGTTTTTTTATTATGGACTTGATGTTAAAAAGATAGGCTCAATAGTCACAATAAAGAAAGCATGGAAGTACAAGTTTAACGTCGTCAGCAAAAATATCCAGTGGATAAAAATAAATCAAGCAGGCGATAAAATTCCAAAGTGTAATTTTGATGTGGAAATAAGCATAGATATAGTAAAGGAAAAGGAAAAATACGACACAGTTTGTTTGTTATCCAATGACAATGACTTTTCTCCTCTACTTGAGTACGTGAAAAATCATAATAAAAAAGTAATTTTAATATCAGGAAAAAACACCAGGAGATCCCTAAAAGAAAAGGCGAATTATTCCATCAATGCGCAAACAATAAAAAGCTTTATTTGTAGCGTAAAACAAAAAAAGGACTTCACATAAGCGAAGTCCGGACAACACCCAATCTCTCGGGCAATGTGATCCAAAGATCACAGCAACCTAAGTTGCGACAAAAGGATAATAAAATAGATCCAAAAAGTCAAATTTTATACACAAAAATCTTTTTATAAATATTTTATATCGCCCCGGCAATATCTGAAAGTTTCATGATCGGAAGCATGATCGCCGCGACTATTGTTCCGACAGTTATACCGATGAAAATCAGGATTACAGGTTCGATGATTTTTGAAATTCCGGCAACAGACGTATCCAATTCATTTTCGTAAAAATCCGCAACTTTCGCCATAATCTCATCAAGCTGTGCGGTCTTTTCTCCGACATCAATCATACTGATAAGCATCGGAGGAAAAAGGTCATTGTCATTTAGATTTTCAGCCATCGGAATACCTTGTTTGATGTCTTCCATCGCAAGCAAAATCTTTTTTCTGAAAACTTCATTACCTATGGAATTCGCAGTAATTTCCATAGTTTTTACTATCGAAATATTGCTATCCAAAAGATTACTCAAAGACCTCGCAAATCTCGCAAGATAAGCCTGTCTGAATAATTTTCCGAAAATTGGGATTGAGATTTTTGCCTTATCAATGGCGTATTTACCAAAATCAGTTTTACTGACGACAGAATAAGCTCCAATCAAAATCAAAATTCCTGCAATTAAAATAAATTTTTGGTTTATAAAGAAATCACTCAAAGCCACCACGATTTTTGTGATAAGAGGAAGCTCTGCTCCACTTGAAGTGAAAAGTTCTTGCAGTTTTGGAATTACCAAAACCAACATCGCTACGACCACACCTATAAGCAAAACAAAAACCACGGTAGGATACATCATCGCGCCCTTTACTTTGCTTGTAATAGAATGGGCCTTTTCGACATCTTTTGCAAGATTATCCAAAACTCGGGAAAGCTGTCCTGAAGCCTCTCCGGACTCAACCATTCCTATCTCCTGATCCGCAAAAATATCTGAATAAGTAAGCATTGATTCGGATAAACTTTCTCCTTCTTCAATGTCACTCGCAATACCGTTTATAACCATTTGGAGTTTCGGCTCATTTGCGCTCTGTGTCACAAGCGAACGCAAAGCCTTCACCATAGGCATTCCGGCATTTATCATCACGGAAAGAAGATGGTAAAAATTGGCTTTCGCCTCAAGACTTACGCCGGAGTGCATTACAAAATAATTATTAATTTTCCTATAAGTATCAACAATAGGGTTTCCGGTAAGAGGAATATCCCCAAAAGTTCTCTTCTCGAGAGCTATAATCCCGGTCTTTTCTTCTTGAATATTCAAAACTACTTTCTCGGCTTTATCTAGACCTTTTTTGCCATCGGAAAGTTTGAAAGATTCCGTTCCTTCGGTCGCAAAATTTGTTTTTGTGGTGTTTGCCATTTTACTCTGATTTACGTGCTACACGATAGACTTCCTCAAGTGTTGTTTTTCCTTGAAGAGCTTTCACAATACCGGCCTGTTCAAGCGTAACCATGCCATTTTTAAGAGCGGCTTCTTGGATTTGTATCATAGTTCCATTTGCCGAAAGCAAATTTCTGATTTCATTATTCATTCTCAAAACTTCATAAAGACCGATACGACCTTTGTATCCGATATGATTACATTCATCACATCCGACAGCTTCATAAAATTTCATACCTTTAAGTAATTCAGGCTCGATTTCTCCCTCGGCTTTTAGTTCCGACATAGCTTTTTTTATCATTTCGAGCATTTCCGGATTAACCGCGGATTCTTTTTTACATTTCTGGCAAACCTGACGCACAAGCCTTTGCGCGATGATAAGCTCGAGCGAAGATGTCAAAAGATACGGAGCAATTCCCATATTTATAAGACGAGTCAAAGATTCAACAGCACTATTTGTATGCAATGTTGAAAATACGAGATGTCCCGTAAGTGAAGCCTCGATAGCAGTATCAGCAGTCTCTTTGTCACGGATTTCTCCGACCATTATGATATTCGGATCCTGACGAAGTGCGGCCCTCATACCCATCGCAAACGAATAATTGATGTCATGATGTACCTGACTTTGATTGAGTCCATCGAGCTGGATTTCCACCGGATCCTCAATAGTAAGGATATTTACTTCAGTTTTATTTAATTTGCTAAGACATGAATAAAGAGTCGTTGTTTTACCTGATCCCGTAGGACCTGTATTGATAATAATTCCATTTGGAGCGGCAAGTGCGGCATTAAGATTTTTGAGTGACGTTCCTGTAATTCCAAGTGATGAAAGATCCGGAATTTCTCTGGATTTATCTTGAATACGCATAACGATCTTTTCTCCATTTACTGTAGGTAGGGTGGAAACACGGAGATCCATCTGTTTTCCTTCTTTTGTTGTAACATCCGCACGTCCATCTTGAGGAATACGTTGTTCATCGATTTTCAAATTCGACATAATCTTGATTCTGGAAACAACGGCCGGATGCAGATTTGTAGGATATTCCACGACATGTCGCAAAACTCCATCAATTCTATATCTCAAACGAACGCGATTTTGTAGAGGTTCGATATGGATGTCACTGGATCTCAAATCAAGTGCATAAGAAATCGCAATCAAAACCATTTGTGGCACATTCGCCGCCAATATGGCGTCTTTAAGCTGTTTAAGTTTCTCGTTCTCGGGTGGTTCAACGGCGGCAACAACCGGAGCAGGCGCCGCAACAACCGGAGCGGCAACTGGCGCAACTGCCACAGGTACAGCTTGCAAAGGCTGTGGAGCTGGAGTTACAGGAGCTGGTTGTTGAGAAGTATTGTCCACGTTTATTGGAAGTATGCATTAATTTGTACCGAGAAATTTATAATTTCTTCTTTTTTACCGGAAAGATCATTACTTTTTTCAAAATTTAATCTGACTGAAGAAACATCCATAAGTCTCACTCTGTCAGACAATGATCCGGAAGTTTCGATGTAATGTAAAAATTTTTCAAAATTATCTTTCGAGCTTCTGATGCTCATTCTTAGAGGCAAAATAGAGTAATTATCTCTTTTCGCAACATTTTGATACTCGATATTGGAAATTTCAAAAATGCTATCTTTATTCACAAGTTTTTGCTCAAATGTATCAAATTTTCTTGTAAGTTCTGTATACGAATCGGATATTGGGAAAACTTCCGTAAGATTCGTTTCTATCTCAGCTTTTAATTGGTTGATGGCATCTTTTTTCGAGTCAAACAAAGCTTTTTCATTTGAACCTTGTTCTTTTAAGGCCGAAATATATGCTTTATTTTTATCGACAAAAGTATTTATGGTCGAATATTCCTGCCACTTTGTGTAGAAGAATATTCCAAATGCTAAAAGCAAAACTCCGCATAAGATTGCGTAAGATTTTATTTGAGTATCTTGTCTTTTTGTTGCTATTAAATAAGATAGGTTTGGCATAATTATTCTTTATCTTTTAAAGTTAAGGAAACATTTACATTGGCTTTATATCCCTCGTCCAAAGATCCGGACTTCGAGAACGAACGCATTTCTGCATTACTGAAAAGAGTCGAATTATTTAGAGAATCGATCAAGTCGGTGATTATTGTGAAGTTTGTAGTGTCGAAAATTTTCGTTTCACCAGAGATGGAAAGCTTTTTAGACTCGCTATCAAAATCGTAGCTCATGTATCTGATTCCACCAAGTTCGTTATAAACATCCTGATTGTAGCTACTGTCTACAGCGATTGTGCGTAAATTTATTTCATTGATTATATCTGACCATTTTATTCTTTTGTTTTTGATCTGTTGGATTACATTTAAATCATTTACGACAATTGAATTCACTTTGTTTATAAGTTTGTATAAATCCTCATCTTTCAGCGCATCAAAGTCTGTTCCTAAAACAAGAGTTTTCAAATCTGCATTGGAAATAAGCGCGACAATTTGCATATAATTTTTGTAATCTCTTTTCGTTTGTGGATCAGTAGACTCTTTGAGCTCAGCCGCTTTCGCATTAAATTTATCAGTCAATTTTTGCTTGAAAAGAGTCATTGTATCTTGGGATTCTATGTCTGTTGTGTATAGCGGCGCATCAAAATCTTTTGAAAAAATATCCTTTACCTCCATAAAATTCTTCTTCAAACTTGGTTTTATTGAAGCGATTTTTTCACTTGCTGAAGATTTTTCTTCGGCAGAAGAAGTTTTAGTATTTAAGATTTCATAATTCTGAGCAAAGGCATCTCCGTAATATCCGAATTCATCTAGAGACCCTTTTAACATCAAATATTTATTAAAATTAAGCTCAGTTTTAAGAGAAATTATATCTGTATTGTCGTTTTCAAGTTGCGTTGTAAGGCTGGTATATCCAAAAAAAGAGGAAACAAGACTAAAAGCATCGGTCAAAGTTATCACGAAAAATACGATAGATAGAAGAAATGCTACCGCAATCCCGATAAAGCCATATTTAAGCACACTAAGCAAAGGGCTTTGCTGAGGAACAATGTCTTTAAGTAAAGAAAAATCTATAGTCGGAGCCTCTTCAAGGAACTTTTCTTGATGAGTATCTGACGTAATTAAATTCTTTACAATATCAGAACTTGTCGCATTCTCTTTATTCTGAACGTCCAAAGGGTTTACCAAGTTTGGAGTTACCGAATTTTCCATTTAGTTTTTGTATTTATTTTTATATCAAGATATTATACCAAATTTTAGCACAAACGTAAAGGCTAAAAGTAAGAGAAAGGAAATAAATAATTTATCTCCTTTCTCTCACAATAACACTCTAATCAAAAATAGATTCAGATTTACAAAAAAGAGGAAGAATATTTTTAGGTAACGCATTGCGTTCTATTCAATTTAAGCTGGATTCTCTACAAGAGAAGCAATATTCTTCCTCTTTTTCTTTGTTTATCTAGTGTCTTATTGAAGCTCAACTGAAGCTCCAACTTCCTCAAGTTTCTTTTTGATATCTTGAGCTTCTGCCATGTCGATGTTCTCTTTAACAGCTTTTGGAGCTGCATCAACAAGATCCTTAGCCTCTTTAAGACCAAGACCTGTGATTTCACGAACAATTTTGATAACAGAAATCTTTTGTCCACCTGCTCCTGTAAGCATTACAGTTTTCTTAGCATCTCCAGCCTCTTCTTCTGCTGCACCACCTGCAGGACCAGCTACCATCATTGCAGCTGCTGCGCTAACACCGAATTTTTCTTCAAGTGCTTTTACAAGGTTCGCAAGTTCAAGAACTGGAAGTGTTTCAACCAATTCCATAATTTTTTGAGCATCCTTGCTTAGTTCTAAGTCTGACATATGTTTTATAGTTAAAATATTTGATAAATTGATTGCTTAAGCTGGTTGTCCTTGTTTGTCTGCAATAGCTTGAATAACACGAGCAAATCCAGAAATAGGAGAATTGAACAGATAAACAAGTTGTGTGAGAAGTTCTTGTTTGCTTGGAAGAACAGCAAGCTGTTTAGTTTCCACGACAGACAATATTTTTCCTTCAAAAAGAGATCCTCTAAGCTTCAAAGCTTTATTTTTCTTAGAAAAATCATGAATGATTTTTGCCGCGCCTGCAACTTCTTCTTGTGAAGAAAACGCAACTCCAACAGGCCCTTCCATCACACTATCAGGAATTTCATCGTACCCAGAGTCCTTTGCTGCAAGCTTTAGGAGAGTCTTTTTCGCTACATTGAAAGAAACTCCGCCCTCTCTTAATTTTGTACGTAAATTTTTGAGATCTTTAACTGAAAGCCCTTGATAGTCAGCGAAAACCACTGCCTTTGCGGACTTGAATTGATTCTGAAGATCAGACAGAACCTTCTCTTTTTCATCTTTTGTTTGTGACATAGTTTTTAAGATTAAAAAAAATCTCGACTGTCTTAGACTAATCGAGAACAAAGAATTTTAACTATCGACTTAAATTTCATTTGTCTCGGCGGGTCTTATTTGAGTGCCTACTGTCTATGACTTGAGAAATTTACCATAAAACTCTCAAAAGTCTAATGATTAAAATTGACAAAAAGGCAAAGATATTGTGACACAACAATTTGCAGGCTTAAATTCTTTGCCAAACGCCAAACTTTCCTCTATATTGTGCCCACTTATCACTTACTTAAAAAAGGAATGCACATCCTCAAAGAAGTAAAAAAGTTTGTAGAATCGCACAAAAAACCTTTAATAGTTGTTCTCGGGCCGACAGCTTCGGGAAAAACAGATTTATCTTTAAAAATCGCCCACGCTATAAATGGCGAAATTATTTCAACGGATTCAAGGCAATTATACAAAGGTCTTGAAATCGGTTCAGACATAATTTCGGAGGATAAACGCGAAGGAGTGCCACATCACATGCTTGGCATATCGGAGCCGAAAAACACGATCACATTGGCGGAATATCAAGACATGGCAATCGAAAAAATAAAAGAAATTTTTAAAAGAAAACATGTGCCGATGCTTGTAGGAGGAACGGGACTTTATATAAGTGCAATAACTCAAGGTTATCAGTTGCCACGAATGGAACCGGATTTGAAGCTCAGAGCTCGTCTATTTAAACAGGCGGAAAAATACGGGAATAATTATATCTATGAAAAACTTAAAAAACTAGATCCATCTGCGGCAAAACGTATACATCCAAACAATATTGTTTACGTAGTAAGGGCGATAGAAATAAACGCAATAAAAAAAGAAAATAAAAAAGATAAAAAAGTTAATCCAAAATATGATGTTTTCATGGTTGGCATCGAGTGGCCAAGAGAAAAATTGTATGAAAGGATCGGTTTACGTGTAGAGAATCAGCTAAAAAGGGGACTCGTAAATGAGGTGAAGAATTTACTTGAAAAGGGGTATAATGAACCCCTACCGGCAATATCATCTCTTGGGGCAAAGGAGATTATCCCTTACATCAACGGAAAATCGTCACTGGAGGCATGCGTGGAGCTACTAAAAAAGAACACAAGAAATTACGCAAAGCGCCAAATGACATGGTTTAGGCGATATAAAAACATAAAGTGGCTCAAGCCGGAGGACTTAAATAAATAAAATATAAAATGTCAGTATTCGGTAAAAAATGGATAATCAAAAACTCTAATACTTCTCTAAGTACTTTTCAAAAAATACTTGAGAATAGAGGGATTGTTGATGAAGATGAGAAATTGGAATTTCACGATCCATTCCTGTTTTCCGACATGGAAAAAGCGGTGAAAAGAATCTTTTCTGCGATTGAAAAAAAAGAAAGAATAATAGTTTTTGGAGATTATGATGTGGATGGAATTACCGGAAATTTGATTCTATACAGTACATTGAAAAAAATGGGGGCGGTTGTGTCTTATAGGCTTCCAAACAGGCTAAAAGACGGGTACGGACTTTCGGATAAATTCATCGATGAGTTCATAGAGAAAGATATAAATCTTGTCATCACGGTTGATTGCGGAATTTCATGTCGCCCACAAGTGGCAAAAGCAAAAGAAAACAATATAGACGTGATTATTACGGATCATCATACTATTCCAAAAGAAGCTCCCGATGCCATCGCAATCATTCATCCAAAATATGACACATTGTATCCTTTCAAAGATTTGACCGGAGCGGGAGTTGCACTGAAAATGGCGCAAGCTCTTCTTTTGCGAACAGAAAGCCAAGAATCCATAGAAGAAAGATTAAAAAGTTTGGTTGATTTGGCGGCACTTGGAACAGTCGCGGATTTAGGACCTATAAAAGGAGAAAATAAATATATTGTAAGAGAAGGGCTAAAATCTCTCACAAATACCGCATGGCCGGGACTTAAAAAAATATTAAAACTTTCATCAACAAAAGAAACCGATGAAATAGACGGAAGTACAATCGGTTTCAAAATAGCTCCGCGAATAAATGCGGCAGGTAGAATAGGCGATCCATATACTGCGATGTCACTTCTTCTTCAGGAAGATGATGGGGAAAAAGTGGAGAAATTCGGGAATGAACTGGAAAGCTTGAATATCAAACGACAAGACATGACAAAAATTGCGATGGAAGAAGCGGAACAGATATTTTTAAAGGGTGGACTCGAAAATAAAATATTGATTATAGAAAGCCAAGATTGGCATGTTGGAATACTTGGGCTTGTGGCAGGAAGATTGGTAGAAAAATACGCAAGGCCTGTCATTTTGATGCAAGATTTTGGTGATCTACTCGTAGGGTCAGCACGAAGTCCTGAATATTTTAATATAGTCGAAGCACTCACTGCTTTTGGGCATCTTCTGCCATCTTTTGGAGGACACGCCCAAGCCGGTGGATTCAACGTAAAGAAACAAGATTTGAAAGAATTCAAAGAACAATTGATAAAATATGCGAATGAAAAACTCAAAGATAACGATTTAAAGCCATCTTTAACTATAGATTGTGAACTTAATCCAGACGAAATCAGTTTCGAATTTATAGAAAAAATGAACAAACTAAAACCTTTTGGGATTGAAAATTCAAGGCCTGTCTTTATTATGCAAGGACTTGAGCCATATTTTATAGATCAAGTTGGCAGAGAAAAGGATCATCTAAAATTTATTGTTAAGACAAAAAACAAAGATGTTGATGTGATTGGATTCAGGATGGGGGAATTCATGTCAGACATCAGACAACACAAAAAAATAGATTTGGTCTTTACTATCGAGAAAAATGTTTGGAACGACAAAGCAAAAATCCAATTCAAAGCGATAGACTTCCGAGAAAACAAATAGCTGGAAATTTTAATATAGGTCAGATATACTTACACCCTTTTTCAATGTCCTCTCGATTAGGGTGTATTGACAGAAGGCTAAAAATGTTCTAGAATATATAGATTACGATTAAATAAAAAATGACGATAAATACACAAAAACAAGTAATTGAATTAATAAAAAGAAGCAAGAAAATTCTAATATTGCCTTCAGCTCCGCTCGACGGCGATTCATTGGGAAGTGCTATCTCTATGTATCTTGCTCTCAAGAAATTGCAAAAAGAGGTGACGATTATTTGCAGTGAGCACATCCCTGAAGTCCTGCAATTTTTGCCAAATACAAAAGTGATAAGCAACAGAATGATTTCTTCGGGAGATTTTATTATTACGATAGATTACAAAAATGTAAAAATCGAAAATATAAAAACCGAAGACGAAGACGGAAAAATAAATATTACCGTTACTCCAAAAGAAGGAAGATTATCCGAAGAAAATGTCTCTTTTTCATCAGGAGGAATAGACTACGACTTGATTATCACGGTAGATACGGCGGAACTTACTCAATTGAGAGATTTATATGAGAAAAATATAGAAATTTTTCATCAAGTTCCTGTAATAAATATCGACCATCATGTTTCAAATTCACATTTTGGAAAATTAAATTTCGTAGATATCATGGCGTCTTCAACAACGGAAATGCTTTTACCAATCCTTGAAGAATTGGCATCAGACGAAAATATAAATCTTATCGACGAAGACATTGCTACACTTCTTTTGGCCGGAATCATTACAGATACGGGAAGTTTTCAAAACGCGAATACAACTCCAAAAGCATTTGCGCGTGCGGCACAGCTGATCTCATATGGAGCGCGTCAGCAAGAGATAATTCAGCACATATATAAGACGAAACAATTAAGCCAACTTAAACTTTGGGGTAGAGTTCTTTCAAAAATACAAATCGATGAAAAGCATAGAATAGTTTGGTCTGCGGTAAGCAGGCAGGATTTCAAAGACACGGAAAGTTTCGAAGATCAAACCGGAGATATCATTGATGAATTAATGACAAATGCACCGGGAGCGGAAGTAATATTGTTGTTAAAAGAAAAACAAGACGGAACAATTTCCGCAAGTGTCAGGACAACAAGTCCATCGGTTGATGCATCTAAGATAGCGGAAGCATTTGGGGGAGGAGGTCATAATCAAGCGGCTGGATTCAGAATCTCAGATATGAGCTTGATGGATGCGGAACATGAAGTGATAAATTTCTTGAAAAAATTCCAAGAAGAAAGATTAGGTGTAATAGCAGAAAGAGAAGAGGTGGAAATTATAGATGTGGAAGGGCTGATGAATAAGGCAAAAGAAGCCGAAAAAGCTCAAGAAATCATAAAGACTTCAGTCATACCTCAAACTATCGAAGAGCAAAAAAAAGCACCAGATAAAAAAATAAAAAAAGAATTCAATCTCAAAAATCCTAAAGAGAAACCTTCTTCAGGTATGGCTTATCGCTTTGAGGATTAAAGTTATTCAGTTGGCGGTTTAGTTGCTGGAGGTTCGATGTCCGGAGCATGATCAGGAAGATTGTTTCCATTTGGGTTTACGGAAACAGTGTTGTTCTCAGAAACCGCTATATCCACAACAGCATAGTCATCGGAATCTTTCACAAGCGAATAGATGAAACTTGAAGCAATAACAGCAATAGCAACCAAAGCCGCCGTGACAGCCACCAAATAATTTTTTGAAGAAACTTGTTTTGCCATTTTTTTTGTTTAAAAATTTACAAATTAGAATGTACTCATTTTCCCATCCCTCTTGTCCAAAATAGTATCACTATTCCTCTCATATTTGAAAGTTTTATTAATAGCCTCACTATAATAGTAGTCCACTGGACCCGTTCCGACTCCGATGGAATCAGTTTCTATAATCGTTTTATCAGCAAGCTTATTTAGCATACTCATGCCCTTTCCTTCCACCAAAATTTTGGAATAAATTTCGTCCAAAACTTTAGTATAATCAGTCGTGTCTCCAGATGCCAAAGCTTTATATTCAAAAGTTGCCAACATTGCTTTGATATATTGTTGCAATTTGAATCCCAAAACTCCTCCACCGAATTCAGTATAAACAACTAAAACTTTTCCACTATCCAAGTATACATACCAATCTACAGTCCTTGCTTTAGGATACAAAATTTCCATTGCCGAAAGGCCATGAAGTTTAAACTCGGTATATTCAGCACTAGGAAAAGCAAGTTTCAAATTAGCAAAATACAAATCATTTGCAACCTTTGCTTCATTATTATCCAAAGTCACCGAAACTTTGCCGGAATTAGGATAAACTTTCATTGGAGAAAATTGTAAAAATTCTTTGTCCGCTACATAAAAAATAACTTCATTTTTATTCTCAATAGCAGGCCATGTTTTATCATCATATTTTATTTGGAAGGGAATATCCTTTCCCACAAAAGTAGGCCAATTTATATAGAGAGGAAAAGATTCTCCATTTTTTTCAGAAACAATCATCATGCGATAAACGACTTCTGCAAAAGCCTGACGAGTCATCGGTTGTTCGGCATGAAGATTCCCGTAATCATCTGAAAGAACTATATTGTGATCCCTTGCGTAAAGCGCATAAACCGCATACCAAGCATCTTTTGGAGTATCAAGAAAAACGCCGTTATCAACACTCTCCGGCACTTTTGCATTACCTGCAATTTCAATAATTTTTAATGTCTCGGCAAGATTTATATTATTTGCAGGTTTGAATTTTCCATCTTCATATCCTATAAGAAGGCCGGCTTCCTTACTGGCCATTACAAAAGAAAAAAACCATGCGTCTTTCTTCACGTCGGGAAAAGTCTCCTCAAATGTTTTGTCATAAGGGACATTGAAAGCTTTCACTATCATTTTTGTGGCTTCAGCACGATTCACGAGATCATTCGGCTTAAACGTGCCATTTTCATAACCATTGATTATACCCTTATCGACAAGATATTTTATTGCGACAGAATGTTCATTGTCGCTAGGAACATCGGGAAAATCAGTTGCAAAAACAACATTGGCAGAAAATAAAAATAGAGAAATTAAAACTAAAAACTTTTTCATAGGAAACTTTTATTTAAACTAAATATACACCAAATAAAACGCAATTCAACCGCGACAGTTACAAAAAACGAGAATATTAAGAATAGAGAAGTTCTCCTGGCGTATATCTATCAAGATTTTTTTCTCCGATAAGCTTAACAAGTTTTGGAACAACCTTATCCATTTTTACAGTTTCCTGAACTCCTTTTTTCATATCTCTGATTATCGCAACTCCTTCACGAACCTCAGTAATTCCAATTATAACGGAGTAAGGAACTTTGAACTTATCGGCTATTCTAAGCTGAATATTGATAGATCCTTTCCCAAGCGCTCCCATGGTTTTGATTCCCGCTTCACGCATATCATCTATCAAATTAAGACATTTTTTCTTTGCCTCATTTCCTAGTTGAGCGACAAAAACATGTAGTTCATCTTTTGAAGGAACACGAATCTTTTCACGCTTCATATTTGCAATAATTCTTTCAATTCCTGCCGCATATCCGACGGCAGGAGTAGGCTGTCCACCCATAAGCTCGATAAGTCCGTCATATCGTCCTCCACCACCAACAGCATTTTGCGCTCCTTCCTCTTTGTCCCAAAATTCAAAAACTGTTTTTGAATAGTAATCAAGTCCGCGAACAAGTCTTTGATTTTCTACATAAGGAACTTCTATTTCATCAAGATATCCTTTTAATTCTTCGTGAAATTCAAGAGATTCTTTATCAAGATAATCTCTCATTTGTGGAGCCATTTGTGCCAAAATTTGGCAGTCCTCAGCCTTGCAATCAAGAAGTCTCAAAGGATTTATTCCAAGTCGAACTTTACAATCTTCACAAAGAGATCTTTCTTTCCCGGCATAATAATCCTGCAAAATTCCGGAATATTTTTTTCTGGCTTCCGGTGTACCGATTGTGTTTAATTGCAAAGAGAAAAAATCTGCGATTCCGAGATCTCCGTGAATTTTTATTGCCAATTGAATAAGCTGAGCATCAAGAGCAGGATCGCTCTCTCCGATAATTTCAAACCCAAACTGCCAAAACTGTCTATATCTTCCTTTTTGAGGACGGTCATATCTAAAATGTGGCTCAATATAGAACAAAAGCACAGGTTGAGGCCATTGATTCATATTATTCTGAATGTAACTTCTCACCACTGGCGCAGTACTCTCAGGCTTAAGAGCAAGGCTTCTGCCTTTTTTGTCTTCGAAAACATACATTTCTTTTGAAACGATATCGCTTCCTGCACCAATACTCCTGTTAAAAACCTCCGCAAATTCAAAAATTGGTGTGGTTATACGCCTAAAACCGGCTTGTCTAGCCCTATGTCTAACAACTTTTTTGATATATGTATAAAATTCCTGATCTGCAGGCAAAATGTCATGCACTCCCTTTGGATTCTGGAACGGTTCATATTTTTTCTTTTGGATTTCCTCAGGTTTAGACATAAATAAAAAATTAGCGAATAGCTGTCTTCCATCTTAACACAATTTATTAATCTTTCAATGGGGAATATATCAATAAATTTCAAACGACGTGGTGGGCACGATATTTGTCGCAGGTTTATATTTTTTTGGATGCAGTTTATATAAGTAATATCCCGCCGCCGCAATCATAGCGGCATTGTCAGTGCAATAAGAGATAGCCTTAGGAAATCTAAATTTTACATCCGCAGGAAGGGCTTCTGTAAGCGCATTTCGGATTCTTGTGTTCGCGGAAACTCCGCCGGCAATCATAACTTCTTTAATTTTTGGATACTGATTCAAAGCTTCCAACATTTTTTGGACAAAAACATCTGTAACGGCTTCTTGAAAAGCCGCAGACATATCGGCCTTAAACTGTTCATCAAGTTCAGATTCATCCTTCATATTATTTTCTGTAACATATTTTCTGATTTCTCTAATGACGGCAGTTTTGAGTCCTGAAAAACTAAAATTCAAACTACCTTTTTCGAGAAAAGATCGTGGTAGCTTGAAACGCGTTGCATCTCCATCTACAGCCTTTTTCGAAATCGCAGGCCCTCCGGGATAACCTAATCCCAAAATCCTAGCCACTTTATCAAAAGCCTCTCCCGCCGCATCATCCAAAGTTTCTCCCAAAACTTTAAATTTATTATGAGCTTTCATCAAAATCATATCATTATGTCCGCCGGAAACTGTCAAAACAAGTGCAGGCAAAGAAATTTCATAAATTTCACTATCACTTGAGTCAGGCCCATAAAGCCAATTCGAATAAATATGTCCGACAATATGTTGAACAGGAATAAGAGGTTTGTTTTTTACGAAAGAAATAACATTTGCAGTCTGCGTACCGATAATCAAAGAGCTGATAAGCCCCGGTCCTTGAGTAATCGCAATTGCATCAATATCATCCCAGCCACATTTTGCCTTTTTTAACGCCTCATCAAGAACAGGCACCATTTTGATAACATGTTCTCTCGCCGCAACTTCCGGCACAACACCGCCAGTTAAAGCATGCAAAGGGATCTGTGAATAAATCACATTTGCCAAAACTTTTCGTCCGTCCTTAACTATAGCAACGGAAGTTTCGTCACATGATGTTTCTATTCCAAGTATCTTCATGGAAGCATTTTATCTATATATAGACTGTATAGCAACTTTGGACAAAGCCTGAACTGCTTCCGGATGGAAATGCCCACCACTGCCATCTCGAATTTCTTGAAGAGCTTCAGGTATATTCTTTATTTCTTTTCCGGGTCTTGGTTTAATCATGGAATCAAGGGCATCGGCAACCCCTAAAATCCCAACTTCAGGAGTGAGAATAGCTCCATTTTGATTAGGATATCCGCTTCCATCAGCCCTAAAATGGTGTTTTAATATAAAATTGGTAATTTCCTCTGGAAATTCAAAATATTCGGCAACACGTGCACCAATTTGTGGATGAAGCCTGATTTTAGCCTTTCTTTCAGAGGAAAGAATATTCTCCTCGCCCATAATACGATGCATCTCTCGATCTAATTTTCCAAGATCATGTAGGCGAGCACCCAGTCTTACTCTATTTTTGGCAGGATTATCCATGCCCATTACATTGGCAATGTTGTAGCTAACAACCCCCACTCTATTCAAATGCCCCTCCAATTCCAAGTCCTGACAGCTTGTTCCGGCGGCAGACACAAGGGAAGAAGTGAGGTCTTTTGATCTACCATTGCCCCCCTTAGCTACGTGGGCCGAAAATTTACATCCTTGTCTAAGTATTTGATCAACTCTGTCCTTTACTACATGAGAAACATTGTCAATCAGAGAAGGATTCAATCTCACAATATCGGCAACAATAATAATAGCTCTTTCAGCAAGGTCGCGTTCAATCAACGCCGGTTCATCACCTATTGTCAGATATGTAAGCCCGGATATATTATCACGTGCCATAATAATTTTATTACTGGAGATTGAGTCTACAAGAAACCTCGAAAAAGACAAGGAAATAAGGTATAATTACTTAGATGAAGTCTACCTCAATCGAAATTATCGCAATTTTGAAAAAAGCCGGCCATGAAGCTTATTGGGCGGGGGGATGTGTTCGGGATATGCTGATTGGAATAGAGCCCAAGGATTTTGACATCGTAACTTCCGCAAAACCTGAGGAAATAGAGGACTTGCTTGAACATACGATTCCGGTAGGGAAAAAATTCGGAGTGATTCTGGCGATAAAAAACGGACACCATTTTGAAATTGCCACGTTCAGATCTGACAGTGGATATAGCGACGGACGTCGTCCAGATGCGGTAATTTTTACAGACGCAAAAGAAGATGCATTTCGTCGTGACTTTACCATCAACGGACTTTTTTATGATCCCACAGAGGATAAAATAATGGATTACATAAACGGACAGGAAGATTTAAAAGAAAAGTTAGTGAAATTTATTGGTGATCCGGAACAAAGAATTTTGGAAGACAATTTGAGGATTTTGCGTGCGGTACGTTTTAGAAATGCACTAGATATGCAGTACGCTCCGGACACTTATCAGGCTATAAAAAAGCATGTTCATTTGATAAAAAATATTTCGATCGAAAGAATTTCCGATGAATTAAACAAAATGATAATGGGGGCAAATTCAGGTCGCGCATTTGAAGAACTTTTTGAAATAGGTGCTTTGGAAATTCTGATTCCGGAACTTTGCAAACTCAAAGGATTGGCTCAACCATTGCAATATCACATGGAAGGAGACGTTTGGGATCATTCGATAAAAGCTCTGAATTCTTTGACGGAGGAGGAAGGTGATCCAAATCCACTTCCTGAAAATCCCCCTACTGTAGCGCTAAAATGGGCAGTTTTTTTACACGACATTGGAAAATACGACACATTTGAAATAAAAGATGATAGAATAAAATACGAAGGACATCAGGAAGTTGGCGCGGATATATCGAAAAAAATATTAAAAAGATTAAATTTTCCACTTAAAACAATAAACCGAGTCGAGTGGCTTGTTTGTCATCACATGATGGTAATTCCTCTTTTGGAAATGCCAGATTCTCGTCGCAGACATTGGTTTTTGCTTCCGGAATTCGAAGACTTACTGGAAGTTTTTCGTGCTGATTGCAGAGGAATATTACCACTCGATTTAACGGAATATGAAAAAATCAAAAAATTATATAAACACGAAATTGCACACTTAAAACTTCTCCCAAAAAAACTCATCAGCGGAGAAGAAATAATGGAAGAATTGAAAATTCCGGCAGGGGAGAGAGTCGGAGAAATCCTCATGGAAATACGAGAAAAACAACTTGAGGGAAAACTCAAAACTACAAAAGACGCATTGGATTATTTAAAAAAGCTTAAATAAAACTATATCAATTTCTTAGCCTTTAAGATTTTGAAATAGTCTATTTTCATGTAAACAATCATACCTATTCCAACAAGTGCCGCTCCTGCATTTGTAAGCCATCCGACAAAAGGGATAACGCCGACAACATAATAAGCCAAAAGCCCCAAAGCGCACCACATAAACAAAGTAAATTCATTGAGTTTTTTATTCCCTGCAAATTTTCCAAAATATCCGCCAAGCCAAACCGCCGCAAAAATTTTGCCAAAATAAATCATAATAAGTCCGGCGACAAAAGCAATCATCCCGAAAGGAATTCCCACAAGAGTGAACATCAAAAGCACACCTCCCATAAAACAAGAAATCAGCGCTAAAACCCCGATCCCCATAGATTTTAAAACATTTTGCTTAGCAAATTCGGAAGCTTTTACCATATAATTTTTGAAGAAAGCGCAGAATAGAGCCAAAACAATCAATGCGGAAACATAGCTAAGAAGTTTATTCATAACAAGGTCACTATTGATGTTTCCGGAATTTTCTTTTTTCTCTGATTGATTAAATGTCACTTTTCCTGAAACAACATTCTTCGGAATTTTTGATTCAATTAAAGAAGAATAACTGAAATTTCCTGCGACTTTTGCGCTGTAGGAAATAGAAATATCATCTTGAACAACGATATCTACATCCCTGCCAATATTTCCATTTAATACCAAAGTGCCCATGATTCCCCGAAGATCTTCTTTCACTTCTCCGTCAACGGTGATAAGCCCAGCACTGGCCACGAGACTTCCGCCAATAATAGAATTTTTCCCAACATCAACTTGTCCTCCCGCTACAACCAAATCATCTCCAATATTCCCAAAAACACTAACCTGTCCGCCAAGAACACGGACATCTCCACCAACATTTCCGACAATATTTACCTTACCTCCCACTATAACAAGATCTTCCTGAATATTCCCACTAATCACGACATTTCCGCCTGCAATATATGCATCTCCGAAAATATCTCCTTTCACGTCAGCACTTCCGGCAACAAAATAAGCATCATCCAAAACATTTTCATTGATGAACAAATTTTCGCCGGTATTAAAAACCGCGGCACTGGCGGACATTCCCAAAAAAGAGGAGAAAATCACAAAACTTAAAAGAGAGAAAATGAGTTTTTGAAAATTTTTCATATAGATAAAATTAAATGCTTTATAAATCATATTTGAAAACACGCACTATTGCCAAGGAAAAGAATTGACATGATGTAGTTTACCGCTCTAATAAAGCCACGCATTCAATATGATAAGTGTGTGGAAACATATCCACAGGCTGTACTTCTTTTATTCTATATCCATATTCAATCAGCCATGCACAGTCGCGGGCGAGCGTCGCGGGATTGCAAGAAACATAGATTAATTGATGTGGGGAAAAATCATTTATTAATTTTGCAGTTTTTTCAGTGATGCCGATTCTTGGCGGATCTATAACAATAAGAGAAGGAGGCTCTTTCAAATCTTTCAAAAGTTTATCAACATCTCCGGCAAAAAAATCTATATTAAAAACTTTATTTTTTAGAGCATTTTCTCTGGCAACTTTCACAGCATCTTCTACAAGCTCAATTCCAAAAACTTGCTCGGCATGTTTTGCGAGAAAAAGACCTATTGTTCCTGTTCCGCAAAACAAATCAAAGATAGCTTTTTGTGGCTTATCTGAGGCCATTCTCGCGACCTGACTATACAAAACTTCCGCTTGAAAAGTGTTCACTTGGAAAAATGCCTGCGGCAAAATTTCAAAAACCATTTCATTTCCATTTTCAAGAATCATTTTTTCTGTGAGAGATTTTTTCCCATAAAGTAAAAATTCTTTTGAAGTTTTTCTGACACCTTTTTTTGCGATAATCATCGTCCAATAAATTGAAGTAATTTTTTTATCCGTATCTTTTAGTTCATCGGAAGATAAAAGGTCGGCATATTCTTTCATGATTTTTTCCGCATCATTCGGCAAATTATCTGAAGTAACAAGATTTATCATGACCTCATTCGTGCGCTTTCCTTCGCGAATATACAAGGCTTTCAAAAATCCGGATCCATCATTGTATTTGAAAGATTCAAATCCGGTTTTAACAAAAAAATCACGGGTTTTATTCAAAATTTTTGAAGAAAATTCAGACTCAAGATGGCATTCATGCAGATCCAAAATATCGAATCTTCTATTTGGCAAATGCATTCCTAAAGCAAATTTCATGTTGGCATCATATCCAAAAGAAAACTCCATTTTATTGCGATAATAATAGGTGTTTTTACTTCCGATAATTTTTGAAAAATTTACATTTTTGATTTTTCCGATTCGGTCAAAAGCATCTTTTACCTGCTGTTCTTTCAGCTCAAGTTGTTGTTCATACGGCATAAACTGCAGTTGGCATCCTCCGCAAGTTCCAAAATATTTACACTTTGGCGTGCATCTCTCTTTTGATGGAGAAATTATTTCTACGAGTTTCGCCTCCAGAAAATTCGATTTTATTTTCGTCAAACTCGCAGTAACTTTATCTCCTCGCATAGTGTTTTCGACAAAACAAGTTATGCCTTCATATTTCCCGACACCTTTGCCACCAAAAGCGATTGAAGAAATCTCAATCTCAACTAATTGTCCTTTTTTGAATTGCATAGCCAAAGAATTCTAGCACACTATGCTTTTGGCTCAAACTTCGGATTAACAAACTGCGGAAAAGGCTTATGTTGAGTCTGCGCTTTCTTGTCATATTCAAGCTCCGGAAATACTTCCCAGAAGAATTTTACAGCATCATTTTGTTCTGCAGGAGAAAGCTTTTCTACATGCAGCTTATTATACATGTCATAAATTTTTCCATACTCGCCTTTATAATAAAGATTGTAAACTTCAACTGCTATCGTATTAGAATCACCTTCTTTTGACATTTTTTTAAGAAATTCAAAAAAACCTGCCAAAGCTTTATCATATTTTACTGTCGTTTTCGGCCCATCTTCTCCATCTTCAACAACTCCGATAGCTCTCAAATATCCTTCAACAAGTCCCTCATTTGGGACATTATTTTTATTATGAGCGGTTTCGTGTGCAATCACATGCGCAAGTCTACACGCAGGATGAAGTAGCATTATCGGATCGATTTTTGCGCCTTCAGCAGTGGATTCTCCTACTTTCTGTCCAGGCAGAGATTTGAAAGATGCATATTTCAAATCAGGTTTCATAAAAGCAGGAAGTAAATTCAAAGCTTCTCCCAAATTTTTCAAAGCCGCTTGCGGATCAGGCATTTCAACATCTCCAATCACAACAGGCTTATGTGTAGGTTTTTCACCTGCTTTCTCTCTTGCCGCATCACTTGCCTTAAAAGCTTCTGTGAAAGAGGCAAACACTTCTGCTATTCCAAGCGCATCAACAGCATTCCTCTCTGTGCCTTCAGCCCCTTCAGCTAAGACATCAGGTTCCGAAGGTTTACCTACTTTGGCCTCTGGTTTTCCAGTTGAATCAGCCATATCTATAAAAATATATAATCTATAGTATAATTATAGCAAAAAACTGACTAAAACTCAATCATTACCTTCGAAATGCTGTTGGAAAAACCATTTAATCAAATCCCAATTTTCATCTAGAGGTAGTAGGGTATATGCATGGTTTTCACCTTCACAAGAGTTTGAACCGCCTCCCTCTACGGTCGTCGCACAATCTTCTTTTGTGATGTACGGAGGTACAAAGAAAATATTTCCGGATGACATCACATCATTTGAAACGATCTTATAATTCTGATATTTGAAATAATATTTTATTGCCTCATCAAGAGTAATATCCGTTTCTGTTTTTCCGAGCACCGCTTTCGCGATTTGATAAACAGTATCAGCATCACCAAAACCAAAATTCTGTGCTTTTTCCTGAATCGCTTCAAGAATCATTTGTTGTCTTTCCGCTCGAGCAAAATCGGAAGTCGTATGTCTGCTTCGCGCTAGACGCAAAGATTCTTTCCCTCCCAAATGATAATCCCCAGGTTCATAGTGAAGAGTCCCGACTTTTCCATTGTCGATAGTTTTATAAGTTGGATCCACCACAGCCTTGTCCAAATGAATATCAACACCTCCAATCAAATCAATCACATCAATAAAAGCATACATATCTATAACAATATATTTGTCGAGTTTATATCCAGTCAGCTTACTGATGAGACTTTTTAGCTCAGGCATCCCATACATATACGAATACGCATTGATTTTGCGGTTATTATAAAAAAGATCCCGAGGGATACTTATCATTTTAATTTCTTTAGTGGATTCATCCAGATGTGAAAATATCATCGTGTCGGTCAAACTGCCATTTTTGCCGGCAATAAGGACATTAAAGGTTTTATCGGTATTAAAAGTTTTACCTGCATAAGAAGAAAGATCCTTAGGAATCTCTAGAGTTTTTTTTTTAGAATCAGGCTCAAAGAAAAGAAGATTTTCAGAATTTGTGCCATCCGGTGCAACTATGTTTACAACCCCGGTAGTTTTCTCAACAACGATTGCGCTAAGCACTTTTCCGGCAGTTGTCATAAGGTCAAAATAATATCTGTCCTCGTCTTCACGAGGCTCGGAAATTTTTAGTCCGGCTGTTCTTAGGGCAAGAGTGAATCCTTTATCCGTAAGTGTGTTTTTCATATCTTCAAGCACTTGTTTTGCTTTTTTCTCTATCGAAGTGCGCGTATCCAATTTTCCGATAAAAGGAAGAAGCTCAGTTTTTACATCAGAAGTTATGGTCGAAGAATTATCCTCTTTATTAACCAAAGAAACTTCTAAAGTTTTGAAATCAATTGCGATTTCTCCTATGGAATCACTCGTCATATTAGTAACGGAATAAGTATATTTGAAATCTTTTTCCGTTGGAGCATTGTCGATTTTTATCTTTAGCTCAGCCAGTTTTGCCTGCATGCTCTCGCTGTTCGCAGTGCTTTCTATAGCCGTTCTTGATTTATTGATGCTATCCAAAGTTGTTTTCCATCCAGAGCCGTTTGCATTGATGAAATTCACAAGATCGGTGAAGAATTCGTCTGAATTTTTATAAGAAACTTCTTTTTTATCTAAAATAGTTTTTCGTAGAAGTTTGCCGTCTTCTTTTGAAATATAGAAAAATACTGCCGGGAATTCGAGAGGCGTTTGTCCTTGATACGCTAAAGATAAAGTAATTGCAGTTTCATAATCATTAAGCTTTGAAAATGAAAGACCATAAGTATTCATCGCGGAAATAAGCGCCGCACTGGTATTTATTTTTTCAAGAAAAGATTTATTTAATGCAAGATTTGTATCCGTACTCTCTTTTTTTGAGAGATAATCGACATATTGGAAAAGGGCTAACTGAAGCCTGTTCGTGTTTTTGCTCTCATCGTTGGATAAGTCAATTATATCTTCGGACGAATCATAATCCGTGACGGGCATTCCTATATATTCGCGCACTTGATTTAAATCTCCACCGATTTTAGTAAGAATTCCTTTTAGCTGTCCAACCTCAGTGATAAGTGAATCATCATGGGTTTGCAAAAACGAAAGATTGCCGATTGTTGTCTGGAATTGCGCATATTGAGCGATAAAAAGTCCGACAACTATAAAAAAGAAAATATTTCTCAAAGAAAAAAATCTTCTTTTTACTCCACAACATCCGCTATCCGATGCGCATTTTTCTTCTCCACCTGAAACAACATGCACCACTTTTGCGCTTTCATCAAAAACCTCGGAAGAGGCTTTTTTTGCCTCTCCGATTTTCACTTCACTCATTTTTGTATCTTTTTTTACCATATTTGTTTTTCAGCGTTGTCATTCTATAATTATAAGAACCAATAATCAAACTCAAAAATACATGATATAATATCCCTATGAACAAATACGAAAATTTGAGTAAACCGCAGGCAGAGTTTGATTTTCAC
>Ga0210006_1000780_pt1 | contig 23580 bp, 26 predicted proteins | sample CryGey02umfilter_2_FD_185452 | JGI IMG/M metagenome (GOLD analysis project Ga0210006, IMG submission 185452) | Groundwater microbial communities from aquifer in Utah, USA - Crystal Geyser 4/10/14 0.2 um filter (SPAdes) (version 3) | ecosystem: Environmental > Aquatic > Deep subsurface >... | reverse complement strand
CCAGCCCTTGAGGAAGTTGCGCCTCGTTTTGCCGTGACCATTGGTTTAGCCTTGAGGGGATTAGAATAAGTGATATAATGGTTTTGTATAAATTTTGGAGCTGTAAAGCGAACAAAATTTATCTACAAAACCTTTACCCAGCACTCAGCGCGCACTACCAGCTTTTTAAACAAAAATTTAATTCTTCCAATCTACAAAGACACTGTATAATGCATGCTGAGTGCTGGGTGCACAAAAAATTAGAAAAAAATTTATCAACTAAAGTTTCAAATTTTTTAGATTTTTTGACATATGGCTATAAATCTGTTGCCAGAAGAATTAAGAAAAGAAAAGGGGAAACAACCAGTGATAAAAAAAGAGGTGGAGATGGTTAAACCACAGTCTTTTGGAATACCTAAATCCCCTGAGTCCGTTCAACCTCTTAGGCCTCCTGAGCTTCCTCGGGCAAGAGAGACGCCAAAATATCCTCCAAAACCATTCTTAGCACCTAAGCCGCTTGAAAGTAAACCCGAAGAAAAATTTGTGCCATTTCCTTTCGGAAAACCAGAGGAAATATTTACTGCCAAGGAAGGATTGCCTATCGGTAAGCAGGCATGGCCAGGTAAAAAGGAAGCTCCTCCTTTTGGGGCTCCTTCAAAAATAACAGGAAAATTAGAAGAAGAGTGGACTTTGCCTAAAATGGGGGAAGAAGCGGGGATTGGGCCGGAAGTCAGTTTAGCGCCTAGAAAAATTGTTATTTTACCTAGGATGGTTAGAACAAAAATCATCGCCCTTCTTGTCTGGTTGATGGTTCTACTTTTTATTTTTACCGGAGCTTGGTGGTGGATAAATAATCAGCTGAAAGGCTCATTGCAAAAATTGGGTACAGCCCAGAAGGAGATTGAAGAGGTTGAAAAAGAGATAGAACCTTTAGTTGGGGTAAAAGAAAAAATAGCGAAGATCGAAGCTAAGTTTGGTAAGGCGCAAAATGTTTTAGTAAATCATATTTACTGGACAAAGTTTTTTGAACTCTTAGAGAAATACACTGTCCCCGATGTTTATTTTAATGGATTTTCTGGCAATACAAGTGGTTCAATCCATCTCAATGCTGTTGCCGACAATCTGCCAGCCGTTGGTCGTCAAATTATCGTTCTCAAGGAAGCTCAAGATTTTGTGCAAAAATTTGAGGTAAGTAATATTACTTTGACAGGGAGTGGCGTCACTTTTAGTTTAGAATTGATTTTACGGCCGAACGTGTTTTATTTAGGAAAGTAATCTATGGCAAAATTTAAACCCAAAGTATTTACTGCTTATTGGTATCATCACTTAATAGTGAGGCTTGATTGGTTAATTATCATAGGCATAGCCTTGATTTTATTTGTTCCAGAATATAATTATGTTATAAAACCAGGCCTCGAAATAGGAAAAACGAGTGGCACCCTAGATTTGGGCTCTTATCAAAAAGCTTTGGAAGAGGAAAAAGTCTATCTTAAAAATTTAAAAGCCCTGAAAGTGGAAACAGATAAAATTGACCAAATGGATTTAGAGAAATTAGATTATGTAGTGGCAAGCGGTTCTAATCTCTCTGACGTTTTAAATCAGGTTTATCTTTTGACAAGTCAAAATAGTTTGAACATTCAAAGCTTCTCTATTAATTTAGACAAAGGAGTGACAACTATTAATTTAGGACTCGCTGGCGGTAATTACGAGATATTCAAAAGATTTTTAGAATCAGTTGAAAATAATATTCAAATTATGGACATCACTGATTTGAGTTTGTCTGAAGATCAGACGAGTTTCAGTGTCACTATCAAGACCTATTATCAAGAATAATTAAATTTAAAAAATCAAATTTAAAATAAAAAATTTTAATTTAAAAAATCAAATTTAAAATAAAAAATTTTAATTTAAAAAATCAAATTTAAAATAAAAAATTTTAATTTAAAAAATCAAATTTAAAATTTAAATAAAATTTAAATTTATGGAAGAAAAAAATATAGGTTTTTACATAGCTGTTTCTTTTCTTCTGATTATTATTTTTATCAATATTTTTGGTTTGATAATTTATTTTAAATTACCTTCTTTAAAAATTAAAGAGGTTAAAAAAGTGCAGCCGCATTATCAAGGACAAACAGTGCCTTCAGTTTCTAATTTTAGTAAAATTATTGAGGATCCAGGATTTAAACAAATGAAATCATACCCTTCTCTAGAGGGAGAGCCTAAAGGAAAAGTGAATCCTTTCACTCCTTAATAATAAAATAAAAATAATAAATTTAAATTAAATAAAATTTAAATCTAAATAAAAATTTAAATTAAATAAAATTTAAATCTAAATAAAAATTTAAATTAAATATGGCAGAAAAAGAAACAAAATCACCAATCGTTGATTATCTTTTAAAACAAGGGAAAATATCTGCCGAAAGAGCCAAAGAATTGGTTGAGGACGCTAAAAAAACCGGTCTTTTAGTTGATGAAATTTTAGAAGAACGACGGATTGTTCCCGAACTTGATATTGCTAAGGCTAGGGCAGAGATTTTCAAAGTTCCTTACATCGACCTGTATGGCCAAACGATCAAGGATGATGTTAAAAAATTGATTCCCCAGGAAATTGCGGAAAATTACAAATTAGTAGCCGTAGAAAAAAAAGACAATACGCTTAAAGTGGCCATGATTAATCCGGCTGATTTTAAGGCCAGAGAAGCAGTTGATTTTATTGCCAGACAAAAAAAATTAAAACCTCTTTTTGGCGTGACCACGGCTTCTGCTTTAAAAAATGTTCTTGCTCAATACACTGGTTTTACAGAGGAGCTAGAAGAGGCGATGGGGGCAGCGGAAGCTCGCTTTGCGCCGGTTAGCGGTTTACCATCTCCACCCCTAGGAGGAGTTGGAGAAGAAGAAAAAATTGCGCCGGTTTCAAGACTGTTTGCTTCTTTCTTAAAATATGCAGTTGATAATAATGCTTCTGACATTCATATAGAACCATATATGGGTAAAACAAGGGTCCGTTTTAGAGTTGACGGCATTCTCCATGATAAAGCAATTTTGCCTGGCTATCTTCATTCAGCTATTGTTTCTCGAATTAAAGTGATGTCTAATTTACGGCTTGATGAAACGCGAGTGCCGCAAGACGGAAGAATTAGAACTATTATTTCTGACCGGGAAATCGATTTGCGAGTTTCTACTTTGCCCCTTTTGGGTACAGAGAAGGTTTCTTTAAGAGTGCTTGATCCTGCTAAAATGGACTTTACTTTAGAAAATCTTGGTTTTGAAAAAGAAGGGATTGAGATTATCAAAAGAAACTTAGAACAACCGCATGGCATGATGTTAGCGACTGGTCCAACCGGCTGCGGTAAAACAACGACTCTTTATACTTGTTTGAAGATGTTGAATCGGGTGGAAGTAAATATTATGACTCTCGAGGACCCAATTGAATACCGTATTGAAGGAGTCAATCAATCGCAAGTAAGGCCGGAGATTGGTTATACTTTTGCTTCAGGTATTCGTTCTTTCGTCAGACAAGATCCTGATATCATCATGGTCGGTGAGATTCGTGATAATGAAACAGTGGAGTTAGCTATTCATGCGGCCCTGACTGGTCACTTAGTCCTCTCCACTTTGCACACTAACAATGCCTTAGGCGCTATTCCGCGCTTGATTGATATGAAAGCAGAGCCATTTTTAATCGCTTCCTGTCTAAATTTGGTAATTGCCCAAAGATTAGTGAGAAGAGTTTGCGAACGCTGTCGACAACAAATTTTTCTTCCCGAAGAAGCGGAGAAAGAAGCGCGTGAAGTGCTTGGCAAACCCTATTTAAATATAAATTTAGATGAATACACAGATGAAAAAACTGGTAGATTAAAATTTTATCGAGGGACCGGTTGCCCTTATTGTCTGCACGAGGGATATAAAGGTCGGGTATCGATTTATGAAATATTAGAGATAACTCCGCAAATGCAAAATATCGTGACTGGCGGTCGTCAGAGGGACGACATGGAACAAGAAACCAAAAGGCAGAAGATGATGACTATGTTAGAAAATGGCTATTTAAAAGCACTTAAGGGAATTACAACCTTAGAAGAAGTATTGAGAGCCGCTAGAGAATAAATTTTTATCTTTTATTTTTTTTTATTTCTTGTATGTCTACTCGTTCTGATATAGTTTTAAACAGAATTTGCGAAAGAGCGGCTGAGGGGGGAGCGACAGAAGTTTATCTATTTCCAGCGCGGGTGCCTAGCCTAAGACTTTATGGCCAAATTGTCTTTTTAGTTAACGAAGAAGTTTTAAGCATCTCTTTGATTGAGGAAATAGCCGATTTTTTACTTTCCCCCGAGGAGAAAAAAGAGCTCGAGGGGAAAAGGCAGTTTGTAAAAGTGAAAGAAATTGGCAAGATCGGGGGTGTTGAAGTTCGTTTTACTTTTGAGGAAGGTCAATTGAGTATTTCTCTAAAACTGCTTAGCCGGCAGCTTGAGGATTTAGAAAAAATAGACTTGCCTTCAGTCGTCAAAAATTTTACCTATCTTTCGCAAGGCGTTGTATTTATTGCTGGGCCGCGTGATGCTGGCCGGTCTACTCTAGCTGCTTCTTTGCTTGATTACATCAATAAAAATCAGACGAGGTTTATTGCTACCGTTGAAGAGCCGATAAGATATAAATTAAAAAGCGATAAGAGTGTGATTGAACAGCGAGAAGTGGGCAAAGACGTTTTTTCTTTCAAAGAAGGCATTTCGCATATAAAAAGAAGAAACGTTGACGTGGCTTACATTTCTTCTTGTCTTGAGCCGGAAATTTTAGAAGAGCTTTTAAGTTTGGCTGAAGCCGGAATATTGGTTTTTACTATCTTCAACGCTGAGTCAAGCATTAAAACAATCAATCGAATTATTAATTTTTTTCCATCAGACAAGAAAGATTCGATTCGTTATTTACTCGCCGATAATTTAGGAGGAGTTATCGCGACGCGACTCGTTCCAAAAAGTGGCGGCGCTGGCCGGGTCAGAGCTCTTGAAATTTTACCAGGGAGCGCAACAGTGAAGGGCCTGATTGCCGAAAATAAAATCAGCCAACTTAAAAACATTTTAGAGATGGGGACTGATAATGCTGTTTTTCTAGATCGGCATTTGTCAGATTTAGTTTCCGCTGGAGAAATCACTTATGAAGATGGGCTAAGATACAGCTTGAATAAAGACAGGTTCAACTCCTTGGTAAGAAGATAAAAAAGGGATGGGCGGCTAGTTCACCGGTAGAACGCCTCTCTGATAAGGAGGAAGTAGAAGGTTCGATTCCTTCGCCGCCCACCATGAGCGAAGCGGAGATCAACGCCCTGATTCCAAAAATTAATAGATAAAAGAGCTATTTTAAATAGCCTTTTTTTATTGACAATTTTTGCAAAATTTGTAAAATAAGATAAAAAGGGCACTTAGCAAAGTTAGTTTAGCGCGTTGATAGATAAGAACCCCAAAGATATAAGTCGACAAATTCTGATTCATTTCATCGTTTAAAGTTGATAATTTTCTTTGACTATCGGCACTATTGTTGTATTATATATACATGAGATCAAGGTGGTACGAATTAAAAGAAACTGCTCTTACTCTGCGGAAGCGAGGGCTTTCTATAGGTAGGATTGAACGTCGTTTAAGAATTCCCCGTTCAACTCTTAGTGGTTGGTTTAAAGATATCGAATTGACGGCAGAGCAAAAGAAGAAGCTATTAACGAATTGGAAAAAAGGCCTGATTAAAGCGCGCAAAAAAGCAGTTCTTTGGCAGAAGGCACAGAAGGAAAAGAGGCTTCAAGAAGCAGAAAATGCGGCTATAAAAGTATTAGAAAACATTGATACCACTAATCAAAACGTTCTTGAAGTAGCATTGGCGCTGCTTTACTTGGGCGAGGGAACAAAAAAGAGTAAAGAAACCGCCCTTGGCAATTCTAATCTATTAATTTTGAGATTTTTTTTAACAATAATTAGAAAAGTTTATAAAATAGATACCAAAAAGATAAGATGTGAATTATATTTAAGGGCCGACCAAAATCCTGGAAAGATAAAAAAGTTTTGGTCTAACGCCCTTAAACTACCTCTTGATAATTTTAGACAAGTTAGCGTAGATAAAAGAACAAGAGGAACCAAAACTTATCCTTATTATAAAGGGGTGTGTAATATAAGATGTAGTAACGTAGCCATTCAAAGAAAATTAATATATCTCGGAAATCTATTTTGTCAAAAAGTAATAGAAAAAAATACGGGCTCATAGTTCACTGGTAGAACGCGTCGTTGACATCGACGAGGTAGTAGGTTCGATTCCTGCTGAGCCCATTTATTCAATTTTTAATTTTTAATTTTAAATCTATGATCCCCAAAAAAATTCTCAGTTATCTTGAAAAAAATAAGGTAAAATACGAAATAGTTAAACACAAGATAGTTTATACAGCTCAAGATCTATCCGCCACTTTGAGAACAAAGTTAAATGAGATAGCTAAGACTTTAATCATTAAGACTGACAAAGGTTATTTTTTGTTAGTTTTGCCTGCCTCAAGACAGATTGATTTTTCGAAATTAAAAAAAATTCTTAAAGTGAAGAAGATTGGTTTAATTACAGAAAATTTAATGAAAAAAATAGTTAAAATTAAACCGGGGACTGTTCCGCCATTCGGTTCTTTATACAAACTAGACGTCTATCTGGACAAAAGTTTAAAAAAAATCAAAAAAGTTATTGTTCGGGCCGGTAGTTACGCGGAGTCATTAAAGATCAAGCTCAGCGATCTAATCAAGATGGAAAAACCAGAGGAAGGTCAATTTACCTCCGAGAAAAAATAATATGTATCAGATAAAAATTTCAAAGTTTGAAGGACCGCTTGATTTACTTTTAAAACTCATTGAAAAAGAACAACTTGATATTACAGAAATTTCTTTGGCCAATATCACTGGCGAATTTCTTGGTTATTTAGAAAAGCAAAATGAAATAGACCCTCACGAATTGATAGACTTTTTAGAGGTGATGGTTAGGCTGCTTCTTTTAAAATCTTATCTTCTAGTTCCTCAGGCGGAAGTAGAAAAAGATGATCTTGTCGATCGCCTTAAAATTTATCGCCATTACTGGTTAATTTCAAAAGAAATTTGGAAAATTTTTTCAGATTCCAAATTTGGATTTGTCAGAGAAAAAATTCATTATCATCTTCTTAGGTCATCCTATAAAATTAAAATTGATTCAAAGAGTTTAGAGAGGGCCTTCAAAAACTTCCTAGTTCGTTTGCCCATACCGGAGGAAAAGATAATTTTAAGGAAAAGGAATATATCTTTAAAAGAAAAAATTGCTGAATTGATTAATTTATTGAATGAACACCCAGAAATTAATTTAAATGCTATTTTTGTTTCAAAAGGAAGAACCGAGAGAGTGTTTATTTTTTTGGCAGTGCTTGATCTCCTAAAAGAAAGAAAAGTTTTAGTCAGACAAGATAAATTATTCGGTCAAATTATCCTTCAAAAATATGTCGAGTAGAAAAAATTTAAAATCAGAGATAGAAAGCCTGTTATTTATCTCGAATCGGCCTTTGAGGAAAAAAGAGCTGGTTAATTTTTTCAAAGTGAACAAAGAAGAAATTAACGAGGAAATCAAAAATTTGATTTCACAATACAATATTGCTTCTAGCGGCATCAGGATTATTGATAATGGCGATGAAATAGAGATGATTACTGGTCCGGAAAACGCAGGGGTGGTAAAAGATTTTTTAAAAGTGGAAATTGAGAAAGAATTAACTCCAGCTGGTCTTGAGACCCTTTCTATTATCGCTTATCGCGGTCCGATTAGCGCGGAAGAGCTCTCGGAATTAAGAGGGATAAATTGCGCGATTATTCTACGCCATCTCCTCATTAAGGGATTAATTGTTGAAAAAGAAGAAGAGGGAAAATTTTTATATCAGGTAAGCTTGGATTTTATTCGTCATTTGGGCATCAATAATTTAGAAGAATTGCCTAATTGGCAAAAACTTAATCGTAATGTTTCTTTGTCAGAATTAAGAGAAAGAGAGGACGAACAATTCGTTTCGCCGGCATAGCTCAGTGGTAGAGCAACAGTTTTGTAAACTGTAAGTCGGGGGTTCAAGTCCCTCTGCCGGCTTAATCAGAAAATTATATATTGATATAAAAATTAAATTTATGAGCCAAGAAAATCTGATAAAATTAAAATGTTCTGAGTGCAAGAGGATCAACTATTTTACGCAAAAAAACAAAAAGACAATTAAAAGAAAACTCGAATTTAAAAAATATTGTCCATTTTGTTTGAAGCATACTCTGCACAAAGAAACTAAATAATAAATTTGCATATTGATAGCATGCTTCGATAATGTAAGACAGAGGCGATATAATCATTACTATTAGTTTGATTTATGTCTAGATTACCCACAGAAATTAAAGAAAAATCCTTTGATTTAAGAATTAAAGGTTATTCAGTAAAAGAAATCGCTGATAAATTACATATTGCTGAAAGTACTTCTTCGCTTTGGGTGAGATCTATAAAGTTAAATAGAGAGGCTGAACAAAGATTAAAGGAAAGAAAGCTTTTGAAATATTATAAAAGCAGTTTATCTTGGCAGAAAAAACGCGCTGAATCAAAAAAGCAATTTAAAGTTTTAGCCTTAAAAACAATAAATAAAATTAAAAAAAGATCCCAATCATTTAAAGATATATTGTGCCTTGCTTTATTGGTGCGAAGGTGGTAAAAATGATAAAGAGGCAGTAAGATTTATTAATTCTGATCCAGCTCTTATCAAAACTTTTATAGGTCTTTTTCGAAAAGTATTTCAGGTTGATGAAAAGAAATTCTGTATTCTGCTGCATGTTCATGAATATCATGATGAAGAGAAACAAAAAAATTTTTGGTCGAGTTTAACTAAAATTCCCAAAAAACAATTTTTTAAAGTTTTTTATAAACAGCATACGAAGAAAAGAATTAGAGAAGGCTATCCTGGTTGTGTAGCAATTTATTATTATAATATTAAAATAGCAAGAGAACTTCGGATGTTATCAAAAGTTTTTTCAGAACAATTGGGGGCGTGGTGAAAGGGTATCATGGGAATCTCCAAAATTTCCGTTCCAGGTTCGAATCCTGGCACCCCCGTTTTTTTATTTTGTATAATTTAACCTGAGGTTTGTCTGTGAGGATTTACATTTCTTCAAAAATAGATATAATATCTACATGTCAGAAGATTATTATGAAATTTTGGGAGTTAAAAAAGATGCCTCAAAAGATGAGATTAAAAAGGCCTATTGGCGATTAGCGCAGAAGCATCACCCGGATAAATCGGGCGGGGAGGCGGAAAAGTTTAAAAAAATTAATGAAGCCTACCAGATTCTTTCTGATGAAGAAAAGAGAGCTCAATATGATCAATTCGGCCAGACCTTTGAAAAAGCGCAGGCCCAAGGAGGATTCAGCGGATTTGAGAATTTTCGTGATTGGGCTAGTTTTATGGAAGCGATGAGGGAGCGGCAAGAAACAGAAACACAGAGAGAGGAGTTTGGCTTCGGCGATCTTGGCAGCATTTTTGAAGATTTTTTTGGTTTTTCTTCATCATCTCCTAGAACAAAAAGAGAAAAAATTGATATAGAGAAGGAAATATCTATTGATTTTCAAGAGGCTGTTTTCGGGAAAGAGGCAGAAATAGAAATTGAGCGTTTTATTGTTTGTTCTGATTGTCAGGGAAACGGGAGAGAACCAGGCTCCTCTTTATTGACTTGCGATATTTGTAAAGGAAAGGGCGTAGTTTTTAAAATCAGCCAAACCTTTTTCGGCAGTTTTAGAACGACAACTACTTGTCCTAAGTGCCAGGGCGAAGGAAGAATTTTTGAGAAAAGATGTAAAAATTGCGAAGGTGAAGGAAAAATTAAAAAAAGAGAAACGATTAGAGTTAAAATTCCGGCTGGTATTGATGATGGCGGGACTTTGAGAATCATTGGTCAGGGGCATGTGAGAAAAAGGGGGAAAGGCAAGGGAGATTTGTATCTGCACGTTAGGGTAAAACCCCATAAATATTTCACCCGTAAGGGGGACGACATTTATTCTCAAGAAGAAATCTCCATCTCCCAGGCCGCCTTAGGAGGAAAAGTTAAAATAAAAACTTTGGAAGGGGAGGTCTGGTTAAAAATTCCTCAGGGAACTTCTGATCAAGAATTCAGATTAAAAAATAAAGGCGTACCGCGCCTTAATGGTTTCGGCCGAGGCGACGAGATGGTGAGGATCAAAGTAAAAATACCCAAATCACTCACGAGGGAACAAAAAAGATTATTAGAAGAACTAAAAGAAGAGGGATTATAAAACAGCTTTAATTATTTTTTAATTGATAATTAAAACATATGCCAAATTTAGTCGTTGAAATCCTCGGTTTTTCTTTAGAAATTCCTTTTTCGGTCTTCTATGTTTTGCTTTTTTTGATTTTAGCCTCCATCTTTTATATTTTTTTTCGACTTTTTGTGTATTTTATCTGGCTTCCTTGGTTGCAAAAAAAATATTTAGCCAAACAAAAATTTTGCCTTTTGCACTTGATCATGCCGAGGATCAACGAACAGGGCCCTGAGGCGACAGAGAATCTTTTTAATGCTTTAGGAGCAGCGCACAAAACAGGCTCCTGGAAAGAACGATATTCACAGGGTTATTTTCAGCAGAGTGTAAGTTTTGAGATCGCAAGTTTTGGCGGCGATGTTCATTTTTTTATCTTTTCTCCGGTTCAGTATCGCGACCTAATAGAAGCAGCTGTTTATGCCGCTTATCCAGACGTAGAAATTCGGGAGGTGTCAGATTATGTAGAGAGAGTCAATTTAGAGTTTCCTAATGATGAACATGAACTTTGGGGCACCAGCCTAATTTTTTATAACAAAGATTATTATCCGATTAGAACTTATAAATCTTTCGAACATTCTATTCTTGATCCCAAAAGAGTAAAAGACCCTTTGCAAGGTTTGATTGAAATTCTTTCTAAATTAAAACCAGGTGAAGAGGTTTGGCTTCAATTTGTGGTGACGCCAATTAAGTCTGACTGGACAAAAGGAGGGATGAAATTAATCAAGGAAATAGCTAAAAAAACAATGGCAGAAGAAAAAGCTCCGCCGCCAACGCTAATGCAGGAATTTTATCGTCAGATTTTTGCCACGACCGGAGGAGAAAAAAAAGTAGAAAAAGTAGAAAAAGAATTTACTCCCATACCGCGCGGGACCCAAAATATACTTGAACTTATTCAAAGCAAAATTTCCAAAACTGGTTTTGTGGTTGTGCCGAGAATGGTCTATTTTGCTCCAAAAAAAGTTTTTTCTGCTCCAAAAGGGGTGAGCGGTGTCCTGGGAGGGCTTAATGGTTTCAACACCTTAGACATGAACGGCTTCAAACCAAATAGTAAAACTAAAACTACAACGCCAGAATATTTTTTGGTTGAGAAGCGGAGAGCACAGAGAAAAAAATCGGTTTTAAAAAAGTTTAAAACAAGAGGCAGATTTATTTTGGCTGGTTCGATCATCAATAGAGAAAAGCCGTGCATTTTAAACAGCGAAGAATTAGCCTCTCTTTATCATTTTCCTTACACAGGAGAAAAGGTAGAAGCAATTAGGGCTATTTCCAGCCGCCGCGGCAGACCACCAATCAGCTTGCCAGTAGAATAGAATATACATAGAAAGGAGAAAATTATAATATATGTTACCAATTGGAAAACTTTATATTGTCGCCACTCCTATCGGAAATTTAGAGGATATCACTTTTCGAGCCGTTAGAGTTTTAAAAGAGGTTGATTTAATTTTAGCTGAGGATACGCGTGAGACAAGAAAACTTTTAGATCGTTACCAAATCGACAAACCAAGTATAAGTTTTCATCAACATTCAAATCCTGAAAAAATTAATTACCTGCTCAGTTTATTAAAAGAAGGAAAAAATTTAGCCCTGGTTTCTGAAGCAGGAACGCCAGGGATTTCTGATCCTGGGAATTGGCTGATCAATTTAGCCATTAAGCAGTTTGAGAATATAACGGTCATTCCCATCCCCGGGCCGTGCGCTCTAATAGCCGCTTTGAGTATTTCCGGATTTAAAACTGATAGATTTGTTTTTTTCGGATTTATTCCTCAGAAGAAAAAAAGAAGAAAATTTTTGGAAAAAATTGCCTCTTCAGATGAAACGGCAGTTTTCTATGAATCTCCTTATCGTATTATAAAAACCCTTTCTGAGCTAGTTAATTTTGAAAAGATAAAACAACGCGAGGTTATGGTTTGCCGGGAGTTAACGAAAAAATTTGAGACAATTTACCGAGGCAGGATAGAAGAAGTGATCCAAAAAATAAAAGAAGACCGAGTAAAGGGAGAATTTGTGGTGGTTGTTTCCTCATAAAAACTTGTTATAATTGAGATATGAAAAAAGACACTTTCTATGTGACTACGCCTATTTACTATGTGAACAGCAAACCGCATTTAGGGACTGTTTATTCGACGGTAGCGGCTGATATTATCGCCCGTTTTAAACGGATGCAGGGGAAAGATGTTTTTTTTCTCACTGGTAGCGATGAGCATGGAGAAAAAGTAGCCCTAACAGCCAAAAAACATAATAAGGAGCCGAAAGAATGGGTCGATGAAATCGTGGCTTCTTATAAATTACTTTGGGATCGGTTGAATATTTCCTATAATAAGTTTATTAGAACGACAGACAAGGAGCATGAAAAAACTGTGGCTAAAATTTTAGAAATTTTAAAAGAAAAGAACCTGATTTATGAAGGTTCTTATACTGGTCTTTATTGTTTAGAGTGTGAGAGATTTTACACCAAAAAGGAATTAGTGGATAATAAATGTCCTTTTCACCAGAAGGACTTGGTCAATCTTAAAGAAAAGTGTTATTTTTTAAAATTGTCTGCCTTTCAAAAACCATTGATTAAATTGATTGAAGAAGGAGAATTTAGGATTGAGCCGGAGAAAAGAAAGAATGAGATTTTAGGTTTTCTGACGACAGAGAGATTAGAGGACGTAGCGATTTCTAGGGAGAAAGTCAAATGGGGGGTTCAAATTCCCTGGGACAGGGAACAAACTGTTTATGTTTGGGTTGATGCTTTGATTAATTATTTAAGCGGGCTTGGTTGGAAGGGTGATCCTAAAAAAACGTCAAAATATTGGCCGCCTGATTGTCAAATAATTGGCAAAGATATTTTGAGATTTCATACTCTTCTTTGGGGGGCTATAATTTTAAGTTTAGAGATTCCTTTGCCAAAATTGATTTTTGTTCATGGCTTTTTAACCCTTGAAGGACAAAAAATGTCAAAATCTCTCGGTAATGTCATTGAGCCAGATAAATTAATAGATATTTTTGGCTCTGATGCGACCAGATATTTACTTTTTTCTTTTTTTTCTTTTGGCGAGGATTGTGATATTTCGCTTTCTAAATTTTATGACGAATATAATGCTAAATTAGCCAATGGTTATGGAAATTTGATTAGTCGGACATTGACTCTCGCTTTAGGAAAAGGAGAGATTAAATTAAAAAAAGTTGACAAAAAATTTGAAAAAAAAGTAAGCGCTTGTTGGAGAGATTATGACGCGTCGATGGAGGGACTTAAGTTTAATCAAGCCCTAGAAGTTTTCCAGGCTTTAATCGCTTTTTGCAATGAATATATAGATAAAAAGAAGCCTTGGGAGCTTTTGAAGAAAGACAAGGAAGGATTTGAAGAGGTGATTTATAATTTGACTGAGGCGATAAGACATCTTAATTGGATGATCTTGCCCTTTATGCCGGAAAAAGCAAATCAGATTTTTGAATTATTGGGACTCGGAAAAACAGAATATGAAAAATCTCAAGAGCTGGCAAAAGAATGGGCAGAAGTCAAGGTTTATAAAATTAGCGAGAAAATAGAAAGAATTTTTCCGAGATTGTAAGTTTAAATTTTTTATTTTCGCTGTCGCCTTTGGCGACTCCCCGTAGGGGCCTATTTTATTTTTTTAATCTAATGCCTATGAGCTTATGTGACCTTATTTTATTCATTATCCTTTTGGGGTTTGTTTGGTTTGGTTTTTGGTATGGTTTGGTTCAAAGCTTGGGCGGAATTATCAGTTTACTTGTCGGTACTATTTTCGCCAGCCGTTTATCAGCCGGCCTGGGGAAAATGATTGCTCCAATTTTAGGCGGGCACCAAAATTTGGCTGTCATGATTTCTTTCATCTTGATTTTTGCCTTGACCCACTTTATTGTCGCCTTGCTTCTTAAACTTGTTGATCGTTTTTTCCGCTTGCCCGTTCTAAGTACTTTTAATCGGATTTTAGGCGGGGTTTTTGGCTTGCTTGAAGGCGCCTTCTTTATAGGGTTGATTTTGTATTTTTCCACTAAATTTCCTTTGGGAGCAAATTGGCTTAAGACTCTGTCTGATTCTATTTTCGCTCCTCATTTAATCAGGTTTGGCGAGATTTTACTTCCTTTGATCCCTGACGCAGTTAAGAATATCAAGTCATTGATATAAATATGGAAATAAAATATTTTGCCAAAAACTTTCAATTAACTCCTCAGATCGAGGATTATATAGACAAAAAGATTAATAAGTTTTTGCGGCTTTCAAAAAGAATTCTTCGCGCAAGGGTTGAGCTGGATTTCGACCCTCAATTCAGAGATAATAAAAATTTTAAAGTAGAAATAAAATTAGAAGTTCCGGGCAAAGATTTGTGCGCCGTCTGTCAGGCGAAAGACCTGCCTTTAGCTTTAGACGGCGTAGAAAAAAAGATGAGAGCGCAACTGACTGATTATAAAGAGAAATTTATACAAAAACGCAGAATCAAAAAGGAAATTTAAAATTTGGATTTTTATTTTATGCTTTCAAAAGAAGAAGTAAAACATATTGCTGATTTGGCAAGAATTAAATTAGGGGAACCGGAGATTGAGAAATATCAACATCAATTGAGCGTTATTTTAGATTACTTTAAAGAAATCCAAAAGATTAAAGTAGATAACGTCAAACCTTTGGCTAGTGTGAGTGGACTAAAAAATGTCTTACGGCCCGATGTCCCTCGTCAAGAAAGCCAAGAAAAAAAGAAAGCGCTGGTTGAGGCAGCTTCCGAAAAAGAAAAAGGATTGATTAAAGTTAAAAGCGTTTTTGAACGCTAAATAATTTAGAAATAAAATAGCCTATTTTTAAATAAAAATAGGCTATTTTTTATTCTTATAGGAGAAAACCTGCCTCTAGTGATTTGGAGGTCGGGAGGGGATTTGCACCCCTGTAAATGGTTTTGCAGACCACTCCCTAGCTTCTCGGGCACCCGACCATTTCTATTTTAAAATATTGGAGATTTCTGTATCAATTTTCTGAGGGGATAATTTAAAGTAATTATTAAAAATATCAAATTTTCTTTTTAAGTATAATCTTTGGGAACATGGTTTATATAAAAATTTGAATATTTTTACGCTGTCGCCTCTACCATATCTCAATTGAAATGCTCGGTTGCCATCATAGAGTTTTTTATAACAAAGACCTAACTGATTTTTCAATATCATACCTAATTTTTCTAGAAAATCAGGACTGCCGGAAGTAAAAATAACCGAGAGTTTTTTGATGACGATTGGTTTTACAATACCTTTTGCCTTTTGAACCTCCGCGATGATCAAAACTTTTCATAATATTAGAGTTTTAAGGGGAGAGGGTGTTTACTTCTGTAAACACCCTTTTAACCAAGATAAAAGTCTTTCGGCTAAAATCCCACAACTTTCAAGGAATTCTCTCAATTTGTCCATTTTTCCTCCTTTATTTTTTAATTTGTTTTCTGACTAAGTCGTTAATTTTATCCGCTACTTCAAACGGATTTGGGACCTCCTCAAAAATAAAATTTTTATTTTCTCCGGCCGTCTGGACTTCTACATTCCCATAATGAAAAAAAGTTTGGCAATATCCTTTGCTTATTGCTTTAACGTCTTGAACACGGTTAAGCGGTTGGCGAGCTACGCTGCGGTTAAATAGGCCTTTCTGTTTAGCATCAATAATCTCTTGATTGGTCAGGACCCACATATCAAGATAGTAATTAACCCAGGTATTAAAGAGCACAAGCCAGAGAAAGAGATAATAGGCAGATATGCCCATGATGATAAGCGTATTAGCGCTGTATGAAACTAAGATTTCAGGGAAAAAATTATTCAAAATCGCGTAAATAATAAGCGGGACTGCGTTCCAAATAAGAAAAATCAAAACTTTTTTAAAAAAGACAAACCAATGTCGGCGGAGGACAAGAATTACCTGTTCGGTGAGATTCAACTGAAATAGTTTATAGAGAGGGTTCATACCAAAAAATTTGAAATTTTAGAACGAAGTGAATAAAATTTTACTAATTTTTTGCGCACCCAGCACTCAGCATGCATTATACAGTGTCTTTGTAGATTGGAAGAATTAAATTTTTGTTTAAAAAGCTGGTAGTGCGCGCTGAGTGCTGGGTAAAGGTTTTGTATCTGAAATTTGTTCGGCTAACGCCTCCAAATTTTAGACAAAGCCCTTTAGAAAATTCTTGCGGCCTCTTGCCAGTTAACAGGGGAAAGCCATTGATAAGAAATCCAGAGGGTGACAATAATCCCGACAAGAAAAAGAAAAGAAGAAAAAACCGTGGTAAAATTTAGAGAACCAAAGCGGATAATATGATAAATGTTGAAGAAAGCAAAAATAAGGCAAACAACAATAAGAACAAGATAAAGACACAAAAAAATGTAGAGAGGAATAGCCATACCAAAATTATTAAAAATTTAGAGTTAAAAACGAATAAATTTTTATGATAATTTTGAGTACCCAGCACATAGTTCGTTTATAGAATACGCTATCCAAATAAATTAATGGTTCTTTTAAATTGCTTACAACAGAATCTCGAACTATGTGCTCGGTAAAGGTTTTCTAAATAAATTTTCTGCGACTTCGTCTTGAAAATTTATACAAAGCCCTTTAAACTTTGAGATATTTTTCTGTTGCTATCCAACTGCTAATTGTAGCAATAATTAAAGAAAAAATCAAGAGGCTGCCAAAAAAGAATAAACTGTTATTTTGTAAATAAGAGACAAGATTAAAATCAAAGCCTAAAAATTTTTGTATTTGAGTGTTAATCATTTTGGCAAAAAATAAATAGGTAAAAAGTGAAATACCCCAGCCCAAAAGAGCCGAAAACCACCCTTCAAGAATAAAAGGGCCCTGGATAACAGAGTTTTTCGCTCCAACCAGTCTCATAATTTTTATTTCTTCCTGTCGAGAGTAAATAGCGATTCTAATAGTAGTGAATATAGTGAAAGCGGCAATAAAAGTAAATAAAATTCCAAGAGTAATGGCAATCGTGTGAAATTTTTCATTAAATTTCTCAAAGACATTAAGAATCTGCTGGTAATCATAAAAATCTTTGTCATAAATTATGGATTGGTACTCTGGCTTATCAATAACTTCCATAATTCTTGTAAAATCTTCTGGTTTAGAAAGTTTCAACTTCAGACTGGCGCCGAAAGGATTCTCTTTTATTTCTTCAAGCGACTTTTTAATAATTGGATTATCTTGATGTTTTTCTGTGAATTGTGTTAAAGTTTCTTCTTGGGAAACGTATTTTAAACTCTTGACCTCTTTCATATTTTCAAGCTCTGACCTTAAGAGATTAACAAGATCTAAAGAAGCATTTTGATTAAGGTAAATTTCAATATCCATTTTCTGATTCAATGAGTCAAACCATTTTTGAGCGACAATATTAAGGGTTAAAAAAAATCCTAAAGAAAAAACCATTAGGAAGACAACAATAATAGAAGTTAAGGAAAGCCATAAATTACGCGAAAAATTTTGTAGAGCTGATTTAAAAATCATGTTTTTTAAGCCCAAATTAATTCTTTTATTTTTTCTTTCACCGCTTCTTCAACCGGATAAAGATGAGAAACTAATTCTTCTGGTTTAAACCAAAGCTTAATTTCTCCTTCTGCCTCTCTGAGGCCGCTGGAAGCATGAATGGCATTTTCAAAAATGCCACTTGTCAAAATTCTGCCATAAGCCCCTCTGATGCTCGTAGGTTCTGCTTCTTCGGGGTTAGTCGCACCAGCGAGTTTTTTAACCTTAGCGATTGCTTCTTCGCCTTCATAAACCATGGCCAACACTCTTGGTGTTTGATGCAGCTCTCCGGTGAGGTATTTAATCAACTCTTCAAAGAATGGTTTACCTTTCAAATGGGCGTAGTGTTTCTCTGCTAATTCGCGAGAAACCCTTATTACCTTAGCGCCAACAATTTTTAATTTCGTTTCCGATAAACGGGTCAGGATATTACCGGTTAAGGATTTTTTTAACCCATCAGGTTTAATCAGAATAAGAGTTTGTTCAATCATAGAAATTAATATAACACTCGCTAGAGTTTATATGGATACCACGAACTTCACGAATATTTTTATTCGTTATTATTCGTAGCATTCGGATTGAGGGAATTATTCTAGAATTTAAATTTTTCTCCTAACTTCCCGATCACTGGTAATGGTTTTTCCTCGCCTTTAATGGCATTCATAATGCCGATGATAAAGAGGACGAGCAAAAGGACATCAAGAATAGTGATGAAAAACCAGCCGATAATAGGGAGAAAGGCCATAATTGACCCTAAAATCCAGATTGCGATGCTGGACAAGAAAAGGGCCAATCCCTGTTTGACATGGTATTTTACAAAAGGGTCGTTCTTTGCGTCTGTCAGGAGCGGAATAAAAAAGAGGATATAAGCAACGACAGCCATGCCAGTATTTTTTGTGGGTTTTTGTGTAGTTTCCGGCATAAGATAAAACTATATTAAGAAATCATCGACCTTTATAGTTAAACTTTAAATTTATGTTATAATTCTATCCAATAGGAGTTTTTCGTCAAGCTTTTATCATTTTAAAATATGGGTTTTTCTACTTATACAACAAAAACTAAAGAAGAGATTTTTATTGGATTTGACACCTCTACCAAGGGCTTAGGAGAAGAGGAGGCTGTGAGACGGCAAGAGAAATATGGTCAGAATAAAATTGCCGTTGAAGAGGTTGCCTGGTGGCATATTTTAGGTCGCCAATTTAAATCTTCTTTTGTTTATCTGCTCCTTGTGGCAGCGGGCGTGAGTTTCATTTTAGGCGGGAGAATAGACGCCTTGATGATCTTGCTTTTCGTGGCTATTAATGCCTGTTTAGGATTTTATCAGGAATTTAGGGCGGAAGAAACGTTTAAACTTTTAAAAAAACATTTTTCGGGAGAGGCTAGGGTGCTTCGAAATGGGAAAAAAATTATTATTAAGGCTGTTGATTTAGTCCCTGGTGATTTTATTATTTTGCAAGCAGGAGACATTATCCCAGCTGATGTTCGGTTTATCTCAGAAAATAATTTGGTGGTTGATGAGAGCATCTTAACCGGGGAATCAGAGCCACAGGAAAAAATTTCTGATAAACTTGAATCAGAAACAAATGAAATTTATGAGGCATCAAATATCGGCTTTTCAAGTACTGTTGTTTTAAGTGGGAAGGCTCAAGCCATAGTTTTGAATATTGGCAGTGAGACGGTAATCGGCGGAATTGCCCATTTGGCCGGGATAACGGCGCGGGAAAGCAGTTTTGCCAAAGGAGTGGCTAAAGTCAGCCGTTTTATTTTACGATTAGTTTTAATTTCAATTCTTTTCGTTTTTTTAACCCATCTTTTTCTTCATCAAGGAGCAACGCGAAGCATTGGTGATTTTTTAATCTTTTCTATTGCTCTGGCCGTGAGTGTTATCCCAGAAGCGTTGCCGGTCGTCACCACCGTCTCTCTTTCACGCGGGGCCCTGCGTTTAGCGAAGAATGGGGTGGTGGTCAAAAGGCTCTCGGCGATTGAAGATTTAGGCGGGATTGAAGTTCTCTGCTCTGATAAGACTGGCACTTTGACGGAGAATAAATTGACGGTTGATGAGATAAATTCTCCAAATAAAGAAGAGTGTTTATTTAAAGCAGCCTTGGCCTCTTTCTCATTTGGCGAGGAGGGACAACTAGACGCTTTTGATAGAGCTTTATCTGAAGTTTTACCTCTGGGGAAAAAAGAAGAATTAAAAAAATATCAGAAAATAAACGAAATCCCCTTCGATCCAGCAAGACGGAGGAACAGCGTTTTAGTTAAAAAAGACGGCCTTTACGAGCTGATTGTCAGGGGCGCGCCTGAATTTTTAATTGATTCGTGTATTAATTTGGAAGAAGACGAAAAGAAAACATTGAAAGAATGGCTGGTTAAAGAAGGGGAAAGAGGCAGAAGGGTCCTAGCCATTGCTAAGAATGATTTTAAAAAGGATCATTATGACATTAAAGAGGAAGAAAAAGACTTGTCATTTCTAGGCATAATTTCTTTTATTGATCCGCTTAAAAAAGATGCTAAAAAAACGATCAAGCTAGCCGAGAGATTGGGCGTGAAGGTGAAAATATTAACCGGCGACTCGGCTGAAGTAGCAGGCAGCGTCGCTTATCAAGTTGGTCTGACTGATAGAGAAGAAGAGGTGCTCCTAGGAAAAGAGCTAGAGAAAATGACAGAAGAAGCGCAAGAAGAAGCAGTAGAGAAATATTCTGTTTTTGCTCGTGTTTCACCTTCCGAAAAATATAAAATCATTAAGTTATTGCAGAAAAAATATGAAGTAGGATTTTTAGGCGAGGGAATTAATGATGCCCCGGCTCTAAAAATTGCCAACGTCGCTTTAGTCGTAAAAGGGAGCGCTGATATTGCGCGTGAAGCAGCTGATGTTATTTTACTGAAGAGAAACTTAGCCATCATTATTGAGGGAATCAGAGAGGGCAGAGAGGTTTTTGCCAATACAGTTAAATATATTAAAGCAACTTTGATTTCTAATTTTGGCAATTTTTATGCCCTGGTGGCCGCTTCTTTGTTAATTGATTTTTTACCGATGTTGCCTTTGCAAATTTTATTGCTTAATTTATTCTCTGATTTTCCAATGGTTTCCATCTCCACTGATAATATTGATGAAGAAGAATTAAAAAGGCCAGAGACCTATAATCTTAAAGAAATTGTTTTAGCGGCCACAATTTTTGGTTTTATAAGCAGCATTTTTGACTTTATTATTTTCAGGCTTTTCGTCCATTTTCCTCCCGGAGTTTTGCAGACCAACTGGTTTATTGGCAGTGTCCTAACCGAGCTTGTTCTAGTTTTTTCTATTCGGACAAAATTTTCCTGCTTTAAGGCTAAAAGAGCTTCAAAATTTTTAATCTGGCTGTCAATTCTTATTACAACCTTGACTATTATTTTGCCTTTCAGTCATTTTGGCCAGGATTTATTTAAATTTGTTAGGCCGCAAACGACACATTTAATTTGGATTTTTGTCGTCGTCGGCTGTTATTTTGTCGCGACCGAAACTATGAAAATACTCTTTTATCGCCATTCTAACCAGACGAAGAAACGATTAAATAAATTGACAATTTAAAAAAATCTTTTAATATTAAAAGTACTCTTTAAAAATATTCCGGGGTAGCTCAATGGTAGAGCAATGCGCTGTGAAAATATTACGCAGCTTCCGAAGGAAACTTTGGAATGAAAACTTGGGGATAACGGTGAAGTCCTTATTCCGATATTTATCGGAACGGATAATACCGTGGGAACCCCGCCTTTGGCGGGGGCGCCGTAGAGACTAGATACCTAAGTGTCTAAATTCGTTTTTAAAAAACGGACAAGGCAAAGATATAGTCCACCCCTAAAAGTAATTTTAGGATAAGTGTAACGCGGAGGTTACAGGTTCGAGTCCTGTCCCCGGAGCCACATTGTATGTTGCGAGTTTATTGCCTCGGCGCTTCGCGCCTCGGCAGGCAGATTGTATAGTATTTGCCAAGATTTTTTGGGTTCAATCGCCACCTTTTGCGAAAGCAAAACGCGGTTCGAGCCAATCCTTTTGAGAAAATCCCGTCCCGCGACGGGATTTTCTTGCAAAGCGATAATTTTGGCTTGTTGAGCCGCTAAAATGAATTGTCTTGCCGGTTCGAGCCAATGATTGCCGTTTCGCTCAAAATCCTTTGATTTTTCAGAAAGCTCGCTTTTTTCGTTGATGATTTTTTCTTTTTTGGCGGTGTATTCCTCGCGCGAAATTGTGCCGTCCAAATGTGCGTCTAAAAGCAGGTCGAGCTTTCCTTCAAGCTCTTTTATTTTGTCTTTGAGATTTTGAGCGAAAACGGCTCCGCTTTGGGCGGCTTCCGCTTCTTCCTTATTGAGCTCGCCTAACATCCACTCCGCCCAAGTGGAAGACAAAGAAACTTTTTGAATCTCGTCTGAAATCTGGCGTGCCAAAACTTCCTCGCGGATATATTTTTGCGAACATTTTTTATCCCGCTTTTTGGTGCAACGATAATAGTTATGTCCTTTTTGCGTTTCGGAAGTTATGGCGCAACCGCACTCCCCGCAAACGAGCATATTTCTAAATGGATATTCTTTTTGGCTCGGTTTTTTCGGGCGGGAGCGATCCGCCATCACTTTTTGGCACGCTTCAAAAAGTTTCTTTGCAATCACTGGCTCATGCTTTCCGTCATACATTTCGCCGTTATATTTAAATACGCCGTAATAAAATGAATTGGAAAGTATGCTTTGGATATTGGAGACGGAAAGCATATTTTTCTTTCGGCTCAACAAGCCGGCGGAAGTTATTAACTTCCGCACATCTTTCAGAGAATAATTGCCGGTTGCGTAGAGTTCAAAAATTTTGCGAACGAGGCGAAATCTTTCGGGGTCTTTATACATCGTGTGTTTTAGCAAATCGTTCAAATATCCAAGCGGAGCGTAGCCGGGTAATTCGCCTCGGCGCAATTTTTGACGCAACCCTCTTTTGGTATTCTCTGAAAGATTATCCACGAAGTATTTTGATTGCCCAAAAGCGATATTCAACATGAATTTGCCTTGCGGGGTCGGCTCAAACCAGAATGTCGGGGATTTTAGCGCTTTGATTTTTCCAGTGTCTATCAGAAAAATAACTCGTCCGCCATCTATGCTATTTCTCGCCAATCTGTCGGGGTGCCACGCTAAAATCCCCTCGGCTTCGCCGCTTTCCATTCGTTTGAGCATATCGTTGAAAATCGGTCTGCCCGGCTCTTTGGCGGTTTGCGATTCGCGGAAAGTCGCGGCGATCAAAAGATTTTCCCGCAAGGCAAATTCTTTCAATTCCGTTTCCTGCGCTTCCAGCGACAAAACTTGTCTGTCATCCTCATCTGTTGATTTTCTAATGTATAAAAAATATTTCATATCGCTTTAGGGCTGTTAAAAATTATCGCTTTGTTTTCCGCCTCCCGCCGACGTCAAGGCTTTGGCGGGCAGGTCGGCGGAATAAAAAGGATTGGCTCATAAACTTTGTTTATCCGTTGCTTCGCAACGGCGAACCGCGTTTTGCTTTCGCAAAAGGTGGCGATTGAACCCAAAAAATTTTGGCAAATACTATACAATCTGCCTGCCGAGGCGCGAAGCGCCGAGGCAACAAACTCGCAACATACAATTTGGCTCCGAACGCTGAACGAAATCCGAACTTTTTTTCGCAAAAATCCGAACGCTGAATTTTGAAAAACTTTTAAGCTCGGGCGGGCAAAAAGGAAGGGGGTTGGGGGGAAGGAATTTTTGCCCGCCCTCGCTTTTCCGCCGCCGCCGAATTTCGTATTTCGCTTTGC
>Ga0210006_1000778_pt1 | contig 23607 bp, 23 predicted proteins | sample CryGey02umfilter_2_FD_185452 | JGI IMG/M metagenome (GOLD analysis project Ga0210006, IMG submission 185452) | Groundwater microbial communities from aquifer in Utah, USA - Crystal Geyser 4/10/14 0.2 um filter (SPAdes) (version 3) | ecosystem: Environmental > Aquatic > Deep subsurface >... | reverse complement strand
CAGGTGGAAATTCCGAACGTATAGGATCTGCAAAAAAGAAAATTGCTGGCGCACTTATGGGGCTATTCCTTGCCGTGCTCTCGTATTCACTACTAAATATTGTCAACCCGGCTCTCGTCAATATTCGTCTTCCGCAAGTGTGGAAGTTCAACACGCAAGGGATTGCTCCGCCGTACTGTGATCAGCTTGCAACAGAAAAAAACTTGGCAGAAATAGCAGGTTCAAATGAGATGACCCCGGCGCAAATAGATCAACAAAGTAAAAATATACCAACAGCTGAAAAATATACAACAACATCGACCAAGGCAGGGTGCGGATTTTCTTACTTTGTTGAAGGTGCAAATGATTTGCTCTGTACTGGACGCATGTGTACTAGTGGCAAACTCTGTATAAAATATAAACAAGGAGACCAACTTAAAAAAGAACTGAACTGGCGATGTATGGAATCCAACCTGATGATTTCCGTAAAACTCACTGGATTGTGGACTGGGCTTCTCTCTAATTTTGGTGCACTAAGCAATTTTCTCGAGACTGTAGAAGAATCAGGATCCTGGATAGATAAAACAATCGATGATCCTGAATTTTGGCCAGTATGTGAACGAGGAAATGGACAGCTCTATAATGACGGAATAGTCAAGAGCCAAGATTGGAAAACACTCGAACGAGAGAATAGAATAGTAGAAACAATTGGCACATCTTCTAGTATCAATCCAAAACTCCATGACTATGACATTATTTTCCAAAATTTTGGATTGGAGGACAGTCAGTGGTGCAACCAACGAAGTGATAAAACATACGATACATTCAAAGGGTTGTTTGTCATGATAGAAGTAAAAGAAGAAGGTGATGATACTGATCCAGACCTTTGGATCGGTCAAGCAGAACCAAAAGAAAATAACTCTACTTCAGCAGTAGTAGGCACATGGCTTAATGCTAGACAAAAAGAAATTGGCACAAACATGACATACTCCAACTACATCCCAAAAGAAAATTTAGAAAAAGGTGTCCAACTCGAAGTGCTGGTCAGTGATGCGGTCTTTCAGACCATTGAAACATATACAGGGGATTCAGACAACAACCAAATGCCTCGAGTTGACGACGGTGGTGATCCTATCCGCTGCAAAAAAGAAAATCCGAGTGATAAAAAATGTGATCAATCAAAAAATCCACTAACCCCAAGACCTCGATAAAACAATATATGATTCAAATACTCAGCATGCAAAGGGTAAGACTATGGCGTTGTTGACAAAACCAAAAAATCCGTGTATGGTGTAAGGCAATCTTACTTCATCTGTGTCTTTCCTTATGCCAAAACAAGATGTCATCTCGATAAAAAACGCACGCGTACACAATCTCAAAAACATTTCTCTCGACATTCCAAAAAATAAATTGACGGTCATTACCGGTCTTTCTGGCTCAGGAAAATCGTCTCTTGCGTTTGACACCATCTACGCAGAAGGGCAACGTCGCTATGCAGAAAGCCTCAATGCATATGCACGACAATTCATGGATTTGCAAGATAAGCCTGATGTCGACGATATCGAAGGACTGTCCCCAACCATCGCTATTGATCAAAAAACCATTTCCAATAATCCTCGTTCCACTGTGGGAACTACCACAGAAATTTATGATTACCTCCGTCTTCTTTTTGCACGTATTGGTGTACAGTACTGTACAACCTGTCACATCCCAGTCCACCATGCATCACCAGGAGAAATCACAGAATCTGTTCGAAACCTCATCCGTGGCAATGGAGTAGTAACACTCATTGCTCCCCTTTTTCACCAAGCAGAAATAAAACAAAAGTCACTCCTCGCAGAACTCGAACAAACAGGATACAACCGCATACGTATCAATGGCGCTGAACATCGTATCCACGATATCAAGACACTCTCATTTGATAAAACAAAACGATACGACGTCGATATTATTCTTGGTGAGATCGAAGAAAAACAAAAACAACATCTGCATGCGCTTATTGAAAAAGCGCTCGACCTTGGAAATGGAGCTATTCTCACACTTACAGAACATGGCGACGAAACAACATACAACACCACTCCAGCATGTGGACAATGTAACAATGTGTTTCATCTGATCGAACCACGAAGCTTTAGTTTCAACAGTCCACATGGAGCATGTCCTCGCTGTACAGGACTTGGTATTACACTTGATGTAGATCCAGAGCTTGTCATTCCAAATCCACGACTGACGCTGGCAGAAGGCGCTATTCAGCCATGGACGCGTATTGTTGGCAACCAACACAAATATCAAGAAATCCTTCAAGCCGTTGCCGATGCACACAATTTTTCTGTACACATTCCTCTGAAAGATATGCCACAAAAAGCAATGGATGTTATTTTGTACGGAACAGACGGACAAGAATACATGATTGGCAAAAAAAACATGCACTATGATGGTGTCGTACCAAACTTGATTCAACGCCATGCAGAAACAGATTCAGATTATGTTCGAAAAGAAATTGAAGCATACATGCGAGAACGTATCTGTCCAGTATGTAATGGCAAACGACTCAAAGAAACATCACTCTCGGTCAAAATTGGTGAGTGGAGTATTGCTGACATTGGTGAGATGACAGTCGAAGAAGCGCTTGATGCGTTTGCAATTATTGGTGATGAGAAAAAAAATACTCTCACACTTTCCAAAACTCACATTGCAGTAGCCTTGCCTCTGGCAAAAGAGATGATAAAACGAGTCCGTAACTTACTCGATGTGGGACTGTATTACTTATCGCTTGATCGTTCTGTGCATACACTCTCTGGAGGAGAAGCACAGCGCGTTCGTCTGTCAACGCAACTTTCAACGGGCCTCACTGGTGTTATCTATATTTTGGATGAACCTTCTATTGGTCTTCATCCAAAGGATAACGATACGTTGATCGCAACACTCAAAAAATTGCGTGATCTCAAAAATACGGTGATTGTGGTAGAGCATGATCAAGCTATGATGGAAGCAGCTGATTTTATTGTGGACATAGGACCTGGTGCAGGCACAGGCGGCGGAGAAGTTATCGCTACAGGGACTGCGGCTATGATAAAGAAAAATAATTCGTCACAAACAGGACAATTTCTTTCTGGCAAAGCAACCATTCCAGTTCCAAAAAAACGTCGAAAAGGAAATAAAAAAACCATTGAGATTAAAGGCGCACGTGCATTTAATCTCAAAAATATTGATGTTTCCATTCCACTCGGGACACTCACGTGTGTGACTGGTGTGTCAGGATCAGGAAAATCTAGTTTGATTATCGATATTCTGAGTAAAGCACTGCACAAAAAGTTTTACCGTGCAAAAGCAGAACCAGGTGAACACAAAAGTATCAAAGGCATGACAAACATAAAGAAAGTTATTTCCATTGATCAATCCCCTATCGGACGTACACCTCGAAGTAACCCCGCGACATACACAGGCGTCTTCACCGCTATTCGTGATGTCTTCACAAATGTTCCTGAAGCAAAAATGCGTGGCATGGATGCGGGAAAATTTAGTTTTAATGTCAAAGGTGGTGGACGATGCGAAGCATGTGCAGGACAAGGATACGTGACGATTCCAATGCAATTTTTGTCAGACGTCTTTGTTGAATGTCCAGAGTGTGAAGGAAAACGATACAACCAGGAAGCACTCGACATTCATTACCGAGGCAAAACAATTGCAGATATTCTCTCTATGAATGTCGAAGAAGCATATAGTTTTTTTCGAGATGTCCCCGCTATTGCTGACAAACTTCGTATCTTGCGTGACGTAGGACTCGGGTATGTAGGACTCGGGCAATCTGCGACGACACTGTCAGGTGGAGAAGCACAACGTATCAAACTTGCAACAGAACTTGCTCGTCGCAGCAATGGCGACACACTCTATATTCTTGACGAGCCAACAACAGGATTACACTTTGGTGATATTGTTCGATTGCTCGAAGTATTGACACAGCTAGTAGAAAAAGGGAATACAGTGCTTATCATCGAACACAATCTCGATGTTATTAAATCAGCAGATTGGGTAATTGACATGGGACCAGACGGTGGCAAACGCGGTGGTATGGTAATTGCACTGGGAACACCCGAAACGATCGCACAAGAAACAAACAGTTACACAGGCATGTACCTCAAAGCATTGCTCAAGTAAAACATATTTTCATAACATACAAAAAGAACCTCTTACGAGGTTCTTTTTTGATGAAGTATATTACTTCTTCTTAGCGGCAACTTTTCGTTTCTTTGCAGCTGGTTTTCGTTTTGCAGCTTTTCGTTTCTTTGGTGCTGCTTTTTTTGCAACTTTTCGTTTTGCAGCTTTTCGTTTCTTTGGTGCTGCTTTCTTTACAGCTCTTCGTTTTGCTGGCTTGCGAGCTACTTTTTTCTTAGAAGCTGGCTTGCGTTTTTTTGCTGTTGGCATATTGGCACCTCCTTTCTTAATGAAGATATATTCTTTTGACATGACCATGGTGCATCCCAAAAGATATGTTTACTTTACACGACAAGCATGGGTGTAAAATAATATGATCGACCTTTGTATCAATAGTATAATTGTTTTCCATTTTTTTTGAAACAACGTACAACAAAAAACTGTGCATAACTTGCACAGTTTTTTTGTAACTTTTTTTTATTTTTTTTTTGGAAACTATGTTTGCGTTGTTGAATTTGTTTTTTCTAATTCTTTTCCAAATCCTAAAACTACAAACATAAGAATACTTCCAAAACAAATTCCTACAATATTAAAAGCATACAACAACATACTTTGACGAAATAAAAACATGTTATTGATAGACAGTGCAATCCCCGCAACAGCAATCGGTGGAATGATTGCAGCAGCGATGGCAATCCCTGTTACAAATTCTTTGATCTTTGGTCTTGCATATGCAAATGTACCGGCAAGTCCACTGATACATGCGACAACAAAATATAACATGTCTGGTTTACTTCTACTGAGTATTTCTCCAGTAATAAATGTTTGTTCCGTAGCAAAGACAGAAGCTATAGAACCAATAGCAGCCGCAACAAATAACGAAAGCAGTGTCCCAAATACAATGGAAAGAAGTGAACGCCACAAATCTGTTCCTTGTAAAATAAGAACGCTCAGCGACAAGACAAACAATGGTGTGACAAGCGGTGCAACCACCATAGCCCCAATAATAACGGCAGTATTGTTCATCAAGAGTCCCAATGCTGCGAGCGCTGACGAAAAACTAATAAGAATATAAAAATCCTTTGAATGCGGCGTGACTTCTGCGAGTCGTTTTTGTGTCGCATGACGAATACGCGCAACCGGAGAAAAAAACCATGGCATATATACTATGATGAGACACGAACAAAGGCAAAGGAAAGATCTTGCTCCAATTGTACAATGATCTGTTCAAGTTTGACATGCATATTGTCTATCCACGCTTGTCCATATCGTTCTATATGCCATTCCATAATAGATTCTTCATGACTCCAAATCATAAATTCTTTGAGCACTGCCATGAGTTGTTCTTTTGCTGCTTGTGTTTTTACTTCAAGAAATGCTGTCGAAATAAACCACCAAACCATGATACGATACGCATAATGATATGATAAGGAAGAATCAACAAGCTGTTGTATATCACGTGTTCGTTCACTGGCGAGAGTATCTACAGTATCTGCATCTTGCAAAATATCTAGTAAGAGTCGCATACGTTTTGTAAGAAACATACGAGAAAATACTTTTCCTGTGCCAACACTTTTTGCCAAGATAAGACGACTTGCAAGCCAAGCCGTACGATTCCACTTCCCTGTTTTTATCGCAGTCCAGGCTAAAATAATAGCTGAAAGTGTATCATCAATAAAAGGCATCAATACAAATGATGGTTTTTTTGTCATCACACGAGAGATATCATGCCACCATGCACTGAGCTTTAGTGCATCGAGATGAGATGATTTTGTGATATGAAGTTCTCTCGCTATGACTACAGCATAGTCTGCAACTCGCTCAGCATGACGATGATCATGAAGTGGGTCATGACTCCCCATGAGTATAGATTCTGCCTGTGAGATGAGAGATTGAACGCTTTGTGTAGTGTTGAGAGGCATATAAAGATATATAGTATCTTCAGAATATCATATATATTGTAAGGCTTCAACTGCCATGCCTTGATTTCTTCTCTGTTTTTTGCTACGCTATGAGCATTCTTTCTATAAGAATGCGTACGCGCCTGTTTCCGATTGAATCGGGACAGTGGTTAGAGTACGACGCTTATAACGTCGGAGTCGATGGTTCTCCCGATTTAATCGGGACCGTCCAGGCACAATTTGTTCTTTCTACGTTTCTGCGCGTTTTCCACGCGCCTGTAACTCAGTGGTTAGAGTACGACGCTTATAACGTCGGAGCCGATGGTTCTCCCGATTTAATCGGGACCGTCCAGGCACAATTTGTTCTTTCTACGTTTCTGCGCGTTTTCCACGCGCCTGTAACTCAGTGGTTAGAGTACGACGCTTATAACGTCGGAGTCGATGGTTCAATTCCATCCAGGCGCACGATTTTCTTGTATCTTTTCCGAGTACAAGAAATATAATATATTTAACATCGGAGCCGATGGTTCTCCCGATTTAATCGGGACCGTCCAGGCGCACTATGCACTATGTTTATTTTCTCTGGAGTGACTCTCTGCAAAAAATATATATAGGCGAAACACCAAACGTTCTTACTCGCCTTGCCTACCACAATAGTGGAAAACAGCGGTATACAAAAGCAGGAATTCCCTGGAGGGTCATAGGATATATTCCATTCCCCACAAAAACTGAAGCAAAAATAGAAGAAAAAAGATTAAAAAAATGCAAAAATAGAAATTATTACCGATGGTATTTACAAAAAAACGGTAAAAAAAACAAGAAGAATAATCGAAGGTTCTCCCGATTGAATCGGGACCATCCAGGCGCACAACGTGCATCACAAAAATTAAGGCTGCAATTGTTTTGACGGTTTCCTCCAGGATTAGGGAGGATCCAGCTAAGCCAACAATTTCATCCAGGCGCACATATACTATTTTATGAATACAGAATCCTACATCGTAGACGAGGCACACAACGGCAGCCGACTCGACCTCTTTCTTTCAGAGGTTTCTTCGCATTCACGATCACACATAAAAAAATTGGTGTCACACGGATACATCTATATAAAAAATGCACCAGCAAAAAAAGCAGGTTCAATTGTCAATGAAGGAGATACTGTTCGATTGGAACCCGAAGCATCGTATGAAAAAGTTCGAAAAGAAGAAAAAGATGACACTTCTCTCTTTGCAAAAATAATAGTTCTTGGAGAAACACCAGACTACGTTGTCATTCACAAACCTGCAGGACTCCTTGTCCACCCTACAGATGCAGGTGAAACAGTCACCCTTACTGCATGGCTTGTTTCAACATATCCAGACATAGCAGGTGTCGGAGAAAATCCAATCCGCCCAGGCATTGTACATCGTCTTGATAAGGAAGCGTCGGGTGTCCTGGTCGTTGCACGAACGAACGACATGTTTCAACATCTCAAACAACAATTTCAATCCCGCACTATCGAAAAAGAATACACAGTCCTCGTCTATGGGGCATTTGAAAAAAATGAAGATACGATTGATTTTGATATCGATCGTGGAAAAGATGGACGCATGGTATCACGCCCAAAAATGAAAGATGTCACACTCAACACCGTCGATGATATTCAACCAGGCAAAGAATCACGTACAGATTTCAAAGTCATCAAACGCATAGGACGCTTTTCGCTCCTCTCTGTCCGCATACATAGTGGTCGCACCCATCAGATCCGCGTACATATGTTTGCATGTGCACATCCAGTCGTAGGTGATACCCTCTACTTCAATAAAAATCTTTTGAAAAAAAGTGAAACAAAACTTGGTCGCCTTTTTCTTCATTCAACAAGACTCTGTTTTGAAGATTTGTCAGGAGACAAACAATGTTTTGAATCTCCATTGCCAGGAGAATTGCAGTCGTACCTAGATTCTTTAGTATAGCTGTCACCACCTACGAAAAAACTATGAAACACACAGGTCATCTTATTCTCATTTCTTCCCCATCCGGGGGTGGAAAAAATAGTGTCATCAAAGAAATGATTGCTCGTTTTGACAACGCAACGCAGTTTGTGACCACCACAACACGGGAAAAGCGTGACGGAGAAATAGATGGCACAGATTATCATTTTCTGTCTCAAAAAACGTTTGAAGAAAAACTGGATGCTGGAGATTTTGTCGAATACAATGACTACGCCGGCAATCTGTATGGAACTGAAAAAGAAAAACTCGAAACATCACTTGAAAAATTTGATCTCGTATTTTCACAGGCAGACGTCAATGGCAAACACAGCCTCGACAAACTCAACATTCCTCATCTTTCTATTTTTCTTATGCCAGAGAGCATGGATATATTGCGTGAGCGCATCATCAATCGTGGTGGTGTCAGTGAAGAAAAAATGCACGAACGACTACACATTGCAGAAGAAGAACTCGAAACATCAAAAGATTATGATTATCGAGTAGTGAATAAAGAAGGAGAGCTTGAAAAAACGGTGGAAAAGATTAGGAAGATTATTGAGGAGTATCAAAAGAAATCTAAATAAACAAATTCAAAATAATACAAAAAGAAAGCGACCCCACCGGTAAAACCGAGTGGGGTCGTGTTGTAGCGGGCGCACCGCTACATCTCCTTTGGTTCCTGCGAGCCGATCGTCCATTCAAGCACGCAGGTCAGATCATCGGCATCCGTCTTCGTGACAAACGGCGTACCTTCGATGAGTAACCTAATTGCCAATGGAAGAAACCACGAAAGATAGTCGTACAAGAACACTGGTAATACGGTTTCACCATCAGGCTTTTGAAACTTTGGCCCTCCGACATAGTATGAACCAACGATGCAACGCCCATCAGACAGCAGGATCTTGACCACAGTAGGCCCCTCGGACGCAGGAGAAGGACGACATGTCCCAATGGCCTCCAAGAGATCTTCTATGTTTTCCGCGATAAGTTCAAGCACGTTTTTTCCCCCAATAAAACGATAGAAAAATATAACAGATACATACATAAATGTCAACCAAAAAATACTTCCTACCCACTTGCACAAACCCTCCATTTCCTCTATAATAGTGTCACTATTTTTCTGTTTTTGAACCACTATGCATATCTCTTGGCTCGGTAATTCCGCAGTAAAAATCCAGACAAAACCACTTGACGAAGACGTCACAGTCGTTATTGACCCATACAAACAAGAACAAGGAAATTTTCCTCGCAGTCTTTCTCCACAAATAGGTCTCTACACCCGTGGGGAAGAAAATTCTATAACGCTCTCAGGTGATCCATTTGTCCTCTCTACACCTGGCGAATGTGAAACAAAAGGTGTCCTCGTGACTGCAGTACAAGGACACGAAGAAGGACAGATCTTCCTTCGTGTGGATAGTGAGTATCTCAGTGTTGGACATCTTGGCAACGCATCAAAACAACTCACTGACGCCCAACTCGAAGTCCTCGCTGACGTCGATGTTCTTATTATCCCTGTCGGCGGCAAAGGCTGCTACAATGCAGAAGATGCTGCAAAAGCAGTGAATGCAGTTGAACCTCGCATTGTGATCCCTATCATGTTCAAAAGCGATATAGATCCAGATGCCGAACCAGTATCTACATTTATAAAAGCATACGGTGCAAAGGACGTCGTTGAGGAAACAAAAACTATTATCAAGAATAAAGATCTCCCGCAGGAAGATACACGCGTTATCGTGTTGACGAAGGAATAATGTTGTATGTTCTTCTTCTTCGTAAGTGGGAGAAATGTGCTAAGCTATCTGCTCTATGAGCCAGCAGCAAAACGCAAAAACAATTGAAGGACGATTGAAACAAGATATCGACAATACGATCGATGCACTTGAGGCAAGTATCCGTGGCAATGAAACGCACATAAACGAACATGGGAAAACAGGAAGGCGAAAAAGAATTGACCCACGCGATAGGATTGCTCAGGACTATGCCAATCATGCATACAAACAACGCATTGTTTGGACATCGGTCGGATTCATCACTATCTCAATCATGAGCATGTGGGGCTGGAATATGCGAACAGTATTCTACGATGCTTCGAATGGAAAGTATGCAGTAGAGACACCGCTCAGTACCGTTGGCGCGCGCTTTACAGAAGCCATGCAAATAGCTGGCGCAAAAGATGCGCAGGCAGAAGAATCAGAAAGCATCCGTACAGCAGCAGACGTCTTAAAAGACGTCGTTGTCGCAGCCACAGCGATAAGTACAGAAGAGGCATCACCTCCATCCACACTTGATACCCTTGCCAATACCCTCTCGACTCACGTATCCTCTACACCAACAAGTACTGATAATACGACAACAACACCCTAGCTATGGCAAAAAAGAAAATGATACAACCTGTAGAAAAAATGAGCGCTGAAGAAGCATCTTCAAACATCGGGCATGTCGAACCTATTGAACTCGTCGATGAGATGCGTACGTCGTATCTCGACTACGCGATGAGTGTCATTGTTTCTCGTGCACTACCAGATGTTCGTGATGGACTGAAACCAGTACATCGCCGTATTCTCTATGCGATGTGGAAAATTGGTCTCAGACACAATACAAAATTTCGAAAATCCGCCCACGTCGTCGGTGAAGTGATGGCAAAATACCATCCACACGGTGACTCGGCTATTTATGACTCCCTTGTTCGTATGGCACAGGATTTTTCTATGAGAGATCCACTCGTCTTTGGGCAAGGAAACTTTGGTTCTATGGACGGCGACAATGCCGCTGCCATGCGTTATACCGAAGCAAAACTCCAAAAGATTGCCGAAGAATTACTTTTTGATATAGAAAAAGAAACCGTCGACTTTGCACCTACATACGATTCTTCTAACAGAGAACCACGTGTCTTGCCAGGACGATTGCCAAACTTGCTCCTGAACGGAAGTATGGGTATCGCGGTTGGTATGGCAACAAATATTCCTCCACACAATTTGAAAGAATTATGTGAAGGAACCATCCACCTGATTGAAAATTCAAAAGCAACGGTGGAAGAACTCAATGAATTTATCAAAGGACCGGACTTCCCTACCGGTGGTATCATCTATAGCAAACCAGATATTCTTTCTGCATATTCAACTGGCCGTGGTGGTATCGTGATCCGCGCAAAAACAGATATTTCTGAAGGGAAAACTGGCACACACAAAATCGTGGTGACAGAAGTCCCATACCAAGTAAACAAATCAAAATTGATTGAAAAAATTGCAACCTTGGTACAGGAAAAGAAAATCGAAGGTATCAAAGATCTTCGTGATGAATCCAACAAAGACGGCGTTCGTATTGTGATAGAAATGAAAAAAGATGCGTATCCAAAAAAAGTACTCAACAAATTATTCAAACTGACAGAACTCCAAACGACCTTTCACGTCAACATGATTGCACTGGTTGATGGTATTCAGCCACGACTTTTGAATCTAAAAACAGTTCTCGAAGAATATATCAAACATCGAGAAGTGGTCATACGACGTCGTACACAATTTGATCTTAATAAAGCAAAAGAGCGTGCACACATTCTCGAAGGGTTGAAAATGGCACTCGATAAAATCGACCAAATCATCAATACCATTCGAAAATCAAAAGACAAAGATGAAGCAAAAATAAACTTGATGAAGCAGTTCAAATTTTCTGAACGCCAAACTGTTGCCATTCTCGAAATGCGTTTGCAACAACTTGCAAACCTGGAACGAAAGAAAATTGAAGATGAATTGAAAGAAAAAATGGCACTCATCAAAGAACTCGAAGCCCTCCTCGCAAGTGAAAAAAGAATTCGTGGAGTGGTCAAAACAGAATTGCTAGAAATTCAGACACAATTTGGAAGTCCACGAAAAACTCAGATCATTGCACATGGTGTAAAAGAATTCAAAATGGAAGACCTCGTCGCAAACGAAGCAACGATCATCATGGCAACGCGAGATGGGTATATAAAGCGTATGCCAGCTGATACCTTCAAAACACAAGCCCGTGGTGGCAAGGGTGTCATCGGTCTCACCACAAAAGAAGAAGACGTCATTGAACACTTGATTGCAACCAATACGCATGACAATCTCCTCTTCTTTACCACCCGTGGTCGTGTCTTCCAACTTCGTGCCTACGACGTGCCACAGGCGACCAGAACATCAAAAGGACAAGCGCTAGTAAACTTTCTCCAGCTTGCACCAAATGAAAATGTCTCTGTAATTCTATCCATGGACGATGTCCTCAAATACAAAAATCTTGTCATGGTGACAAACAAGGGAACAATCAAAAAATCTGCTCTTGAAGATTTTAAGAAAGTTCGTGCATCAGGACTGATTGCATTGAAACTAGCAGAAGACGATATGCTCGAGTGGGTTCGTCCATCAAGTGGCAAGGATGATATTATTATTGCCACCAGCCAAGGACAAGCCATCCGATTTAAGGAAAGCGGTCTGCGCCCAATGGGACGCACGGCAAAAGGTGTCCGTGGCATGAAATTGAAATCAAATGACACCGTCGTTGGCATGGATGTCGTCTCTCCAGAACTTGTGAAAATAAAAGTTCTCGAGATGCTCGTCATTTCTGAAAATGGTCTTGGAAAGAAAACGGAACTCAATGAATACAAAGTCCAAGGTCGAGGAGGAAGTGGTATCAAGACTATGGCAGTGACGACAAAGACAGGCCCAATCATCAGTATGCGTGTTATCAACAATACTGAGAATCAAGATACTCTTTTGATTTCACGAAAAGGACAGGTCGTTCGTGTGCCACTGAAATCTGTCTCCACACTCGGCCGAGCAACACAGGGTGTTCGCATCATGCGATTCAAAGCAGAAGGCGACACCGTTGTAGGTATGGCACTCTTGCTCGGAGAAATAGAAGATGTAGAATAAATTTATATTAGAAGAAAGAAAAAAACATCCCGATTGGGATGTTTTTTATGATATATTTATTGAAACAATATTTTCTGTACATTTCCAAATAAAGTTCTATCTAGATAATGTTTGTAAAGCATCGCGTAAGAGCTGTTCTGTCGACTTTCCTTTGGCATCACACGTGAGTGCGGCTGCTCGCGCATCTTCTCTAGAATATCCCATCGATACCAACCCATCAATTACATCTTCGAGAATATCACCACCAACAGTCTGTCTTACATCACCATTTCCCGATCTCTTTTGCATTTTTGATTTCAATTCTACTACCATGCGCTCTGCTGTCTTCTTTCCTATCCCCTGTACAGCAGAGAGGTATTTTGCATCAGCACGAAGGATAGCATCTTCGATATCATGTATTGATCCAATCGCAAGGATGTTCATCGCGCTTTTTGGCCCGACGCCAGAAACAGATAAAAGCAATGAAAAAAATGATTTTTCTTCTTTTGTACGAAAGCCGTAGAGATCCATGGCATTTTCTGATACTTTCATATGCGTATGAAGTTCGATTTTTTTTCCGACAGCAAGTTCTGATGCGTGCACACCCGTGAGGGTAATATCATACCCAACACCACCACTCGTAAGAAGTACGATGGTACTATGTTCTTTTGCGTAAACGGTGCCGGTGAGGAACGATATCATAAATATAAAAAATGAAAAAACTAACTTTGATTCGTGGTCAGATATGTAAAGAAGTTATCTTCATTTCCCAAAAGAAATACAGATAACGCGCCTCTGACTTCACGAGGTAATTTCTGTTCTTTCTGAATAAGCTGTGCATTTGCAACTTCCAGCAATTCTCTATCATCCCCTGCAATTTCTTTCATCTCTTTTGCTTTGTTGTATGCGTGTACAGCCTCTTGCACAACAACATTCTGTTCTTGCTCCGGTAAACCCTTTTTTATTAAAACTCTCAAAACGTATGCCTTAAACAATGGTTCAAATTGATCACTTTCTTTTTCAGGTGACTGAATGACAAACGCGGACGGATCCGTTGGTTCATCTTCAGGTTCTGCTACAATCACTTTTGGTAATTCCGTTCCAGGCTGTGTTTGATCGTCACCGGCATCAGGCACAGGCTTCACAAACATACTCGGATCTGTAGGCTCGTCACCTGTAAAATTTTTTCTTCTTATCATATATGCTACGATAAATACTCAATCATCGTTTCAATACCAAATCCATTGGCACCATGTCGAATCCATGGTTTTCCTTTTCCTCCATAATAACTACAGGACAAATCGATGTGCGCCCATGGATATGCAGATTCTCCGGTTTCAAAATTCTTTGTAAAAAATTCTAGAAAAGCTGCAGCAGTAGATGCCCCAGCATACCCACGTCCACCCACGTCTCCGACATTTGCGACATCCGCGACTTCACTTTTTATCGCTTCCGTATACTCTTCTCCGAGTGGAAGGCGCCACAATTGTTCTCCTGTTTCCACACTACTTTTCATCATTTTTTCTATCATTGATTCTTCTTGAGAAAATAATCCAGAACGTTCATTACCCAATGCGACCATACACGCTCCAGTGAGTGTCGCAAAATCAATAACTTCTTTTGGTCGGTATTTTTTTGCATAGGACAGCGCATCACATAGGATCAATCGTCCTTCTGCATCGGTATTGCCAATCTCGACAGTTTTTCCCTCCATGTTGACCAAAATATCATCTGGTCGATACGATTCCCCTCCTGGCATATTTTCACACGCTGGCATGAGAGCAACAATATTTTTCTTCAGCGCCAATGCGGCGGTAGCACGCACTGTCCCGAGCACAGTAGCAGCGCCAAGCATATCAAACTTCATATCTGTCATATACGCACTCGGCTTCAGTGACAGTCCACCAGAATCAAACGTGATTCCTTTTCCTACCAGCACTGTTGGCTTTTCTGTTTTCTTTCCTGCCATGTATTCCATAATAATAAACTGCGGAGGAAGTGCAGATCCTTGTGCCACACCGAGAAAACATCCCATACCAAGATTTTTTACTTCTGCTTTTCCTAGCACGCTCACTTTTATAGACGGAAATGTTTTGGCAACGTTTTGTGCTGCTTTTGCAAGAAACACAGGAGTCATAATAGTCGGTGGTGTATTTGCGAGATGTCGCGTTTCATTGATTGCACTCTCGAGAATTACTCCTTCTTCCATACCACTTTGCCATGCACGTTTTTCATTGCCCGAGATGTTGAGAAATGCGAGATGTTTCAATGGCTCAACGCGTGCATCTTTTTCACTTTTGTGTTCATCAAATGCATAACTTGCAAGTCCGACTGCAAGCACCGTTTGTCGTCCAGCCTTTTTTGTACCAAATAGTTTTGTTACATCATCTGGAATAACCATTGCAAGCGATGTATATTTTTTTCCTTGCAGAGAAATCACTGACGCACCGACGGCGTGCTTCCACGTGCGAACATTCAGATCTTTTTTTTTTCCAAGACCAATCAGAAGAACACGTGGTGTTTCCTTTTCACCGGTATAGAGAAGAGATGTTTGCAATTTTTTCCCTTCAAAATCTTTGAGCCCTCGCACATGCGAGACAACGGTCCCAAATCTTTGTATATCCTTATCGCCTTCATCTTCAAATAAAGGCAGAATAAGACAATCTGCTTTCTGCCCTTCCTTCGCCAACGAAAATGCTGTCATAGCAAAATATACGTATTATGTTACATGTTACATGTTACATGTTACATGTTGCTCCGTCAACCGTCTTTGCCAAACAAAAAAACTCCCTGTTAGGAGTTTTTTTACACATCGCTCTGTCGAATAGACTTCGAAAGACTGATGTTGGAGAGGCGGATAACCGGGGCCTCTCGTCCCGTGTGTCGCAAAGTGCGACGCAGAATAACTCTGCAAGGTTCCCTCACTTTATGCCGTCAGTTGGTTGTCCCGACGGCGGACGTAGTTGATGACGGGTACTTCGCTCGCACTAGTGTCGCTAGTTCAGCGACACTACCAACATCTCAGCACCCGTGGCGAGAGCCTCAGCCTCATCCGCGAGGGACATGAGGTAGTAGAACTCATCGTAGTTCCTGACCGACGCCCGTGCCGCAAGCGACAAGAAGATCCGAGCAGGGACTGATTGCGCGACCACCAGAAGTGCTCCCTTGAAGCGAGAACGGAAGTGGAAACACGTCGACCTTAGGTGTCCACCAGAGGTGTAGACCTGGTTGGATCCCATCAGTCGTCATCCTCGCGGTAGACGAGGTTGCAGCCGTCGGTGGGGGTGATGTTCTCCTTTGCGAGCTCCTCCCCGACGTACTCAAGGACGACTGCGTTGTCCAGTGCATCATCGTCTTGATGGGGGTCCAAACGGAGCATCGAGGCCGACGCGAAGACGGCAGCAGCCGGCGTGTACGCAGCCCAGCGTACACGGGTAGTAGGTCCATCAGACATGTACAGTTCCTCCAGGTGACAAATTATTCCGCGCAAAACGAGATAGTCGCTCGGTCACCAGCAAGCCACATGCTCTATATTTTTCAAAAAAACACAGAACATGGTGCTCAGATATACAAAAATATATCATAGAAACCTAGCAGATCAAAGAGGATTTGTCAAGATACTATCCACAAAAAAAAGACTCGCTATGTATAACGAGTCATTTCATAGTGCTTTTGGCTCTATACCTTCTTCAATCCCAATCGAACTTCATGCCCAGACAGCCCGACGTTCTCACCATCCCCTTCTACAATATCATCTGCCAACACGCTCGACATCAATTCTTCTTTAAAGTCGATAAAGACAGATTGAAGGAATGCATCGTCTGTTTTATACAACAACACAACTCTATCCTCGCGCGTCAGTCCCTGATCCTTTCGCATCTGATTCACCGCACGGACAACTTCACGTACAAGACCTTCTTTTTTGAGATCATCAGTGATTTCTATCTGTAACAGTATAGTTTCTTCAGGTGTTTCTGGAAATAATCTTATTTCAAACCAAGCAGATTCATCTTTTTCATATTCGCTAAGATCCAAAGAAATGATTTCTTTTACATTAATTTCTTCTTTTAATACCTCTTGATATTCTGGAGGAATTTCATAATTTGATCCAATCATCAATTTCGATAATGGCTGTCTTGAATTTATTTTTTTCAATTTTCTTCCAAACAAAACTCTAGATGCCAACTCTCGTGTCATAGACATATTCTTCAATACGTCAGTCTCAATCTTGTCCTCAACGTTTGGCCACTCAACAAGATGAACAGATTCGATTTCTAGATTTTTTGATTTTTTGATTTCTTGATATATTTTTTCTGCCAAAAACGGCGTAAACGGCGCCATGACTTTACTGAGTTCAAGAAGTACATGCCCAAGCGTTGCAACGGCAGCAGCTTTGTCTACTTCGTCATCACCTTTGAATCGATCTCGACTACGACGAACATACCACTGTGACAAATCTAGAATAAAATCCATGATAGGACGACTTGCTTCCGGCAAATTGTATGCCTCCATTCCATCTGTAACGGCTTTCTTTAATTCTGCCAATCTTGCAAGTATCCAACGATCAAGAACATGTTGAGACTGTTGACTGTCGTCTGTTGACTGCCGTCCATCTGCAAACATCATGTAAAACTCAACCACATTCCACAGTGTATTCACAACTTTGTTGTACACTTCTCTGACACCGGTCTCAACAAAGTTCAAATTTTCTGCCTGCATGACTGGCGACGTCACGAGATAATATCTCAGTGCATCCGCACCATATTTTTCGAGCAACTCATTTGGGTCTGGATAATTCTTCAGCTTCTTGCTCATTTTCTTTCCATCTTCTGCAAGCACAATACCGTTCACGATGACATTCTTGAATGCTGGTTTTCCTTTGATCGCGCTCGCAATGATGTGCAGATAATAAAACCATGCACGTGTTTGATCTTGCCCTTCTGCAATACATTCTGCAGGAAATCCTTGCTCAAAAACTTCTGGATGTTCGAATGGATAATGCACCTGTGCGTATGGCATAGAGCCAGAATCAAACCACGTATCGAGCACGTCGGGAACACGGGTATAGGTCTTTCCATCTTTTTCAAACGTAATCTTGTCGACGATATGTTTGTGCAGATCGTCTACTTTTTGTCCTGACAATGTTTCGAGTTCTTCTACGGATCCAATACATATTTGATCACCATCTTCACTTTGCCAAATAGGAATCACCGATGCCCAAAATCGTTGACGAGAAATAGACCAATCTCGCGCACCTTCGAGCCACTTTCCAAAACGACCTTCCTTGATATGTGCAGGAGACCAATTGATATCTTCAGCAAGTTCGAGTGCTTTCTCTTTTACTTTTGTGACATCAACAAACCAACTATCTGTTGCGTAGTTGAGAAGTGGTGTATCACAACGCCAACAGTGTGGGTAGCTGTGTTCGTATTTTTTCTTTGCAAATAATTTTCCATTGTACGCGAGCCACTTCACGATTTCAATATCCGTTGCCATGTGATCCTCTACCGGCTTCACATGCATGCCAGCAAAATCGGTCACTTCTTTTTTGAACAATCCATCCATACCAACATGCTGGATGAATGGCACTTTTTCTTTTTTGAATACTTCGTAATCGTCTGTTCCAAATGCAGGCGCGAGATGAACAAGTCCAGTTCCATCATCAGTCGTCACAAAATCTGCTGTCACGACACGGAAACTATTTTCGCTATCAGCATAATATGGAAAGAGTGGCTCGTACGTAAGTCCAACCAAATCTTTTCCACGCACTTGTGCTAATACTTCAAATTCTTTCCCTTCAAAATTTGCCATCAACAAATCTTTTGCAACTACATAGTGTGCGTCTTCAAACTTCATCACGCTGTATTCCAAATCTTCTCCAACCGCAATCAAGACATTTCCTGGCAATGTCCATGGCGTCGTTGTCCATGCAAGCAAGTATGCATCACCATCAATATCAAGTTTTTCTTTTGCATTGGTAAGTCTGAATTTTGCAGTAACCGAAATATCTTTGATATCTTTGTACCCTTCACTCACTTCTTGTTGTGATAATGTCGTCTCGCAACGAGGACAAATATGCATTGGCTTGTAGCCTTTGTAGATATATCCAGCATCCCAAAGTTCTTTGAATACCCACCACACAGATTCCATATACTTCACATCCATCGTACGATATGCATGCTTCATATCTACCCAACGTCCAAGTCGATGAATGGTCTTTTCCCATTCACTCACATACCCAAGCACTTTTGAACGACAGAGTTCATTGAATTTTTCAACACCCATGTCCTCGATATCTTTTTTACTTTTTGTACCAAGTTCTTTTTCAACAATGTTTTCAATCGGCAATCCATGACAATCCCATCCCCATACGCGATTGACACGATGCCCTTTCATCGTTTGATATCGAGGGACAACATCTTTCATCACTGAACCAACGATGTGACCATAATGTGGCAGCCCAGTTGCAAATGGAGGGCCATCATAAAAAACATACGCATTATCAGCAGATCTCTGGTCTATAGATTTTTGGAACGTGTCGTTCTCTTTCCAGAACGATAATATTTCATGTTCGTGTTTACTGGCATTGTATGGCATAGGATAGAAAGCTAAGAAGGCTTGAAAAGCTCGGGAGACTGAGAATGATCCAGGTTTTCTTCAAATAAAAAAACACCGCATGCTCAGGGGCCCAATATTTGGACGGTACCACCCTGATATGGTGCTCATTACAGCGCTAACGGGCTTACCCGGAGAGGTCTATACCCCGCCTTTCGTGAAAGGCGCGGGTTCTTCTCCCAACGCGTCGTGACTTTATCGTGTACCTTTGTGGTACTACGATTGTGGTATCACGGCTCCCTGTTGATAGCAGGTCAAGCATTGTTGTAATTGTTATCTATACAGTAATAAAAAATTGCTTTGTTGTCAATAGAATGAAAAAGTAGATAGCATTATGCTTCGCTCAAAAGCCAGTGCATATTCCTCAATTCCTGCTCGACGTTGTATGTATCTCCGTGCGATAAAAGCCCAAGATATGAGATGAACACCTCGTCTTTGGGATTATCAACAAATTTTCTGAACATGCGTTCTTTGGTCTTTCTTCGGAGTATGGTGTGATGTGGAAAGCGAACCCAGCCGAGAAAATCTACTCCTGAAAATACTGACTCTAGGGTAACTTTACTCGGATGAAGTTCAAGGTGCAATCTGTCACACAGAAAATGGCTTATCGGCTGAATAAGAGAGTGAAGTTCGTTCTTGTCTTGCGAAAGAAAAACAAAATCATCGGCATACCGAATATAGTATTTCTGTTTCAATACATGTTTTACCCACTGATCAAATATGTTCATGTATACATTGCCAAATAATTGCGAAGTAAGATTGCCAAGAGGCAGTCCTGCTTCACGTCGCCTTTCACCATGGTAGCTGTCTATAATGTTTTGCAAAAGCCACAGAATGTCTTTGTCGGAAATATGCACTGAAAGGATTGCCATAAGCACCTCGTGATCAATGCTGTCAAAAAACTTTCTGATGTCGCACTTGAGCACCCAGCACGTTTTTGTATGGTTTTGCCCAACCTTTCGAGCGAACGTATCGAATCGGTCTATGGCTTTGTATACGCCCTTGCCAAGACGGCATGAGTACGAATCATGTATAAATATTTTGTCGAAGTGCGGATAGAGCTTGCGGTAAACAGCATGGTGAAGCAAACGGTCTTGCACGCTCGCTTTATGGATATGACGGCGTTTCGGGTCGTTAATAAAAAAGCTCTTGTAATCACCGTGCAGATACGTTTTATCCGTTAGTTTTTCTCCAAGTGATACAATATTGTCTATGAGGTGAATGGAAAACTCCTCGACATCGGGCTTTGAACTTTTGCCAACCAAAAACTCGCTCCATGCAGAGTACAGATTTTCAAGAGAAAATATATCGCTATAAACTAAATCACATTTATTTTTCATGTTATGCAATACAGCTATGAATTCCCCTCTCAGTAATTCCGACATTCCAATCCTCGCCAAGCTCGGTGAGGCGTATAAGTCATGGCATTTGTACATTCAGCACGTGCCGAAGATTACCCGCTTCACGCTCGGTGCTAAGATAGACAATCTATTTACCGAGTGTATTCACCTTGCACTCCTCGCCAGTCATCAACCAAGAGAGAAAAAATCGGAAACGATTGAACTGCTCAATAACAGATTTGATTCGCTCAAGTTCTTTTTGAAACTTTTGTGGGAAGTCAAAGCGATAAATACAAACGTCTTTACGCAGATTAGCATACAACTTGCAGAAGTTGGACGAATGATTGGCGGGTGGATGAAACATAGCCGATAAACAAACCCCGCCATTTCGGCAGGGTTGTTATGAAAAGACTCGCAGACGGCCAGGAACTCGTAGTTTGGATTCCATTTGTCGTTGTCGATGTTCTGGTTGAGGTTCCGTTCGTGGTTGTTCTCGTTTACGATGAACGCAGCACGCGAGCCGCCGCAAAAATTGTGTAATGAGACATCCATAACACTGCCCGCCGATTGCTCGGCATGGCTGTATTTAATATGGAGACGTTATCTCTCTACCACACTACACCGAGTATTTTCATAAGGAACAAAACGACAGCACTGCACGCAAAGCCGTAACCTTGCATATTCTCACTTATCGCAGTGTCCAGATTTCAATCGCCCAAAGCTTTATCCGCCGAAGTTTTTAACGTAGGCGGGCGTAGCCGTGGACTGAAACATTTACTTTCCGTTTGGAATTATAGCATAAAATGAAGCACCCCGCGCGTTACTCGTTCTTTCGAACTTTCACACGCGGGGTGTAGGTAGTCGCTCGGTCGGCGTCGACCCCCGACTACGTCGGGGGAAGAAACCAAGTGTCCCTGCCTGCCGGCAGGCAGGCAAGTGACTACTCGCAGACGGCCAGGAACTCGTAGTCCGGATGCCACCGGCCGTCGTCGACGTCCTGGTCGAGGCTCCGTCCGAGGTCGCTCCCGTCCACGATGAACGCAGCACGCGAGCCGCCGATGAAGGCGACCAGAGGGTAAGCTCCCCGCCCGAGCTGCTTGTCCTTGGCGGGCGGCAGAAGGGCCTCCGCGGCGTTGGGCTCACGCAGACCACGCTCGCGACAGTAGACCTTGAAGTCGTCGCGGTAGACCCACCCGTCGGTGCGCTTGAGCTCCTCGCCCGAGATGAGGAGGTACCGCACCTTGACGACGCTCTCCCCGCTGACGGGGTAGTTCTCGTCGGTGATGGCGGGGTTGACATACCCCTCGTACTTGGCCTCCTGCACGTTCCGACTGACCACATTGGGTCCGAGCATGAGCTCGTGCTCAATGATCTTCTCGTCGACACCGACGAACTTCCCCTCGACCAGATCCTGCAGTGCCTTCAGGGCACGCTGCGGATCGTAGGGGTACTCCGTCTGTCCGACCTGCCGACCGATCTCGGCGAGCTTCCTCGAGAACTCTCTGCACTGATCGCCCGTGAGCTTGTAGCTCATGACAACCTCCTTGGTGTGACATACATCGCCAGTTATCCTAACCAACAATGCATGTCGTGGTTTGACTGGAGGAAATCCCCAGTCTTCTTTTGGTGTACTTGGCTTAAATACGCCAAAAGAATACAAGCAGCTCCAGTATATATCAAAGAACAAATTGACAATTATTTTTAACACAATCTCACTATTTTGTCAAGTTCCTCCCCTATGCTACAATGAACACATCTAGGAACGAATTTGTTAATCGTCCCGCAAAGCGGGATCCCGTCTCTGCGGGATTACTAGTTAGTTGTTAATTTATGTACACTGGCCCTCTCTCTATCGCCTCCGACCACGGTGGCTACAAATTGAAAAAGCGACTCGTCCGTTTTATTGAAAATGAATTGAAAGGTGAAGTAGAAGACATGGGCCCACACGAATACGAAGAAACGGATGACTACCCAGACTACGTTGTGCCACTTGCAGAAAAAGTGAGTTCAGAAGGTGGACGTGGCATTGTCATTTGTCGCAATGGCATCGGTGTTTGTATCACTACAAATAAAGTACATGGCATCCGCTGTGGTATCGGCTACAATATCGACGTCGCAGAATCCATGATGAAAGATGACAATACCAATATCCTTGCCCTCGCTGCAGATCATCTCTCCGAAGATCATGCGATGGCAGTAGTGAAGAAGTGGCTGGAGACAAAGTTTAGTGAATCGGAGAGACATGTACGACGGCTTAGCAAAGTTGCAGAACTTGATGCGCAGAAAGAGTAAAGATTATCTTTTTGCTTTCGCAAAAAAAAAATTGAAGATTGATTTTTTAGTCTTTAATTTTATTTCGATGTAATCGAAATAGAGTCTTCAATCTTTCTCCGCACTAGTTCATAACAACGATTTACCCCAAACGCTATGATACAAATAATTCCCTCTATCCTCGTCCCAGATGAAGCAACATTTATTGCATGGTCACAAGCAGTAGAAGAAGTCCTCCCCATGATCCAACTCGACATTGCAGATGGAAAATTTGTTCCAAATGATACCTGGGCAGATCCTGATGTGGTCAGTGAACGGCTACATATCGACTGCGAGCTTCACCTCATGGTTGAGGATCCACTCGAAGAAATTCGTATCTGGGAAGAAGTACCACAGGTAAAACGCGTCCTTGTACATTATGAATCTGATCCAGACAACATCTTGAACATTCTTTCTCAGGTGCAATCATATGGTTGGGAAGTTGGTCTTGTCTTGAATCCAGATACACCGA
>Ga0210006_1000775_pt1 | contig 23651 bp, 19 predicted proteins | sample CryGey02umfilter_2_FD_185452 | JGI IMG/M metagenome (GOLD analysis project Ga0210006, IMG submission 185452) | Groundwater microbial communities from aquifer in Utah, USA - Crystal Geyser 4/10/14 0.2 um filter (SPAdes) (version 3) | ecosystem: Environmental > Aquatic > Deep subsurface >... | reverse complement strand
GTACAGCTCGAACATCGAGGCGGGCACCTACCACAGTGTTGGGGTGTTTGGGGGTGGGGTGAGTAAAAACCAAGCGCAGGGGCTGCAAGGGCGGGTAAGCCAACTGCAAACCGAGCTCCAAGCGGGGAATACGGCCAACGCCGATAGGGAAGCGATTTTGGGGGATCTTTTTTATGCCGGAACCTTGGGTTACTTCGCCATGTACCGGGCCATGAGCGCCCTGCAAGCCCAACAAGCCCAAATGCGCCACGACCTGATGCCGAGCGTGGGCACCTATGGTCTTGGGGCGACGGTGACGCGGTTTTTTGGGGTTCCCCGGACGATGAGCGCCAGCGGGATCATCATGGACATCGGCAACCTGGCCACCCTATCCACCGACTTGGCCGGTTCAAAAAATGCCCGGCTGAATTTTGTGATGTCGGCAGGGATGCTCTCCTCGGCGCTGGAACATGTGGTGCCGGAGCAGATGTTTTCCACCCCGACGGCGCCGGTGAGTGCGATCTCGGCGGTAAAGGCGTTGCAGATGGCGGCGCAGCAGGGGATCCCAGTGCACCATATCGATGCCACCAATGCGGCGACGGTGGTGCCGCTGCTGAGTGGGATCGATCCTGTGGCGCTGGATGAGATCCAAGCGGCGTTGGCGGTGGGTAAAGAGATAACGGTGTCGCAGGCCAACATCACCGCCAATGGGTGGACGGGGGTGGGGTACATCATCACCGATCCGGTGACGGGGAGTGGGGCTTATAAGATTTCGACGGGGAAGAATGGGGGGATATTAAAAACGGTACTCATGCACGCAATGTTCACTATTGGGTGTCTCGCAGCATTTGCTAAGAATCACCCCGTTATTGCAAAGGCAGTATCAGGATCAATTGGATTAATAATTTCTATGGTTAGAAATGCCTTTATGCTTTTTGAAAGGTGCCCCCTGCCGATAGCGCTTTCGGCAATGGTTAGTTTGCTGGCATGGAATTTTATGATTATTGGAATAACTATGGCTTTGGCGGCATCAGGAGTAGGGTCATTTGCGGTGTTTTTATTGCTGTCTTTGGTGGAAGGAAAAATGGAGAATATGTTTACTGATTCGTTATCAAGTAAATGCAATTAAATGGTGCTATAATGAATCCAAAAGAGTGTAGAGTACATGGTCATACTGTTGGGTTTAAAAATTTCCTGACCTGGTCTAGTGATCGGGAGAATCTTGTGTGTGCGTCATGTGGAAAAATAATGGCAGGAAAATACGACAATATTTGGGCATTTATTGTCACAGCAATTTTTTCTCTGCCTATTGGAATGGTGGCAGACATGTTGGCGCCGGTTGTTAGTGCTGGGGTTGTTGCTAATATGGTCGTATTTATTTTTTTAACGATTGCCGTTCTGTTTGTCCTGTTAACGGTCCATGCTTATATGTGCAAATACATGGGTACAGAAAAATCATAGCCAGAACGGGTCTGTAAATCAAACTGTGTAACTACCGTTTTGATCACGCCGCCAGTGGGTCTGTAAACCGAACTGTGTATCTGCGTTTTGAGTAATTCACGCCAGCGCCGAAACCGGGAGTCGTTCCTCACCGAACATGATGAGGAAAGTCTGTAGTGCCGGTTTCCAGTGGTGGATGGATCGCCATCGTTTGGAGGCGTGAAGGACGGCCAGATACAGGGCCTTGAAGGCGGCCTCGTCGTTGGGAAATACCCTCCTGTTTCGGGTCAATTTGCGCATGCTCATATTGAGCGATTCGATGGCGTTGGTGGTGTAAACGACCTTGCGAATCTCGGGCGGAAACTGAAAGAAGGGGATCACGTTTCCCCAGTTATTGCGCCACATCCGCACCACCGCGCCGTAGCGTTGCCCCCACTCATCCTCGAAGGCACTGAGCTCTCGCTGCGCCTCTTCGGCGTTGACCGATTGGTAGATGCGCTTGAGCGCCGCCACCACCGCCTTGGTGTCCTTGGCCGCCACGTAGCGCAGGCTGGCCCGGACGAGGTGGACGATGCACAGTTGGGTCAAGGTTTTGGGGAAGATGGCGTTGACTGCGTCGGGGAGCTCTTTGAGGCCGTCCATGCAGGCAATGAAGATGTCCTGGACGCCACGGTGACGCAGCTCCGTCATGACCGAAGTCCAGAACTTGGCCCCTTCGTTTTCGGCCATCCACAGGCCAAGGACCTCTTTTTCGCCGCGCAAATTGACCGCCAGAACCACGTGGGCAGACCGGTTGGAAACGAGCTTGCCGTGGTGCGCTTTCACCCTGAGCCCGTCGATCCAGACAATGGGGTAGATCGCCTCCAAGGGGCGGTTTTGCCACGCCCTGGCCTCGTCCAGCACTGCGTCGGTCACCTGGGAAATCACCGTGTGCGAGATGTGGACGCCGTACAGATCGACCAGAGCCTCCTCGATGTCCCGCGTGGTCATCCCCTTGGCGTACAACGATAAAATCTTGTCCTCCATGCCAGCCAACCGGGTTTGGCGCTTCTTCACCAACTGAGGCTCGAAGCTGCCGTCCCGATCTCTTGGGGACTCGATGTCCAGCTCGCCGAACGACCCCTTGATCGTTTTTTCGGTTTTGCCGTTGCGCCGATTCGAGGTGGTTGCAGGAGGTTTGTCGCCTTTGCCGTAGCCCAGATGGGCGTCCATCTCGGCGGCAAGGCTGCGATTGATCATGCGTTGCAGCAACTGCGCGTGCAGCGCCTCGATGTCCGACGGCGTCTTACACTGCGCGGTCAACTCGTCCAGCATCTCGGGGGTAAAAGCCATCGTAACTGCTCCTTTCAGGGCGGAGCCCTACAGGATAAGGGCAGATACACAGTTCAATTTACAGGCTCCGCCACCCCCCGAAATCACCTGTCGCCCGCGATTCAAACCAAGGCGGCCGATTTGAACCATGACCCGGTCGCCATTTACCACTGGGTACGCAATAACGTGGAATGGTTGCCCACCTGGGGTGCGATGCAGGATGCCGACTTAACCTTGGATACCCTCAAGGGCAACGCCATGGACATCGCCTCGCTGACCATTGCGTTGCTGCGGGCTTCGGGGATTCCAGCCCGCTACGCCCACGGCACCATCGACGTGCCCAAGGATGCCTTCATGAATTGGGCGGGGGGATTCAGCGACGCAACGGCGGCGGGGGATCACGCCAGCGCGGGGGGAATTCCCATTGTGGCGGTGACGGCGGCGGGGCAGATTTCGACCTACCGCCTGGAGCACATTTGGGTGGAGGCGGCCATTGATTATTTCCCCAGCCGGGGGTTGGTGAATCGCGATGCCGATGCGTGGATTCAAACTACCCCTCGTGGTGCGCCTCGACCCGGTAAAGCCACACCCGCAAATCGGGGTCGCGCCAAGCATTCCCCCTCAATCCTGCCTTGAGACACAGGTGGGTGAGGAACTCGGCCGGACCGGGGATCTGATGCCAAACCTGGGGCAGAAAGGTCGCCCCCCTCCCCCCCTGGCGCAGAATCACCCCGTCAACCCCGGGCCTGAGCTTGCCAAGCAGATCGGCGCCTCCCTGGTGGGCCAGCGGCTCGGGGTGGGTCAGCACCGAAACCTCGACCTCCAGGTCGCTCAGCTCATCCGGTTCCAACGGCATGAAGCGGGGATCCTCTAAAGCTGCGGCGCGGGCATTGCCCGCCACGTCGGCGCGTAAATCGCGGTAAGGCTCAATGGTCCCGATGCAGCCGCGCAGATCCCCCCCCCGGGTCAGGGTGACAAAGGTGGCGGCGGGGGAAGTCCAGCGGGGGTCGCCCGCCAGCAGCGGCTCCCCCCCCTGCCCCAGCCCCAGCGCCGCCTCAATGTTGATCCGCGCCCAGCCGGTCAAGGCGCGGCTCCAGGCTCGGTCGCTCATACCCCCTCCGGCTCGTCGAACAGATAACTGCCGTACCCCACCACCGCGCTGTTGTCGCCGGTGGTCATCCCCGAATGGCTGTAATCGACCAAACGGCGGCGCCATCCCCGGCGACGGGCCACAATCAGCAGCGCCTCGATCCCCACCGCCCCACAAGCCTCGCACCGTCCCCAGGCGGAGGGATCGTCCTCGACGATGGCGCGGTGACATTGAGTATCGAGCCGCTGGGCGGTGTCCGCATCGTAGTAGTGCGATAGATCGGAGGAGATCGTCAGCAAGGTGCCGGGCAGCGCCATGACCGCTTCCAGCGCCAGCGCCAACGCGGCGGGATCGACCCCCCCCGCCACCACCGGAATCACCGCAACCCCCGGCAGCACCGTTTGTAGGTAGGGCAGTTCCACCTCCAGGTCGTGCTCCGAACGGTGGGCGGCGGGGAGCACCCCGCCCCCCGCTTGTGCCAAGAGCAGCGCCGCCCCCCCAGGGTCGTTGGCCACAGTCCCCAACGGGGTTGCGGCCCCTCGATCGTTCATCACCGCAAAGCCGCGAAAGGGGATGTGATGGCTGGGTCCGACCAGCACCACCCGGCGGATGCGGGCCGCTTGGGGAATCAACTGTTTGAAGGCGCGGGCGGCGGTCGCCCCCGAGTAGATCAGCCCGGCGTGGGGGACGATCAACGCCTGGATCGCTCCGAGGTTATCGAGAAGCGGAGCCTGATCGAGGTGGCGGTTCACCAGGATTTGCAACTGGGCCGGATCGTCGGGGTAGAAGCTTCCGGCGACCGCGGCAGGGCGGAGGTGGTTGGTTAGGGGGAATGGGGTGTTCATCAATGCCTCCTTTCGCCTGAGACAGGTCGGAGGGGTCCGACCTGTCCATTCTGAAACCCACTATTGCCGCGCTCCTTTTCAGCAGCGCTTCGGCGACGGGGTCGCCTCCTGCGACAGGCAGCGCTTCGGCGACGGGGTCGCCTCCTACGACAAGCAGCGCTTCGGCGACGGGGTTGCCTCCTACGACAGGCAGAGCTTCGGCGATGGGGTCGCCTCCTGCGACAGGCAGCTTCGGCGACGGGGTCGCCTCCTACGACAGGCAGCTTTGGCGACGGGGTCGCCTCCTGCGACAGGCAGAGCTTCGGCGACGGGGTCGCCTCCTACGACAGGCAGCTTCGGCGACGGGGTCGCCTCCTACGACAGGCAGCTTTGGCGACGGGGTCGCCTCCTGCGACAGGCAGCTTTGGCGACGGGGTCGCCTCCTGCGACAGGCAGAGCTTCGGCGACGGGGTTGCCTCCTACGACAGGCAGCTTTGGCGACGGGGTCGCCTCCTGCGACAGGCAGAGCTTCGGCGACGGGGTTGCCTCCTACGACAGTGCGCTATTTTGGCAGACCATCCCTGGGCCGCTCGGAAGCGCGAATCAATCGGCGCTTTTCTAAACCGGATCGATCCCCTTGCGCAGATAAACAATCGCCTTGACCACATCGGCCACCGGGCCGAACAGCACCACCACATCGCCCGCCTGAAGCCGCTGCCCCCCACCGGGCATGGGGATCTCGGCCTGATCGCGCAAAATTCGCTCGATGCTCACCGGCAATTTCGAGCGCAACGCCAGCTCCGCCAAATTTTTGCCCACCGCGAAATCGTCCCCCCCCAGGGTCACCGGCTCGATCTGCTCGCCGGGATCCTCCCCGATGGTCATGGTCGAATCGCCCCAGGCCTCGGCCCCGATGATCCCCAAGAAGTCGGAATACCCCCGTTCGCGAATCTGGCGCACATGACGGGCGATGCGGACCCGGTCGATCCCCATGCGCAGCAACAGGCGGCGGGCGATCTCAAGGGTGGCTTCGAATTCCTCGGGGACCACGATGTTGGCCCCGGCATCTTTCAGGCGCTGCACACTGCGAACGTATTTGGTGCGCACGACCAATTCCATGGTCGGGTTGAGATTGCGCGCCACCGCCACGGTGCGCTCAGCGGCGGCCAGATCGGGCACCGCCACCACCATGGCACGGGCCGAAAAGACCCGAGCCGCCTTGAGGATGTCGCGGTGGGAGGCGTCGCCGTAGTAGATCGGCTCCCCGGCCATGCGGGCCTGTTTCACCGTGTCGGTGTTGAGTTCGAGGATGACGTAGGGGATGTAGTCCTTGCGCAGCACCCGAGCCAGGGTTTGTCCCAGAACCCCGTAACCGCAGATCAACACGTGCCCCTCGTAGGTGCGGGCGTCCCGGGCCAATTCGGCCAGGGTTTCGTCGCGCAGCATCCGCCCGGTGATACGAAACCAGGGCATCCGGTCGATCCACTTGGGGGCCATCGCGATGATGGGGGGGGTCATCGCCATGCTCAGCACCGTCGCCCCCAACAACCATTGCCCCAGCGGATCGGGGAGTAGCTCGTGGTTTTGCGCCTCTAAAATCAACACCAGGGAAAACTCGCCGATCTGCCCCAGGGCGATCCCGGCCAAAAGCCCGGTCTCCCACCGCCCCCCGGCCAAACGCCCCCCCGCCCCAACCACCACCGCCTTGAGCAGCCCCAGCGCCATCACCACCACGATGACCACCCACCACCACTGCCCCAGGGCGGGTAGATCGACCAACATCCCGACCGAGATGAAAAAGAGGGAAAGAAACAGATCGCGAAAGGGGGCGATGTCGGCGTGAACCTGATGATGAAACTGGGTCTCGGCCACCATCATCCCGGCCAAAAAGGCCCCCAGCGCCATCGACAACCCCAGGGTGTTGGTCAGCCAGGCAGTGCCGAAACAGACCACCATGACGGTGATGATGAAGAGCTCGGAGGAGCGGGAGCGGGCCACATGGGTCAGCAACGGGCTGAGCAGGTAGCGCCCGGCCAGAAACACCAGCACCACCGCCGCCACCCCCTTGCCCACCGCCAGCGCCACCGTTTGCCCCAGATCGGCGGTCTCCCCCCCCAGCAGCGGCAGGGCGATCATCATCGGCACCACCGCCAGGTCTTGGAACAGCAGCACCCCCACCGCCAAACGACCATAGGGGGACTCGACCTCACCCCGCTCCATCAGCAGCTTTAGAACGATGGCGGTCGACGACAGGCTGGCGACAAACCCGATGGTCACCGCCGTGGCAGCATCGACCCCCAACAGCCAGGCCAACCCCGACACCGCCAGCACCGTGGCCAGCACCTGAAAACTCCCCACCCCGAAGACCAACCGGCGCATTGCCATCATCGTTTCGACCGAGAATTCCAGTCCGATGGTGAAGAGCAGCAGCACAATGCCGAATTCCGACAGCAGCTCCACGTCGTGGCGGCTATCGACCCAACCGAGGACCGAGGGGCCGATCAACATCCCGGTCAGGATATAACCGACCACCGGGGAGACCCCGACCCGGCGGGAGGTCAACACAATGACCACCGCAATGGCGAAGATGAGCAAAAGCTGGGAAAGCACCGATTCCAACGTGGAACTCCGAATCTAGGGAAACGCCGATTCAAGGCCTCCTGCCTTGAATCGGCACGCTACGCAAAAACCAAAAGTAGGCGCCTTGAGGCGGCGTCGCTTTTGCTTCGCTTGCAAAATCAGTCACTTACGTTCCTGATTTTGGCATCCCATCCCTGGGCTGCTCGGAAGCACTGAATAAATCAGCGCTTCTCTAGGGGGGTAGGGGGGGCAAGGGGGGACGGATGAGATCCACAATCCGGGACAAAGGTTGCCATGCTCCGACCCCGACGGCACTATCTGACCGGATCCCGTCCGGACCCATTCCCCCTTTGAAGGACGTAAGACGGAGTCAACGATGCCTCGGTTGCACCGCCCCCTCCTGCCCGCATTCATCGCCGCCTCGCTGCTGTGGTTGAGCGCCTGTGGCGGTCCGCCTCCCCCCCCACCCACCCCGGAGGGGATGCTCAAGCTCGGCTACGAACAGCTTGAAAAAAAGCAGTACGACCAGGCCGAGGCCTCTTTTGCCCAAGCCCGCCAGGGGGGATTAACCCTCAAGGCCAACCTGGGACTGCTGCAAACCAAAGAGGCCCGAGGCGCCATCAACGACGCTCTGGCCCTGAGCGACGAGTTGCTGCGCTCGGCCACCACGGCCGAAAATACCGTCACCTACCTGATCGAGGCGGTGCGGCTGCGTAACGCTCATTCCAACACCAGCTCCGATGCGGTCACCCAATCCTGGCAACAGGTCGGGAAGATGTTGACCCCGAACCAATCGCTCGACATCGCCCTGGTCTTCGAACGCAGTGCTCTACTGAACGACGCCAAAACCGCCTACGTGCGGGCGCTGGCCGATCCGTTGCTCATTGGTCAGGTGCAGCGTCACCTGCCGTGGGTGTCGCAGCTGACGGGGACCACCCTGCATCCTTTTACCCAGGGATTGCTGGCCCAACCGGGGGGGGTGAGCGTTGGTCAGTGGCTGACGTTGCTGACCGAACAGTGGCAGTTGCGGGTGCGCCTGCCGGTCCGCCCCCCGATTCAAGACATCGATCCGGCCTTCAAAAAAGTGCTGGATGCCTACCCGACCCACGAGGCGGTCGGTTTTGCGCTGAGCCAGCGGATCACCGGGGCCGAATTGGGGCCCAACGACGCCATGGTGTTGGATGCCCCTTTGACCCGCCGCGCTTGGGCCGAGGGATTGATCGACCTGTACAGCCGCTTCGACGCCACCGAGGCACATCGCGGCGAAACCCAGGCCTGGGCGGTCGACATCGCCCCCGGCACCCCCTGGACCCAACCGATTTTGCACGCCATGCATCTGGAATTGGTGCGGGCCAAAGACCCCGCCCGGCACACCTTCCAGCCCGACGACGAGGTCCTTCCGATCGAGGCGATCGGCAGCTTGGTCCGCCTGAACCAACTTCTCTCCCTGAGCGAATGATCCGGGTAGCGGCATGAAACGTTCGATGTTGACGACACTACTGGCCCTTCCCCTGCTGCTGTCGAGCCTTTCGGCCCAAGCGGTGGAGTTCCTGGAGGCGTGGCCTCCCCAGGGTGAGGAGGCGAAAAAACTCCTCGACGAAGCCCCCCAGGGGATCGCCCTCGACAACCATGGCCGGGTCTGGGTCGCCCTCCCCGACGCCGACAGCCCCATCGGCATGATCGACCCCGATCTCAACAAACTCATCCCCCTGCGCATCAAAGGGGGTGAACTCGATAAGCCGGTCGATCTGGCGTTTTCCCCCCTCGGGCTGCTCTGGGTGATCGACCAGGGGGCCGATGCGGTGGTGATTCTCGATACCGGGGGGCGCATCACCCAACGGATCGAAGGGACCCTCGACAACCCTAGCTCCATCGTTTTCGACGCTCAGGGCAACGCTTTCGTGACCGATTCGGGCAACGAGCGGATCGTGGTGTTTAACCCCCAGGGGGTTCAGCTGCGCGCCGTGACCCCCAGCGGGCGTCGCTATAGCCTCGATCAACCGGTCTCGGTGGCGATTCTCGACAACGGCTCCGTGGCGATCCTCGATCCGGGCGACGAGCGGATCGTGCTGGTCGACAACTTTGGCGGCACCTCTCAGCTGGGGGGCGACGCGTTCGAATTCCCCGGCGCGGTCGCCATCGCCTCCCTGACCGACCGCCGTCTGGTGGTCGCCCAAGAGGATGGGGTGGTACGGATTGTCTCCCCCGGCGGGCAGGATCTGGCCAAGTTCGGCAGCAGTGGCAAGGGGATCAGCCAATTCGGCGAGATCTCCCGCATTCGGCTCGACGCCTGGGGACGGCTGTGGATCGCCGATGCCAAAAACCAGCGGGTCAGCGCCTTTCGCATCGATTCTGTCCCGCCACTGCAAGCGATTGGTGCCTACTCCCAGCCCCCCGAGCGCCCCGTCGACATCGCAACGGTCGACGAGCGCGATGGGCTGTGGTTGAACTGGGAGACCCCTGAAAATCACGCGGTCAGCCACTACATCGTCGAACGGGGCGAAAACATCGACGCCGTGGGGAGCAGAGGCTTCAAGGTTGTGGCCACCACCCTGGAGCCCCAGTTTCGCGACACCCTTGCCCCCCAAGCGACCGTGCTCAGCTACCAGGTCAAGACGGTCGACATGACCGGACGGCAGTCGATGCCAACCGCCAGTCGTCCCATCGAGCGGGCCACCGCCCATCTGCGCGGTCGTTTCACCATCGCCCTGCAAAACGACGGTTCCATCGGCGGCAGCGAGATCGCCCAGCTGCGCAAAGCGCTGGTTGAACATCCCGCCTTCGATTTGGTGGAACGGGGGGAGGGGCTGCGCGGCGCCATGCAAGAGCAGCGTCTGCTGGCCAGCGGCCTGGCGGGCGGCGCAAACAATGAGGCACAACTGGCGGGGGCCGAGTTGATCGCCCTGACCAAAACCACCGGCGAGGGGCAGGTCTATGTGTCGCTCACCGATGTCGCCTCGGGCCGCGTGGTCGCCGAAAGCCTGCGCGATCCCGGCCATGCCACCACCATCGTCGACGACATCTTCGACCAGCTCGCCCGCAACTTGGGCGAAATCAAAGGTGAGATTCAAGGGTTCGAGCCGGGGCTGCAACTCGACATTTATCAAGCCCAGGATCGCAGGCGGATCGCCCGCATTCCCCTGAGTTCGGGTCGGTTCTTGGTCCGCTCGGTGCCGCTGGGCAGTTACATCGTCGAGGTCAGCACCCTGCGCTCCGATCTGACGATGCCCCAGGCCTACCAGGTGACCCTGTCGGCCGACTACACCCGGCTGGAGCTGCCTACCCTGATTATTCAACGCAAATAGGGACAACCCTACGCACAACCAAAAAAGGCCCCTGCTTCAGGGGCTTTTTTTTGGCTCGGAAAACGCTATTAAATCAGCGCTTCCTTAGAATCCATGCGGGCAAACGGCAAATCCCATACCGGATTTTCAGGTTGGTGCCCAAACAAAACTCCGCCCAGGTTTTGGTTGCAACATACACGACAAAGGCCGCCGGTTTCCCGGCGGCCTTTGTCCGAACCGCGTGGTCCGTCGACCTTCGTTGTCATGCGCCGTCTTATGCCGCCCCCATCGGGGCGGTTTTTTTTGTCCGCCCCGAACCAAAACCCCCTTCAGGGGTTCGGTGGGGGGGCATTTTTTCTCATCGTTTGAGCGCTGTGGAGGTAGCCATGCACGTCATCGTCGATCTGGCCGTCGTCCCCCTCGGGGTGGGGGTGTCGGTTTCAAGCTACGTGGCCGAATGCGAGAAGATCCTCGGCGAGGCGGGGCTCAACCCCCGGCTGCACGCCTTCGGCACCAACATCGAGGGGGAGTGGGATGTGGTCTTCGCGGCGATCAAACAGTGCCACCAGCGCCTGCATGCGATGGGGGCGCCGCGGATTACCGCCTCGCTCAGGGTCGGCACCCGTATCGACAAGGTGCAGAGCGGACAAGACAAAATCGACGCGGTGGCGCGGCGGCTGGCCGAGATGGAATGAGGGGCCGGAGGATCGGGGAAACGCCGGTCGATTCGGCGCCTGATTGCAGTTTTGGGAAGGGGCGCTGAAGTGGTGGGGGGGCTGATACGGCGCTGTTTGAATCCGCCGACACCCCAGCCCACCGGCGCCGATGCGCGATCGCTTACTTGCGATCATGGCCTTCCGTGTCTGGGTTGACGGCACGCTCCAAACGACGGACCCGCAGGATCAAATCGGGAAGCTCCGCCAGCCGGAGTATGGCCCTCTTCGCCCGAGCAATGGGCATGGTCGTACCACTTGCCCATCACATGGCTGCCCGGTGGTAAATCTTGAAGAACCAAGCTGCTCCCAACCACCCGGCTGCCCTCGCCGATGGTGATGTGATCGTTGATGGTGACGTTGCCCGAGATCAGGCAATGGTCGCCGACCACGACCGAGCCCCCGAACACCGTTCCGGTCAAAATGATGCAATGGCGGCCGATCTTCACCGAATGGGCGATGTGCACCATGTTGTCCAGCTTGGTGCCGTCGCCGACGACCGTTGCATCGAGGCTGGCGCGGTCCAAGGTGCAGTTCGGACCGATCTCCACGTCGTTGCCGACCTCGACGATGCCGATTTGGGGGATCTTCTGGTGCCCATCCCGGCCCATCATGAAACCGAACCCATCCCCGCCGATCACCGTACCGCTGTGAACGATGCAGCGCCCCCCCACCCGGCACCGCTCCAGCAGTTTGACTCCGGGATGCAACACAGTATCGGCGCCGACCACCGCCCCTCGACCCACAAACCCGTGGGCGCCGATGCGGGCCCCCGCCTCGATGCGGGCCCCCGCTTCGATCACAACCAAGGGGCCGATCCACACCCGATCGGCCAAGATCGCCCCCTCCTCCACCACCGCCGTGGGGTGAATCCCCCACCGCTCCTCGTTCGACCGCGAAAAATGATTCACCGCCTTGATGAAGGCGCGGTAGGGATCGGCAACCACCAGCGCCGGTTTGCCCCCCGCCAGCTCCGGGCGGGCGACGATCAGGGCGGCGGCGCGGCTTTGTAGTGCCTCGGGCACCATTTTCTGGCCTCGCACAAACGAGATGTCCCTCGACCCCGCCCCCATCAACGAGCCCACCCCTTCGATGTCGACACCCCCGTCGCCACACAGTTGGGCATCGAGGGACTGGGTCAGATCGCTGAGTTTCATGGAGGGATCCTTGTACGAGATTTGCGAAAAGGGGGGCCGGGATTCGAGCGTCGGTGCAACGGCGACGAACAGGATCAAGTGCCCATGAACCTTAACAAACCCCCTACGGGATGTGCATGCAGGTCTCAAGGTCAAACACCGCCGTCCGGCTTGCGATTGCGTCGCAAACGACAAGGCCGCCGGTTTCCCGGCGGCCTTGTTCGTTTTGCCAGCAAGGGTCGGCCCGACTCAACCCTCTTTTTTGTCGTAAGGGTTCTGCCCTTTGCGCCACATAAACCGAATCGGGCAGCCCGGCATTTTAAAATCCTTACGCATGTTCTTAATCAGGTAGCGCAGGTAGGTGGGCTGGATCGCCTGGGGCTGATTGGTGAAGCCAACAAAGGTGGGAGGATGGGTGGCGACTTGGGTTAGGTAGCGGATCTTCACACTCGCCCCCGAGGGGGTGGCGGGGTGGGGATGGGCGCCCTGAGTTTGAGCCAGCCAACGGTTCAATTCCCCCGTACCGATCCGCTGCCCGGCGGCGTCGAACAACTCGATCACCTTGCCCAGCACCTTGTGCAGGTTTTTGCCCGACAGAGCGGAGACCTCCATCACCTGAAGATCGCCAACCGCGTGCAGCGCCACCCGCAGGTTTTCGCGAAAACGCTCCCGCTCCCCCGCTTCGACCAGGTCGATCTTGTTCACCAGCAGCAGCAGCGAACAGCCCGATTCCTGGGCGATTTCACCCAAGCGCAGGTCTTGATCGGTCAACCCCTCGACGGCGTCGATCATCAAGATCGCCACATCGGCCCGATCCAACGCCCGCATGGCGCTGACCACCGCGTATTTCTCGACCCGCATGGCGATCCGGCTTTTACGGCGGATCCCGGCGGTGTCGATCAACACCAGATCGCGCCCCCGGTAGGTAAACGGAGTGTCGATGGAATCGCGGGTGGTGCCGGGCATATCGAAGGCGAGCATCCGCTCCTCGCCCACCAACTTATTGATGAACGACGATTTGCCGACGTTGGGACGACCCACCACTGCCAGACGGACCGTCTTTTCGACCTCGACGGTCGGCTCGACCTCTTCCCCTTCGACAAGCTTTTCGGGAACGACCGGCGCCGCCCCCTCGGGCAGGTATTCGATCAGCCGCTCTTTGAGATCGCCGATCCCCTGCAAATGGGCCGCCGAAACCACGGCGGGCTCCCCCAAGCCGAGGCTGTAGAACTCCATTCCGCCGCCGTGTCCGAGCCCCTCCCCTTTGTTGACCACCACGATCACCGGACGCTCGGAGCGGCGCAGGATCTCGGCGATGGTCTCGTCGTCCCCCATCACCCCGGCGCGGGCGTCGACCACAAACAGGATGACATCGGCCTCTTGCACCGCCGTCATCGCCTGCTCGCGGATGTGGGAAATCAAAGGATCGGTGGTGTCGGGCTCCAAACCGCCGGTATCGACGATGGAGACCTCCCGGTTGCCCTCTAAAAAGATGCGGGCGTAGTGGCGGTCGCGGGTGACGCCGGGCATGTCGTCGACCACCGCCCGCTTTTCGCGCAGCAGGGCGTTGAAGAGGCTGGACTTACCAACGTTGGGGCGACCAACCAAGGCAACGGTGCTCAAGGGGCGACTCCGGAGTAGACCCAAACGGTGCGACGGTCGTCGCTAAAGATCAGGCGATCACCCCAAACCAGCGGATCGCTGAACATGTGGTGGGCCGCCAAGGAGGGGTCAACCGACCAGACCAGGGTGTCGGGATCGACCGGGCCGATCCCCTGTTGCCCCAGGCGCCAAAGCTGGCCGCCAACCTGGGCCAAACGGTCGAGTTCCCCCTTGGGGTCGGCGGGGGAGCGGGCGACAACTTGGCCATCTTGGCCGTCGATGCGGGCCAGACTGCCATCGTCGAACAGGGTGTAGACCGCACCGCCCAACACCACCGGGGCGGTGCGGACACCGCCGTCGACGCTCCAAAGCAGATGGCCGTCCTTCATCGACACCGCCGCCAGCACATGGCCGAAAACAGGAACGATCAGGGTTTGGTTGTCGAACACTTGGGGACCGGCATCAACATCGGCCAGCCGCTGCAAATCGGTGCCAAAGATCTGGGTGACCCCCTGCTCCCACTGCAACTCGCCGTCGCTGCCGAGCTTGGCGATCCGCCCTTCGGAAAGCCCCACTGCAAAACCGCCACCCGGCAAGCCGACCGCCTGGGAGCCCCCCAGAATCGTCAACGCTTTGGATTCGGGGGCGTAGCGCCAGAGCTCTTTGCCGTTGGCTGTGTCGAGGGCGATCACGGTCTGTTGGCTGGTGGTGACCAGCAGCAGCCCCCCTTGCGGGGAAAGCCCCAACGGCTTGGCGTCGAGTTGGGCGCTCCAGCGTGCATGGCCCGCCCCCATGGCGACCACCCGCCCCTTGCCGGTGCCGAAGGCCACGGTGGCAGGGTCGAGGAGCGCTAGGTTGGTGGTCACCTTTCCCTCTTGGGCCCAACGCTGGATCCGGCTGCCGGTGTCGATGTCGAGCAGTTCAAGCCCACCGGCACCGACCGACCAGATCCCCTCGACCGTGACCACCGGGGCGACCGGCGTAAGAGGACGGGGGTCCATGAGTCCGGGCGCGGCGCGGTTCCAATCGAAATCGAGCGCCTGGACTGGAGCGGCAAGGGCGACAAAAGCACAGCCGATCAGGGGGGCTACTCGCAAAAACGATGGGGCACGCGCCGAACCTTGCTTCACTGCTGCACCCCTTGTTTGGCGCGGGCCGCCGCTTCAGATGCGTCGATCAGATTGGTCAACCCCGAATTCACCTTGAGGCGAGCATCCGAGAAGGCCAGCAGCGCCTCATCCCGTTTGCCCGCCGCCGACAAAAGCCACCCCTTGGTCAGATTGAGGTAACCGTCCTCGATGCCGGGCTCGACCCCCTTGAGCAGCGACAACCCCTTTTCGGGCTCATCGCCCAGGTAGGTCAGCGCCTGCTCGATGGTCAACCGGGCCATCAGCGCCGCGTCGTTGGTCAGCTTGGCCGCCTCTTCGGCGTGGGTCCGCACCGAGGCGACCTCACCGGCCTTGGCTGCCAGCGACATCAGCCGCAGGTGCGACAACAGCTTGTAGGTGTCGTCCCCCTGCACGGTGATGCGCTGCAACGCCTCGACCCCGTTGTCGCGATTGGCATCCTCGCTGGTCAGTTTCACCGCTTGGTCGTACTGGTTGCTCCCCTCCATCGCCGCTTGGTCGAGGTAGGAGCGCAGCCCGATGCCGCCAGCGGTGCCAACCAGAATCATCACCATTCCGACGATGACCCAGCTGCCCCATTGCTCCCAGAAAGCCGCGAGTTTCGCGTGGCCAATGTCGTCGTCCGTCACCATGGGGGTATTCATCGTGCGACCTCAAAAATGTTGGATGGGGCCGGTGGCCCGTCGTGGTAAACCAAAAACTGGAGCATCTGCCCCAGGTGTTATTTGAGCGTTTCGACCGTCGTCCAGTGCAATTCGGTGAGCCTGCCCGACTCGTCGAGGCGGATGCGCCGGAAGTTGACCGGCATGCCGCTGCCGTCGTCGAGCCGCACCACCACCCCGTGCAGCTGCCCCCCCTCTTCAGCCACCTTAAACCGAACCGGCATGCCGTCCCGGAATTTGGCCAGCGGCCCCTCGACCTGCATGCCGATGATCGATTCGTAGGGGCCGGTCATGCCGACATCGGTCAGCCGCAGGGTTCCCCCCGGCTGGATTTCGTCGTCGCAGGTCGGGACGTGGGTGTGGGTGCCGAAGACCACCGCCGCCCGGCCATCGAGGTGGCGGGCCATCGCCACCTTCTCGCTGCTGGCCTCGGCATGAAAATCGACCACCACGATGGCGTCGTCGCGGCGCTGCGCCAAAAGCTGGTCGATGGCGGCAAAGGGGTCGTCGCAGGGGGGCATGAAGACCCGCCCCATCAAGTTGACCACCAACAAATCTTGCCCCGTCGGCAGCGGGATCTCGGCCCAACCCTTGCCCGGCTGCCCCTTGGGTTGATTGAGGGGGCGCAGCAGGTAACCGATGCTGCCGATCTCGCCCACCAAATCGCGTTGATCCCAGACGTGATTGCCGGTGGTAATCACGTCGGCTCCTACTTTGTGCAGCTCATGGGCGATCTTGCCGGTGATGCCGAATCCGGCGGCGGCGTTTTCGCCGTTGAGGACGCAGGCGTCGATACCGTAGCGGCTACGCAACCGGGGTAGAAAACGTTCGACCAGATCGCGGCCGCTGCGGCCGACCACATCGCCGATGATCAGAAGATTCAAACCAAACCTATCGCGGATGTCGATTCGACGCCGCCACTCGTCGGCTGGACCGGCGGGGCGGATCGAAGGGTTCTCGAAAGACTTCCCAAAAAAGTTCGGGAGCATACCCTAAACCGCCTTCGGGTGGGTACCATTGCCCATTCGTACCCCCCATTTTTGGCCGGTCGGCTTCGTAGGGGGCCAAGGGGCGGTCGCCCCTCTTCCCGACCCGACGCCGTCAACCCGGAACCCCATGACGACCCACATCGACCCGTTCGAAGCCCAAACCCATGGCGAAAAGATCGATCTGCTCTACGACCAGTCGTATCCGGCGGTCTTCCTGAGTCTGATCGGAGGGGGGCTTCTGGTCGCGGTCTTGTGGGGACAGGTTCCGACCCGCCATTTGATCGGTTGGCTGGCCACCCTGGCGGGATCGGCGGTCATTCGCTTGTTCGTCTTTTCCCGCTACCGCCGTAGTGGTTCCAAAGGGGCCGCTTCACTGGTCTGGGAGACCCCCTATTTTGCGTCGCTGATGTTCTCGACCGCCGTCTGGGGGGTTGGCGGGCTATGGTTGGTCACCCAAGTCGACCCCATGTACCAAATGTCGATTTATTTCTTCCTTTTCGGCCTTTCCGGCGCCGCCTTTGGGGTCTATTCGGCCATCCGACCAATCCTGCTGGCAACCATCTTCACCATGCTCTTGCCGGTCACTTTCTATTTTCTGTTGGACGGCAAAACCCTGTTCCTCATCTTGGGGCTGGGGGCGCTGCTCTTCCTGTACAGCGGCATCATCACGACCCGGGTGCAGTCGGCGGCGCTGCACAACTCGATCCTGCTCACCCACCAGTTGCACCAGGCCAAAGAGATGGCCGAAGCCGAGGCGGCTACCGACACCTTGACCGGCCTGCTCACCCGAGGCGCCTTCATGGATCGGGCCGAAACCAGCGTCGCGGCCATGAACCGGAACGGCCACCCCTACGCCCTGATCCTGCTCGACCTCGACCGCTTCAAACCCATCAACGATACCCACGGCCACCACATCGGCGACCAGGCGCTGTGCCACGCCGCCCAAGTGATTCAGACGGCGGTGCGGCGCTTCGATGTCTGCGGGCGGCTGGGGGGTGAGGAGTTCACGGTGTTGCTGCCCGACACCGACGGCCAATCGGCGATGCTGATGGCTGAACAGATCCGTCACGCCCTGGAAAGCCACCCCATGCCGCTGGGGGACTCGGAATTGACCCTGACCGCCAGTTTCGGGGTCGCCTCGGGCCGCTTCGACCTCGACACCCTGCTGCGCATGGCCGACCAAGCCATGTATCGCGCCAAAGAGGAGGGGCGCAACCGGGTCAGCTACGCCAACCCCACCCACATCTTCAACACCCTACCCCTGGACGCTTGATTCATGAGCCAACCGCACGACACCGATCTCGACCTCGATCAACACACCCCGATGATGCGTCAGTACCTGGCGATGAAGGGGCAGTACCCCCACGCGCTGCTCTTCTACCGCATGGGCGACTTCTACGAGATGTTTTTCGACGACGCCCGCAAAGCCTCCGAGGTACTCGGGCTGTCGTTGACGGTGCGGGGCGCCAGCGCGGGCGAACCAATCCCCATGGCGGGGTTGCCCCACCATCAGCTCGATCCGTACCTGGCCAAGGCGGTCAAGGCGGGGCTGACGGTGGCGATCTGCGAGCAGATGGAGGAGTCCCAACCGGGCAAGAAGATGGTCCACCGCGAGGTGGTCCAGGTGGTCTCGCCGGGGACGATCATCGACCCCGGTTTGCTGCCCGAGACGGGGCACCGCTTTTTGGGCTGTTTGATCCCCCACCGGGGCAAGCTGGGGGTGGCGCTGATCGAGGCCTCGACCGGGGCGGTTTACGCCGATGCGGTGCCGCGCGAGCGGGCGGGCGATTGGCTGGCCCCCTTCGAGGTCGCCGAGCTGCTCGTCCCCGAGGGGTTCGAAGCGAACCTGTTCGAGACCGCCCACCGGGTCGAGCTGCCCCCCTACATGCTTGAAAAAGGTCAGGGGCAAGAGGCGGTGCTGCGCCGTTACGGTGTCGCCGCCCCCGAGGGATTGGGGATGGAGCCCGGCAGCGGCGAGCTGATCGCTCTGGGGCTGCTGCTCGAACACCTGGAATCGCACCTCTTCTGCGAGGCGACCCACCTGAGCCGCCCGCGCCGGTTGACCACCCAGACGACCCTGCGCATCGATCCGGCCACTCGGCGGGCGCTCGAAATCCTGCGCCCCATGATGGGCGAAGGGTCGGGCGGCACCCTGGTGTCGGTGGTCGACAAAACCGCCACCCCGATGGGGGCGCGCCAGCTGCGCGACGACCTGACCGCCCCCCTGCGCGATCAAGCGGCCATCGAGGCGCGGCACGATGCGGTGCAGGCGCTGCTGCCTTGGTGCGAGGAAGCAGCCAGCCTGCTCAAACGGGTCGGCGATCTGGAGCGGCTCGGCACCCGGCTGACCTTAGGAAGGATCAACCCCCGCGAACTGGGCAATCTGGGGCGCAGCATCGCCGCCATCCCGGCGCTGATCGACTTCATCTCGGAGGCAAGCGCCCAGGCGTCGCTCTTGGCCGAGGCGATCCAAGGGCTGGAGCCGGTCCTCCCCCTCGGCCCCTTCCTGAGCGAGGCGCTGCAAGAGGAGCTGCCGCTGCACACCCGGGACGGGCGCATCTTCGCCCCCGGCTTTGATGCCGAACTCGACCGGCTGCGCGACCTGGCCGACAACGGCACCCGCAAACTGCTCGAACTCGAAGCGCGGGTGAAAGAGCAAACCGGCATCGGCAGCCTGAAAGTCAAGTTCAACCGGGTTTTCGGCTACGGCTTCGAGGTCACCCGCCCCCACCTCGACAAGGTCCCCCCCCACTGGGTGCGCAAGCAGTCGCTGGCCGGGGCCGAGCGCTTCATCGACGAGGAGCTCAAGGAGCTGGAGCGGGGGCTGAGCGAGGCCGAGGCGGGCTCGGTGGTGCGCGAGGCGGGGCTTTTCGACGAGCTGATCGAGCAGTTGCAGGGGCAGGCCGAGGCCATTCGGCGCTGCGGCGCGGCATTGGCCCGCATCGACGTCACGGTGGGGCTGGCACGGGCGGCGCGATTGCACGGCTGGAGCCGCCCGGCCATGCGCGACAAGCCGATTTTGCACATCCATGAGGGGGTCCACCCGGTGGTCGCCGCCTTGAGCGAGGAGCCCTTCATCCCCAACGATTTAAGGCTCGACCCCGAGCGGCGCACCATGATTTTGACCGGCCCCAACATGGGGGGTAAATCGACCTACATGCGGCTGTGCGCCCTGACCGTGCTGCTGGCCCAGGCGGGCAGTTTCGTCCCGGCGCGGGCCGCCACGGTGGGGATCATGGAATCGCTCCACACCCGGGTGGGAGCCTCGGACGATCTGGCTCGCGGCCAATCGACCTTCATGGTCGAGATGGTCGAGACTGCTGCGATCCTACATACCGCAGGGCCCCGTTCCCTGGTCTTGCTCGACGAGGTCGGGCGAGGCACCTCCACCTTCGACGGCATGGCGCTGGCCCGGGCGATTGCCGAACACCTGATCGAACACACCCAGGCCTTCACCCTGTTCGCCACCCACTACCACGAACTCACGGCGCTGCCCGACCGGCTGCCCGGCTGCTTCAACGCCCGGGTCACAGTGGCCGAGGAGGGCCACAAGGTGGTCTTTTTGCACCGGGTCGAAGAGGGGGCGGCGGAGCGCTCTTATGGGCTGCTGGTGGCGGGAATGGCGGGGCTGCCGAGCTCGGTGCTCGACCGGGCCACGGTATTGCTGCACGACCTGGAGAGTGGGGCGCTGGAGCGGGGCAAGAAAAAAAGTCAGGCGCCGCTGCTGTTCTCGGCGCCGAAGCCCGTGGAGCACCCGGTGGTCAAACTGCTAAAAGAGATCGACCCGGATGGGCTGACGGCGCGGCAGGCGTTGGAGGTTTTGTATGCGTTGAAAGGGGGGGTGAAGGGGTAGGTTGGGCACCCCGCCCCTCCAAGACCGGCGTACGCCCGAACTTACCGCCCCTTTGCCCTAACTTAGCCTGGCGACTTCGTTCATCTTTGCGAGGGCCTGAATAGGCAGGAGCGCGTTGACCGGAAACGGTTGCCCAGCCCCCCCGCCATCCGCAAGCTGCCCCCCCGATTCCCCATTCGTCGAGACCCCATGCCCCCCACCTGCGACCTCTTCTGCACCGTCGTCGACAACTTCGGCGACCTCGGCATCGCCTGGCGCTTGGGGCGGCAACTGGCCGCCGAGCACGATGTGCGGGTGCGCTTGTGGATCGACGCTCTGCCCCCCTTCGCACGGCTGCGCCCCCAGCTCGACCCCACCCTCGACCGCCAAACCCTGGACGGGATCGAGGTGCGGCTGTGGCGCGATCCTCTGCCCGAGGTCGAACCGGGCGACATCGTTGTGGCGCTGCTCGGTTGCCGTCTGCCCGAAGATTGGCTCGTCCGCATGGCGGCCCGCTCCCCCCAACCGGTGTGGCTCAACCTGGAACATCTGAGCGCCGAGGATTGGGTCGAGGGGGTGCATGGGCTGCCCTCCCCCCACCCCCGCCTGCCGCTGACCCAACACTTCTTCATGCCCGGCTTCACCCCCAAAACCGGGGGGCTGCTGCGTGAGGGGGATTTGCTGGCCCGCCGCGACCGTTTTCAGAACGACCCCGACGAACGCGGCCGCTTCTGGCAACGGCTCGGTATTGCAGAGGAACACCCCCAGGAGCTGCGGGTGTCGCTGTTCGGTTACGAAAACCGGGCGTTACCCGAGCTGCTGGCCGCCTGGGCGACGGGTGATCGCCCCATGCGGGTGCTGCTGCCCGAAGGCAAGCTGCTGCCCCAGGTTTCGTCTTGGTTTGGTGCGACGTTGCACAAAGGGATGGTCCGTTCTCGGGGACACCTCGCCCTGCACGTGCTGCCAATGCTCGATCCCGACGATTACGACCGGCTGCTCTGGGGCTGCGATCTCAACTTCGTGCGCGGTGAGGACTCCTTCGTGCGGGCACAGTGGGCGGGGCGCCCGATGATCTGGCAACCCTACCGCCAAGAGGAGCAGGCCCACAGCGCCAAGTTGGAGGCCTTTTTAAGCCGCTACCTCCTTGAGGGGCTAGCACCGGAGGATCGCTCGGCGGCGCTCCAGCTGTGTCGAGGTTGGAACGCCGAAGAGGGGGTGGCCGCCGCCTGGCCCGGTTTTCTGGCCCGCATCGCCCCGATCTCGGCCCATGCCCAGAATTGGTCGGCCCATTTGGCCGATCAGATCGATCTTGCTGAAAACCTGATGCTTTTTTGCCGTCCATGGCTAAAATCCGCGCCCATTTGACCAATCCCAGATTCGACCCGGATTTCCGGGATTACTACTTCAGGACAACCTCATGAAGATCGCTCAAGAACTCCGCTCCGGCAGCATCATTATGGTCGGCAAGGATCCCCTGGTGGTGCAGAAGGCCGAATTTTCCAAATCGGGCCGCAACGCCTCCGTCGTCAAGATGAAGCTCAAGAACCTGCTCACCGGCACCGCCACCGAAGCGGTTTACAAGGCCGACGAGAAGTTCGAGACCGTCACCCTTGAAAAACTCGATTGCACCTACTCCTACTTCGCCGATCCCATGTATGTCTTCATGGACGGGGAATACAACCAATACGAAATTGAAGCCGAGAACCTGGAAGACGCCCTGCCCTACCTGGACGATGGCCTCCCCGTCGAGGTGGTCTTCTACAACGGCAAGGCGATTTCGGTGGAGTTGCCGGTCGCAGTGGTGCGTGAGGTTGAATACACCGAGCCCGCCGTGAAGGGCGACACCTCGGGCAAGGTGATGAAGAGCTGCCGCATCAAGCCGACCGGCCACACGATTCAGGTCCCCGCCTTTGTTGAGACCGGCGACAAGATCGAAATCGACACCCGCACCGGGGAGTACCGCAGCCGCGTCAAGTAAGGGCGGTCGCACGGTTCGACAACAAAAAGGCCAGCCCGATGGGGCTGGCCTTTTTGTTGTCGTCGTCGGAAAGCGGTGGATCAGATCGCCCCACGACCCTCCCAGGTCACTTCGACGGTCTTGGTCAGCGCCTCGTCCAGGCTGGCGATCAGCGGTGCCTTGCTCTTGAAGTCGCTGAACCCCTCCAGAACGGTCACCAGCTTGTCGGCGGCCGACTGCCCCTTGAAATCCCCCTTCTCAAGCCCCAAGGACTCGGTCAGCTCGGTCCAGACCATGCCGTCGAGCAGGCCAACAAAGAGGAACTCGATGCCGCCGAGCTCAAGCTTCATCTCGTCCTTGATGTTGCGCACGTAGACCACCGCCTTCATCGCCGGGTCGAAATCGTTCTGGTAACGCGCCAACAGGGGGGTCATGTCGGCCAGATCGTTCAGCACCCCCGAAAACAGGGTGATGGTGTCACCCGCCAACACAATCGCCTGACGCAGCACCACGACGGGGGGCTTGCGTCGCCCTTGGGCGTCGGCGATTTCACCCTCGACCACGACCAGCTCGCCCCGGTAGGCGCCCAGGCCATCGCTGGTAGTCTCTTTGAAGTTGGTGTTGAACAGCAGGTTTTGGCTCTCGTATTGGTCGAGCAGCATGGCGTTCCCCTTAGGCGTGATGATTGAACGGGCGTCAAACAAAGCAATGCCAGACCCATTGCAACGCTCGGGCCAGGGGGGATGGCCTTAAAAACCGCAATAAATACGGGGGATTGGAATGGATCGAGGGTGTCGCATTGGCGACATCCGGTTTTCGAGGTGGGGGATGTGTCGGGAAGGCGACAAGGGGGGTGGGGGCGCCTGTTGGTGGATGCGCTGCGCCGATTCACCCTACCTCAAGGGCATTGGGTTTCTAGGAGCCTGTCGGGCTTGAGATCGTCCTACTCGGCAATTGCTCCTGCATTGCTCTACCTCCTGCATCCATGCAGTCGTGCGCCGGCAGGTAATCGGTCCAAATTTCCCCGGTTTTTCGTCACATAGACACCACTATGATCCTCAAAACCGTGAAAATTTGGCCTCGATTCCCCACTCGGCTCGCTACGGACGCTCAAGCCCGACAGAC
>Ga0210006_1000773_pt1 | contig 23694 bp, 23 predicted proteins | sample CryGey02umfilter_2_FD_185452 | JGI IMG/M metagenome (GOLD analysis project Ga0210006, IMG submission 185452) | Groundwater microbial communities from aquifer in Utah, USA - Crystal Geyser 4/10/14 0.2 um filter (SPAdes) (version 3) | ecosystem: Environmental > Aquatic > Deep subsurface >... | reverse complement strand
TCCCACCTCCACCTTAATTCCCTTCCTTTCCAGAATACCTTTTTTGTCCAGAATATCTTTATTGCTGGATGCCTCGGTAACCCTTACCTTAGCCCCAACCTTTTTAAGAAGTCTTGCGGCGGCAAAGCCAGAGACCCCTAAACCTATAACAGCAACCCTTTTATTCTTATACATTTATCGGATTTTTAATGTAATCAAGGAAAATAGGGCGAGGATAATGGCTAAAATCCAAAACCTGACTACAATCTTACTTTCCGGGATGCCCTTTAGTTCAAAGTGGTGGTGCAAAGGCGTCATCAGAAAAACCCTTTTTCCGCGCAGTTTAAAAGAGGAAACCTGAATAATTACACTGGCGGCTTCAATCACGAAGATTCCTCCCACAATAATCAGGGAAATTTCCTGTTTGATCAGCATTGCGATTAACCCCAAAACACCCCCCAGAGCCAAGGAACCGGTATCCCCCATAAAGATTTGCGCAGGATAGGCGTTAAACCAGAGAAAACCAAGAGCCGCCCCAATAATAGCTCCGCAAAAGATACTTACCTCGCCAACCCCAGGCACATAAAGGATATTAAGATAGGAAGCAAGACCTTTGTGCCCGGCAAGATAACTCATAAACCCATAGGCAATGGCAATCATCAAAACCGAACCAATGGCTAAACCATCAAGGCCATCGGTGAGATTGACCGCATTAGAAGTAGCCATAATAATAAGTATGGCGAGAAGAAGATAATAGGGCCCCAATTGGATTACCATTCTCTTGAAGAAAGGAAGAGCGACTCTGGTATCAAAGCCAAGAGGCGAAAAACAGAGCAAATAGCCGAGCACGGCTCCCAGCGCAATCTGAAACAATAATTTCCCTCTGGGCCTGATTCCTTTCGGGTTCTTTTTCCTCAGTTTGGCACAATCATCATAGAATCCTAATACTCCCAAAGCAAGAAGAACGAAAAGGCAAAGCAGAATATAGATATTAGTCAAATCGGCCCAGAAAAAAGTGGCAATCATAATAGCCAAAAGAAGCAAAATCCCCCCCATTGTAGGAATTTTCTCTTTCTCTTGGTGAAAACCGTTGAGTTCTTCTAAAGTCGGGTGGGAAAGACGGGAAAGTTTGCGGATAAAGAAAGGTCCTCCGGCAATAGTGATAATAAAAGCGGTAAAAAAGGAGAGCCCAGCGCGAAAGGTAATATAATGAAAAAGGTTAAGCGGAGGAAAATAACTCTTTAAGTGATAAAGAAGATAATAAAGCATAAATTAGAAGACCTCCCTATTCTGTTACTTCATCTGCTTCGCTTAATTCTTTACCACATTTTGGACAGGAATATTTCTCAGCCATTTTTTGTTTCTTCTACGTGCATTAGGTCCCCATTCTTGATAAATAATTCTTCTGACATTCCTTCTATCGGCGAAAAAAGGCACCCTTCTTTATTTTTCCTGACACACTTAAATAATTCGCTCATGTTAGCAAAGCTATCTTTTCTTATACAAAATCTTTTCGGTATATTATAGATTTTACCAATTTTAATATCTTCTTTCTCCACTTCCTTCTCCTTTCTTGATTATTTCTTCTTGTTTTAAAAACCTTTCATTTTTGAAGATAACCAACTTTCTACAAAGTGGACAATAAAATGATTCCTCTGTTCTTTCATTGCCAGTTTGGGTTATTTTTGAGTCGCAGTAAGGACAATTACCTTTATACTCATACACTGAAACTGGAGACTTTCTCCTTCTAATCTCATAAGCCGTTGCCCAAATTAAACTCAAGTTCTTAGTAAAAATTTACCAAACCCTTATCCTGTAAGGGATTTGAGATAATTGCTCTTTGAAAATCAGAAGCGAATTTTACAAATCACCCAAAAAATTCAGTAAACCTTGTGTCTGTCATTGCGAGGAGCGTAGTTTGCGACGTGGCAATCCCAGTATTAAAAAACGAGATTGCCACGCCCTACGGGCTCGCAATGACATTTTAGGAATACTTACTATCAGTAGTATCCAATAAAAAATTTGGGCAATTGTCGGAGATGTAAGCAGTATAATGGTTTGAGTTTCTATTAAAAACCGGGAGACTTGAATTTTCAAACCCTGTACTCCTCTCCCCTTGCGGGAGAGGATAAAGGTGAGGGGAAAGCCTCTCCCATCAAGGGAGGGGGAGACACTTTTTCTACTTTTATTGGACAGTAGTGACTTACTATTTCCTCCTTTTTTACAAAAACGCCTTTTTTAGGTTATCATAAAAAGGAGGTATGAGAAAGATACTTTTTGCTCTTTCGCAGTCGCAGCTTAACTTTTCGCTTCTAATTGTCAAAGAACAGAAATTTAACTTTGTAAAAATTTGTAAATTTTACAAGGCTAAAACCCTTGTAAAATCAAGTAATTTTTAATTTGGGCAACGTCTCTCATGTCTTATTGCTAAAGAAATCATGACTATTATTATACTCCAAAATAAAGCATGCAGCTCAAAATTGGAGAAAATTGCCTCGAGAGCTAACTCGTCAAGTATAAATGCGAAGATAAATATCCAGACAAAGAGTCCAACAAAAAATAAGTAGAACAGAGACTCATCAACTCTTTCCTTTTGGATACTTTGAGAGGATTTGTTAGTATCTAGAGATGTGTCATTTACTTTTGCGGATTGTTGCTTCGTATCGATCGCTTCGTTTTGCGGTAGAGAATCAAAGACCTTATGGCAATTGGAACAAATTCCTCTTATTATCTCTGCTTCGCTTAATTCCTTACCACATTTTGGACAGGAATATTTCTCAGCCATTTCACTTTATTTTTGAGGTCACCCAAGTATAAAATCTCTCGGTAAGTTTTAATACCTCTTTAGCCTCTTTCTGAATAAAATCCCTATTTTCATATTCGATAAGGCTCTTTTTGACCAAAATCTTTCTTAAAGTCTCGCTTTTAGATTTGACCTCGGGTAATTTCACCGAGGTTAATAACAAATCAATTGCTGCCAGGTGGTTATCGCTGGCAGAGCAAATACCAGCATAAAATACAAGCAAGGCATCGCAAGCAGAAATGGCGCAATGGACAGCATTCAAGCCAACGGCATTCCACCTCCCCATCCTTTCTGCTTGAAGCATTGTTTCATAGAATTCGGTAGCCTTTTTAAGATAGGTCTTATATTCTGTTCTTTCTATTGTTCTTGTTCTTATTTTCTTAGCTGGCATTTTTTAAACTAATTCTTCTAATGGTCTGCCAAAAACTAATTTATATGATTTCAAAATGTCTTTTATCAAAGCAATATCTTTTCTATATTTCAGCTTAAATTCTCTTGCAGTCTGAATATAGAGAGAAACTGTATTTCCGAATTTTCTGACAATATTCCCATTCACCTTCTCAAAGTTCTTTTCAGTCTTTATTTTATCCTTTTCTTTTCCTACCAGGACCAGAATATCTATATCACTCCCAGGACGTTCTTTCCTCTTCTGAACACTACCAAAGAGAGCAATGGAAACTATATTATTTATCACAAGCGAATTTATATTTTCTACTATGGTCTTATATATTTCCTTTAGAATTTTGTTTTCTCTTTCATATAAAGGTTTAAGTAGATCTGAAACAATAAAATTTTCCTCATTCAAACGGTAAAGATAACTTTTCCCCACACTTCTGAGTAATAGTACCCCCTCGTTATTAAGCTCTCGGAGTGCTTTATGACAAGTCACCGGATTTATTCCTATCTCTTTAGCAATTTGGCGACCACTCCACTCCACCGCTGTTTTACAGAAAAAACGCAAAATTTTAACCTTTACCTCATTATTTAAAATTTTATCTAATGGATAATGCAGTTTCATAGTTCATCCTTCGTTTTAATGTTTACAAATCTAAACATATGTTTACAAATCTAAACATAATATACTATCTACTTAGATTGATGTCAAGCGTTCCTGATTTTTCAATTTCTCCACCACCCCTTCTAAATGGCAGGCGTGGGAGCCTTTGACTAAGATAAGGTCGCCGGGAAGGAAAATCTTTTTAGATTTTACCACTTCCTCATTACTCTGGCAATGAAGAATATTTTCTTTTCTGAATCCAGCTTGCGAAGCTCCTTTCCCTATTTCTTTCGCCAATTTCCCAATGGTTACTAAAAAATCAATTTTTGATTGAGCAATAAATTTTCCGACAAGATAGTGTTCTTTCCGGCTAAATTTGCCCAGCTCCTTCATCTCGCTGGCAATTACCACTCTTCTGCCTTCTGTTTTCATTCTGGCTAACTCCTCAATTGCTTCCCTAAAAGCAAGAGGATTGCTATTGTAGGTATCGTCAATTAAGCAAAACTTTCTTAATTTAATGAGCTGAAAATGATGCGGAAGAGGTTTAAAATTTCGCAAAACTTTTTTAATTTCTTGATTTGAAATTTTAAACTCTTTGGCGACAGCAATAGCGGCTAAGATATTATAGACATTGAAATAACCAAAAAGAGGCAGTTTCAGTTTAAGGTTGTTTACTTTGAATTTAATCCCCTGGGAGACCGAAGAAATTTCCCGGGCCTGAAAATCGCTTTTCTTTTTAATCCCAAAGGTGATTACTTTCCCCTTTGCCCTTTTTTTAAGAAAGGGGAAAAATTGATTGTCCTTATTCAGGATTGCGGTACCTTTACTCAAAGAACCCAGAAGTTCTGCTTTAGCCCGGGCAATACCCTGCTTATCCTTAAAAAAACCTTGATGCGCCTGCCCAACGTTGGTAATTACCCCCAGCGTAGGCATTGCTATTTCGGATAATCTTTTAATTTCTCCCGGTTTATTCATCCCCATTTCCACCAGAGCAACCTCAATCCCTTTTTTTAATTTAAAAAGGGTAAGAGAAAGCCCAATCTCATTATTAAAATTACCGGGATTTTTTACCAGGCGGAAACGAGAAGAAAGCAGGTGCGCGGCCAGCTCTTTGGTAGTAGTCTTGCCATCGCTGCCGGTAATGGCAATGAGAGGAATTTTAAATCTTTTGCGATAACCTGCCGCAATATCCCCTAATGCCTTGCGGGTATCGGCTACCTGAATGAGGATTTTTTTACCCCCCCTCCTTAATCCTCCCCCACCGTTTTGCTTCGCGAAACGAAGCAGTGGGGGGAGGAAGTAGGTGGGGGTGAATTTTGAATCTATTATTGCCCCTTTCGCTCCTCGCTCAAATGCTTCCTTAAGAAAATTATGGCCGTCGTACTTTTCTCCCCGGATAGCGATGAAGAAACTATTTTTTTTTAATTTTCGCGAATCTAAAGAGATTGAGGAAATTACGGTTTTCGGATTTCCCTGAAGAAGTCTGCCTTTCGTCCAACCAAGAATTTCCGCAACACTCAAGGTTTCCATTCCGTATTCTGCAAAATTTTCCGAACCATAAGCCGGTCGTCAAAAGGAACAATGGTATCTTTCAAAATCTGGTAAGTTTCGTGGCCCTTTCCGGCAACGATAAAAAGGTCCCCTGGTTTGGCTAAAGCCAACCCTTGCCGGATTGCCTTTTCCCGGTCCGCTTCCACCCTATATTTTTTCCGATAGCGTCTTTTAATTCCTCTTTCTACGTTCCTGATAATGCTTGCCGGTTCTTCGCTGCGCGGATTATCAGAGGTAATAATGAAAAAATCGGTAAATTTTGCCGCAATAGCCCCCATCAAAGGTCGTTTTCTTTTATCCCGGTCCCCTCCGCAGCCGAAGATAAGCAAAATCCTCTTGAAAGAAAGTTCCTTAGCCAGGAGTAAAAGATTTTTCAAAGCGCTCGCCGTATGGGCGTAATCTACAATTATTTTAAACGGCTGGCCGCAATCCACTACTTCCAATCGGCCCGGGATAACTTCCATTCTTTCTATCCCCTTTTTGATTACAGATAAGTCAATCCTTTCCGCGATACCCAGGGAAACTGCCGCTAAAATATTGTAGAGATTGAACTTCCCGATTAATCTGGAGAAAATCTGGAGGTTTCCAAAAGAGGTTCTAATCTTGAAGGAAGCGCCTAATTCGGTTGGCAAATAATTTCTTGCCGTAACATCGCCTTTCTTCATTCCGTAGGTAATCGGCTTAATCCCGTTCTTTTTAGCCGCTTTGATAAAATGGGAAGCAAACGGGTCGTCAAGATTGATTATTGCGGATTTTTTCTTTTTAGAACTTTCCGCTAAGTACTTTCGGAAGAGTAAGAGTTTTGCTGAAAGATACTGCTTCATGTTGCGATGGTAATCAAGATGTTCAAACTTGGTTAAGTTGGTAAAGATACCGGCATCAAATTCTATTTTTTCCACGCGGTGCTGGACCAGGGAATGGGAACTAACCTCCATTACCAGATAGTCACTCTTTTCCCGGACAAGTTCTGCCAGAAGGTTTTGTATCTCTAATGATTGAGGAGTAGTGTTTTGGGCAGCAATTAGCCGTTCTCCAATCTTATAGGTAATGGTGCCAATCAATCCTGTTTTATATCCCGCAGTTTTCAGAATGGAATCTAAAAGATAGGTTACGGTGGTTTTGCCGTTGGTGCCGGTAACGCCAATAACCTTTAAATTCTTAGAGGGAGAATGGTAGAAATTACTGGCTAAATGAGCCAAAGCCACCCGGGAATCTTTCACCACAATTTTTACCACGTTCTTTTCGGCAAAGACGGTATCTTTTTCAATGACCATTGCTTTCGCCCCCTGTTCAGCAGCATCATTGAGATAACGATGGCCATCTTCTTTAGAGCCAACAATGGCTACAAAAAGATAACCTTCCCGCACTTTTCGGGAATCGTAAGTAAGCCCTAAAATATCAGGATTGCTGTGGGAGGTAATTTTCTCAACCTTCAAATCCTTAATTAATTCTTTTAGTTTCATCTTTTAATTTAGCCACGAATTAACACGAATAAGAACTGACAGCACAGCTGTCATTGCGAGTCCGCCAGAGTTCTTTGGCGGGCGTGGCAATCCCTTGCTTCTATGAGATTGCGGAATTTATCCCGAGCGAGATTGTCCCAATGGGACCCCTTCGGGGCTTCGTCTTCGACTCGCAATGACTAATTCCTTTAGTGTTCATTCGTGGCTATATTTTTTCTTGGTGTTCTCGGTGATTAAGTTTTCATTTGTGGCGACAAGGTTTTCGGAAGGAACCTCTAAATACGCAAGCACTCTTCTGGTTATTTCCTTAAATGCCGGGGCGGCAACCAGCCCTCCGTAATAAAGAGATTTCGGTTCATCAAGCATTACCAGAACAATAATTTTCGGATTATCCGCAGGAGCATAGCCGATAAAAGAAGCAACAAATTTAGAGTGAGAGTAGCGGCCGGCAACAATCTTCTGGGCAGTTCCGGTCTTACCGGCTACGCTGTAACCATAGACGTTCGCCGAAAAAGCCGTTCCTTCTTTCTTAACCACATCTTTCAAAATGGAGGTTAAAGTGAGCGCGGTCTTTACCGAGATAATCTGTTTACTTTCTGTCCGGGTCTGGCGAACGACCATCCCTTCACTATTGCGAACCTCCTTTAAAAGGTAAGGTTTGACATATTTGCCGCCATTGGCAATCACGGCAAGAGCGCAAATGTTCTGAATAGGGGTTGCTCCGATTTCCTGCCCGATCGGAAGAGCAATAATAGAATATTTTGACCACTTATTTAAGGGTCTTAAAATTCCTTTTATTTCGCCGGGCAGGTCAATCCCGGTTTTTTCTCCAAATCCAAAACTGCATGCGTATCGGTAAAGATCCTCCTCTCCCAATTTTAAGGCCACTTTTGCGGTGCCAATATTGCTTGATTCTGCAATTACCTCCTGGAAAGAAAGATTTTTGTAGGGTTCATGGTCATGAAGAAAATGATTCCGATAAAGCCATTTTCCGTTTTCGCAAAAGATGCGGTCAATTGGCTTTATAATCCCCTCCTCTAAAGCTGCGGCTGCAGTAACCGTTTTAAAAACTGAACCGGGTTCAAAAAGATCGGTAATCGCCCGGTTGCGAAGAAAGGAAGGAGAAAAAGACCCCGGAGAATTGGGGTCAAAGGTAGGGCGATTGGCTAATCCCAAAATCTCTCCGGTAAAAGGGTCCATTACAATGGCGGTAGCTGCAGAAGCATGGAATTCTTGATAAACTTTTTCTAATTCCTCTTCGGTAATTTCCTGAATTTTCTCGTCGATAGCCAGAATAAGGTCTAAACCCTGACTCCCCTCTTTACTTTTTCTCTCCAGGGAAGGAATAACTCTTCTCTTGGCATCCTTAATCAGAAGATACCAGCCGGATTCCCCTTTCAGAAGCGCATCATTCTCTCTTTCTGCACCCGATAACCCTTTGCCGTCAATATCGGCAAAACCTAAAATATGGCTGGCTAAGATACCTTTGGGATAAACTCTTTTAAACTCTTCGCAAAAACCTACCCCCGGGAGATGCAATTCTTCAATTTTTTCGTAATCTTCCCGGTTTAATTGCCTTTTTATCCAGACAAAATTCTCGTTCCTGCCCATTTTCTTGAGGAGCCCAGATTTTTCCTCCCCTAAGTACTTTGAGAGAATGTCGGCAGTCTTTTCAGGTTCTTGGATAAATTTCGGGGATACATAGAGTGATTCCGCGGGTAGACTTACCGCCAATAACCTTCCTTTCCGGTCAAGGATAGCCCCCCGGAATGCCGGAAATTTTACCAAAGCTAAATGTTCCTTTTCCGCTTTCTTCTGAAGAAAACGGAAAGAAAAAATCTGAAGGAAACAAATGCGGCAAAAGAGAGCAAAAACGACGGAAAAGATAATAAAAAAGACGCAATTTTCTCTTCTTTTCTTGCTCATAAGTAAGCCCGAGCGAAAAAGTTCAGTCATCTCTTACCTCGCCTCTTTGATAATCACAACATCTCTTTCCCCGGGAACTTCAAGAGGAAGATGCTGCCGTAAAAGAGCCTGTTTAATACGATAAGGAGATTTTAACGTGATGACCTTTAAATTCAACTCCCGATAAGTGGTCAAGAGATTTTTCTTTTTTTCCTCCTCGTCGCCAACACTATAACCCAATCGAGCAATGGTGTTATGCTGCCATACATAACCTAAAAGAAGGATAAAAATAACCAGAATCCCCAACACCGAATAAGGATTGTTTCTCCTTTTCTTTTTCATTCTTTTTCCGCCACTCGTAATTTAGCGCTCCGGGAAAGGGGATTAATACAGCGTTCCATCTGCGTAGCGACCACTGGAGAAGGCGTAATTACTTTGATTAATTTACTTTTTTCAAATTTTCGGAAAGTTGTCTTGACCAGGCGGTCTTCCAGAGAATGAAAAGAAATTACCGCCACTCTCCCTTTCTTCCTTAAAAGTTTGATCGCTTCGGGCAAAGTCTTGGCCAAAGATTCTAATTCTTTATTTACGGCGATTCTTAAGGCCTGAAAGGTTTTGGTCGCCGGGTGAATCCTTTTTCTTTTTCCGGGAACCGCGCGAAACACTATTTTTTCTAACTGAAGAGTAGTGCGAATAGGAGAAAATTTTCTCTCCCTGATAATGGCGGAAACAATCCTATCCGCGTAATATTCCTCCCCGTAATCTCTTAAAATTCTTCTTATTTCTTCCGGAGACGCCTTATTGATGAGTTCAAAAGCGGTGAGTTCCTGCTTTTGGTTAAACCTCATATCCAAAGGACCGTCAACCGAAAAAGAAAACCCTCTTTCACCTTGCCGAATTTGAAAAAAGCATAATCCCAAATCATAAAGGATACCATTAAATCTTTCGCCTTTTTTGAAAATCTCGGAGATGTGAGCAAAATCGGACTGGATTAATTTTAAATTCTTTCCGTAATTTTTTAGCCGTTTCTCGGCTAAATTCAGCATCTCTTTATCTTGATCAATCCCAACCAGGCTTCCGCCGGGGACAATCCTTTCTAAAATTTCCCGGCTATGCCCGCCCGCTCCGATGGTACAGTCAAGATACGTTCCTTTTTGTTCGGGATGAAGAAAACTAATTACCTCATCCAATAACACCGGGATATGTTCAGTTATTTCTCCCCCTTTCCATTCACCAATTCTTCGGCAATCTCCTCAAAAGAACTCAGAGAACTTTTAAGATAATCCTGCCAATTTTTCTCCGACCAGATTTCAATGCGGTCGGAAACCCCGATTAAAACAATTTTTTCTTTTATTCCGGCAAAGTCAAGCAGAGGCAAAGGAACAGTTATTCTTCCCTGCCCATCGGCGATGCAAAACGAGGCTCCGGAGAAGAAGAGCCGGCTGAAAGCCCTCGGATTACCTTTGGTAAATGGCAGATCTCTTAATTTTTTTTCCTGTTTTTTCCAGTCATCCTCTACAAACAGGAAAAGGCATTTTTCCAAACCTCGGGTAATTATAAGATGTCTCTTCTTTAAGATTTTGCGGAACCTCGCCGGAATAACCAGCCTTCCTTTTTCGTCTAATTTATAGCGGTATTCCCCGTAAAACATAAGAATTTACTTTTTTAGCCACGAATACACACGAATAAAAAACTGTAGATATTATTTTAATTAATTGTATGGAATTTCAAAGTTCCCCCTCACCTAATTAATTTCCTCTCCCCAAGGGGAGAGGATGGAGGTGAGGGGTATAATTCATTTTTAAATAATTATTTTCTTTTTTCGTGTTCATTAGTGTTCATTCGTGGTTGCTTGTTGTTTTTTTAAGTTCTTTATTTCCACTTTCTTCCACTTTTTCCCACCAGAGAAAAAAAGTATACCCTCTTCTTATTTAAATGTCAACTATTTTTGGAACTGGCAGAAGAGGCAAGGAAAAATTACACGATTCTGCCCTCACGGAGGGTAAGCACCCGGCTGGCGGCTTTAGCCATCACTTCATTGTGCGTAACGAGAAGGAAAGTTTGATGATTTTCCCGGTTTAATTCCAGGAGGCATTCCCAAAAGAAATCACCGGCTTCTTTATCCAAATTTCCGGTGGGTTCATCGGCAAAGATAACTTCCGGATTATTGATGAGGGCGCGGGCGATCGCCACCCGCTGTTGTTCTCCCCCGGAGAGAGAAGACGGATAAAAATGAACTCTATCCTCAAGGCCAAATTTAGCCAGAAGGTCTTTTGCTCTTTCCCGGGAGATTTTAATATTTTCTTTTTTTCCGATAAAGAGAGGAAGCAGGACATTCTCCAGAATAGTAAATTCGGATAAGAGATGGTAGAACTGAAAGATAAAGCCGAATTTCTCATTGCGGACTCTGGCTAATTTTTCGTCCGAAAGCAGAGATAGGTCGGTTCCGTCCAGCAATACCTTTCCTTCGGTTGGCCGATCCAGACCTCCCAAAAGATGCAAGAGAGTGCTTTTTCCCGAGCCCGAGGGACCAAAGACTACCAGAATTTCCCCTTGCTTTAAGGAAAGATTAATTTCCGAGATGGCTACGACTTCTTTATTCCCTTCGGAATAGACCTTCTTCAAATTTTCCGCAACCAGATAATTTTCCATAAAATTACTTCTGGACGCAGATTTACGCAGATACACGCAGATGACAGGCGAGGAATCTTGCTCCTCGCAATGACTTCATCAGAATCTTTTTTTATCCTGATGTTATCTGCGTCCGATTATCTATTCATATCTCAAGGCTTCTGCCGGTTCCAATCTCCCCGCTCTCCAGGCCGGATACAAAGTGGCTAAAAAGGTAATTAAAAAAGTCCCTGCCGCAATGATAATGAGATCACCATTTTCTACTTTAACCGGCAGGTAAGAGAGGTCGTAAATAAAGGGAGGCAACTTGATGAACTGGTATTTTTCTAAGAGAAAAGAGCCCAGGAGCCCAATCGCCAAACCCATACCCACTCCGATAAGACTGGTAAACAATCCTTTCAAAATAAAGATGGCGCGAATATCTCTTTTGCTTACCCCCAAAGATTTCAAAATGCCAATATCCTTTATTTTCTTGTAGACCATGGTCATTAAGGAACTGGCAATGTTAAAAGCAGCGACTAAAATAATCAGGGTAAGGATAATCGTCATCACGCGTTTTTCCAGAGCAATGGCGGAGAAAAGAACCTTATTTTCCTTAAGCCAGCTCCTTGTCGTCCAATCACCGCCTAAAAACCAGGAGAGAGAGGAAGCCATACTTTCCGATTTCAAGAGATTCTTAACTTTAAGTCCGATTCCGCTAACCATCCCGGGTAAAGCAAAATCTCTTTGCGCTCTTTTCAGGCAGATAAAACTATAGCCGCTGTCGGCAGGGTAAAGCCCGGATTCAAAAATACCGCCTACGATAAAATTGCTTTTTCTTCCTGAAAGTCCGTTGATGAGGGTGATTTCTTCTCCTTTTTTTACCTTTAAAGCCCGGGCAACTTCCTTACCCAAAATAATCTCATTTTCAGAAATTTTTAACCCATTTTTAACCCAATCCCCGATATTGGTAACTAAAATTTCTCTTTCCGGGTCAATTCCCTTTACGATCCCGCCTAAAAAAGCATTTTGGGACTGAAGAATCGCTTGCGTCTCAATAAATGGAGAAATACCTACAAGTTCTCCATCAAGATGACCTTTAATTTTTTCAATTATTCTTTCGTAATCGGCAATTGGCCCTGTTTGAGAAATAATAATATTGGGAGAAGAGCCGGCAATCTTCTCTTTAAGGTTAGAATCAAACCCATTCATTACCCCCAGCACTAAAATGAGAGCGGCTACCCCAATCGCAATTCCCAGGATTGAGACCAGGGTGGAAAAGTAAATAAAAGGTTCTTTCCCTTTTTTTCCCAAATAACGCGCCGTGATAAAGAGCCGATAGTCCATTTTAATAGTAAAGATTAGCACTTCTTTCCCTTTTAAGTCAAGTTGACAAAGAGATTGAAAATACTCTATATTATAACTATACAGAACGAATTAAAAAACAATATTCACCACAAAGTCACAGAGACACAAAGATAATATATAATTATAAAAATCTTTTCTTGGTTATTTTTCGCCCCAGAATATTTGGCGAACAAGTTTTCGCGTCTTCGTGGTAGTTTTTGTAGCTATCTGTGCCCAAATTTTTGTGTTTTTCTTGGTTATTCTTTGAGACTTCGTGTCTCTGTGGTAATAAAAGGGAGGAGCAATGCCAAAAATGTTTGATTTAGTGAAGCAGGCGATGCAGATGAAACGGGAAGCCGGCAAAATTCAGCAGGAACTTGTTTCCCACACTTATAAAGCAACTTCAGCCGACGAAAAGGTTGAGGCAGTGGTTAATGGCAAAATGGAGATTGTCTCTCTGAAGATTTCTCCCGATGCTTTTACGAGCGTAAGCCCGGAAAAACTGGAAAGAAACATCAAAGACACCATCAATGAAGCCATTGGAAAAGCCCAGAAATCCCTCTCGGAAATAATGAAAAGCCGAATGCCAGACCTGCCAATATAAAGAAATCTCGTTCAGTATTGACACATTTACTGATTTGTGGTATCGTCTTGTTGTGTAGTTGCCAAGTTTACTCGGCTAATTTAAAGCATAGGAATTTCAATAAAATTCCTATGATTAAAGGTTTTTTATCTTTTTAAAAAGAAAGAGAACTTAGCCCCCTCACCTCCATCCTCTCCCCTTGGGGGAGAGGAAACATAGATGAGGGGGAACTTTGAAATTCCATACAATAAATTAGCCACGAATACACACGAATAAGAACTATAGATATTTTAGTTAATTCTTAAATAATTGTTTTCTTGGTGTTCATTCGTGTTAATTCGTGGATGAAAGTTAAAAAAATTCATTTGGCATTAAGACCATTGTATTCCTTTCAAGAAAAAAAAGAACAAGATAATCATCTCAAAGGGGTTTCAGGAGATATGCCCCTGATTATCTTGTGTGGAGGTGATTTTTATGGCAGAAATACAGGTAGAACGTTGTCGGCTCAGTATTGACGTTGGGCCCGAAGACCGTCGCAGAATCAAGATGAGTGCGGCTATCCATAACGAAACAATCCGTGACTATGTCCTAAAGGCGGTGATGGAACGTTTACAGCAGGATTCAAAACATACCGATTCACTGTTATCTATGAATGGCGATGCCGACCCGGTTTTAGCCAATCTATGGAATAACGAAAAGGATTCTGCCTATGACAAACTATAATCGTGGCGACATCCTGCTGGTCAAATTTACCTTTTCTGAAGGTGAAGGTTCAAAGTATCGTCCCACTTTACTCCTCAGCGCAAAAGACTACAATAACCACCGTCAGGAATTAATTATTGCTGCCATTACCAGTAATCTGAAACGGCGATTAGTTGGAGATACAAAGATTAACGATTGGGAAAAAGCAGGATTGTTATACCCTTCTTTGGTTACCGCCATTATTCGCACCATCAAAAAAAATATGGTTGACCGCAAATTAGGAAAACTTTCCGATAATGATTTCCGGGTGGCAAAGAAAAACCTCAAAGCTGTTCTGGGATTTTAGAGCAACTTATAAAATGAAGACAAAACAGAACTTAGCCCCCTCACCTCCATCCTCTCCCCTTGGGGAGAGGAAACATAGATGAGGGGGAACTTTGAAATTCCATACAATAAATTAGCCGAGCTCCAAGGGAGTCCCTTCGGGACAAGCTCGGCAACTACCCCCGTATTTAATACGGGGTTATGTAGTGGCAAAGCTTGCTTTGCCAAACTTTGAAATTCCATACAATAAATTATTGAATAATTTGCTTATGAAGTGTTATACGAATAGACGAAGGAGCTGTCTATGGGCTTGAAAATTTATACAATTGGACATAGTAATATTGAGCCGGGTGAATTCATCAAGCGGGTAAAACAATTTAATATTGAAGTCCTCGTAGATGTGCGGAGCAAACCATACAGTCAGTATGTCCCTCATTTTAACAAAGAGAAGATTGAACAGTTATGTGCAAACAATGAAATTAAATATCTGTTTCTCGGAGATCTCTTAGGTGGAAAACCAAAAGATAATTCCATTTATGATAAAGAAGAAAAGGTAAATTATGAACTGTTGGCTAAAAAGGACTATTTTTTAGCGGGAATTGATAGATTGTTGAATCTGGCTAAAAAATACCGTATATGTTTAATGTGTTCCGAGGGGCAACCCGATGAATGTCATAGAAACCGACTTCTTGGCCCAGCCCTTGAAAAGATAGGAATAGAGGCCTTACATATATTGCCAGATGGAACGGTGGTTGACTCAGAACAATTAAAGTTAGAAGTAAACAAAGGGCAATTAGCTCTATTTTGATTGAGACAATGTTAATAAAAGTTTATACGGTGGGAACTAGCAAAAAAAACGCAGAAGAATTTTTCGGTATTCTTAAGAAAGCGGATATCGAAAAAATTATAGATATACGACTTAATAATAGGTCCCAACTATTGGGTTTTAGCAAGGGGCAGGACTTGAAATATCTCTGCGAAAAATGCCATGGCATCAAATACGAGTATGTTCCACTTTTAGCTCCGACAAAAGAATTTCTTAAAAAATATCAAAAAGATAAAGATTGGTCTTTCTATGAGGCAAAGTTCTTACGAATTTTAGAGTCACGTCCGACAATAGATATATTCCAAAAAACGTGTGGAGATGTCAAAAACGTTTGTCTGTTATGTTCTGAACCAACACCACAACATTGTCATAGAAGATTGGTTGCTGAATACATTGCTAATCATATGGACAACGTAGAAATTATTCACCTTTAGAATTATGGATAGGACAATTACCATATTGGCAGTGAGCAGATTAGGTAATGAATTATGTGTTGCAGGAGTTGATGAAAGTGGTAACTGGATTCGTCCAACATCTTTGAGTGAAGGATGGGGGCAATTCTACAAGGTAGATATATACAATAAAAATAATAGCCCAGTAATTGCTCTCTCAAATGTAGTTACAATTCGTTTAATTCATCAGATTCCACAGATTGGCACACCGCATATTGAGGATTGGGAATATGAGCGAAGTTGTAAGCCAGTCCTTGTAGGAAAGTTAAATGATTCTCAGCGATTGCACCTATTTCAAAAGATTTCTGAACAAAGCTTATACTCATTGATTGAAAGTCACGAAAGATCCTTATGTCTTATTGAACCATCCTCCATCATTTCCGCAAATTTCGCTAACATTTCATATAAAGGAAAGTATCAGCCAATACTTAATTTTACCTTCCAGAGCAAACAATATAGTTATAAAGTTACAGACATTTATTGGCGTGCACTTGGACGTGATTTATTGGCAAAAGGACATAGCTCTGTTCTGAAAGGTAAAGAGCTACAAAGCATTCTGCAATATTCGAAGTCCTTTTTGACGATTAGATTAGGAAGGAAATTCAAAGAAAAATACTGGCCATTTATTGTTGGTGTCCATACTGTGCCACAATTTCCGGTAAAAATAGACTATAAGAATATATAGTAATGGGCTGAGTAGTAGAGCGTTCTTCAAATAATGTTGTTATGGTTTGTCATTGCGAGCGACAGCGAAGCAATCTCATATCGTTATCCACAAAGGGATTGCGGAGCTTGTTCCGAGTGAAACGAGGAATCTCCGAGTTTGCTTCGGCTTCGCCTCGCAACCGTTTTCACTCCTCGCAATGACAGCATGGACTGCAATATTAATTTGGAAACCTTCTAGTAGGATGGCTTTTTGAGATTGGTGGAGATAAGAAAATGAGATTAAGGTTTGCGCCAAGTCCGACCGGGTATTTGCATATTGGCAATGCGAGGACGGCTTTATTTAATTATCTCCTAGCAAAAAAACATCAGGGGAGATTTATTCTCAGGATTGAGGATACCGATATTGCGCGTTCAAAAAAAGAGTTTGAAGCAGGAATTATTGAGGATTTGCGTTGGCTGGGTCTAAATTGGGATGAGGGACCGGATAAGGGAGGCAATTTTGGACCCTACCGGCAGTCGGAAAGGTTAAAGACCTACCAAGAGTTTGCCGAAAAATTGCTAAAAGAAAATAAAGCCTATCATTGCTATTGCACTAAGGAAGAACTGGACCAAAGGAACAAAGAACTTCTGGCAAGGAAAGAAAGCCCCCGCTACGATAATCGCTGTCGTAATCTTAGTGATGAGCAAAAAAAGAAATATTTAGAGGAAGGAAGGAAGCCGGTCATCAGATTTAAGATTCCGGAAAAGACTATTGAAGTTAACGACTTAATTAGAGGAAAGGTAAGTTTTGACACTAAGTTGATGGGAGATTTTATTATTATGAAGTCCGACGGCAAACCGGCATTTAATTTTGCGGTGGTGGTGGACGATATCTTAATGAGGATTACCACAGTCATCAGAGGGGAAGACCATCTTTCCAATACTCCCCGGCATATTATGCTCTTTGAGGCGCTTAATAGCAAAATCCCCGAATTTGCCCATATGGCGATGACTATGGGGCCCGACGGCAGCCGCTTGAGCAAAAGGCACGGGGCTACCTCAATCAGGGAATACCGCAAACTCGGAATGCTTCCGGAAGCTTTATTCAACTATTTAGCGCTTTTAGGCTGGGGAAGCAAAAAAGACCAGGAAATTTTTACCAAAGAGGAACTAATTAAAGAATTTTCCCTGGAAAGATGCAAGGAGGGAGCCGCCATTTTTGACCCGGAAAAATTAACCTGGATGAATGGTCTTTATATCCGGAAGAAAAAACCACAAGAATTGGCAAAATTATCAATTCCTTATTTAGAGGAGAAAGGCTTGCGAGAAAAAGAGGATTATTTAATTAAGGTGATTGCCCTGGAGAGAGAGCGCATCAAGAAACTTTCTGAAATTCCTGATTTAATAGAATATTTCCTGGTTGAAAAGATAAAGTTTAGCCCGGAGGCCTTGCTTCTTTCAAAAAAGCCGGAGGTTAAGGAAATCTTAACCTCGCTAAAACAGGAACTGGAAAATCTTTCCGACTTTTCGGCTGCTTCTCTGGAAAAAATAATTCGGGAGTGGACCAAAAACAACGGTTTAAAAACTAAGGATGTTTTTCACCCTTTAAGAGTAGCCATCACCGGAAGAACAATCGGTCCGGGCCTCTTTGAACTAATGGAGGTTTTAGGAAAGGAAAGGGTCATTCAAAGATTAATGGAGGTGCTATGTTAGTTAAAAATGTGATGAGAAAGGATGTCATTACCGTTGAAAGAGCAACAACCTTAAGAGAGTTAATGAACATTTTTCATAAGTATACTTTTCATACCATTCCGGTAATCGAGGATGAAAAAATAATAGGGATTGTGGAATTAGAGCATCTCTGCAGGGTCTTTCAACCCCATCCTCTTCATATCCATGAATTATTGAAAACAGTTCCTTTTCTTCAGGAGGAGGAAAGAGACATCTTTGAACTGGATATTACCGCTGAAATGGCTGAACTTTGTCTGGTTGACGATATTATGGAAAGAAAATTTTTAACCGTGAAAGAAAACGCGACGGTTCAAGAAGCCCAACGCCTGATGAAATTGCACCAAACCCAAAGGTTGCTGGTGGTTAATAAAAAGAATAATTTAATGGGAATGATTAATCTCTTTGACATCATTTTATCCCTCTTTAAGGAAAAAGGAATATATTAAAGATAACGCTAAAAAGGGATTATGATAAATTAATAGGACGCAGATTTCCGCAGATAACTTCAGGATAAAAACAGAAAATTTAGGAATTTATATTTGTTTGTAATCTGTAATCTCTAAAATCTGCGTTTATCTGCGTCCAAAAATGAGGAAATTTCTATGCAATAAATTTAAAAATGAAAGCAAAAGAGGTTGTTGGCATCGTGGCAAGAGGAGATATTATGAAAGCTTTATTCCAGGAATAAAAAATCGTTCATGAAAAATTTAAGTTTTAAGTTAATATTATTGGTTTTCATATCTGTTCTTTTGGGCTTTGGGTCAAAAGCCATCGGTCTAAATTCTCATCAGGCTTTATCTATCGCAATATTTTCCGTATCCATATTGGGCACATTGTTTTTCTGGGATTTCCGCTTGAGTTTTGCCTTTATTGGGACATCGATGCTGCTAATGACGCACACAATCGATTTGGAGAATTTGATAAAGTTTGCTTCTTTAGAGGTTATTCTGTTCCTGGTGGGGATGATGGTTTTAGTCGGTTTGTTAAAAGAGGCAGGTGTTTTTGCCTGGTTAGTAAGTCTTATTTTAAGAATTCCAAATCTAACCGCAAAAAAGTTCTTTATCGCAACTTCACTTATTTCAGCATTACTTGCTTGTGCGGTGGATGAGGTAACCTCCATTATCTTTATGGTAGCAGCAGTCTTAGAAATCTGCGATTATTTTGAGGTTGAGCCTACTCCCTTCATCATCGGTTCTGTCCTTACAACTAACATTGGCTCTGCAGGCACAGTTTTGGGTAATCCCATAGGTATATTGATTGCAACAAAGGCAGGTTTAAGTTTTGAAGATTTCATTACCAGAGCATTTCCTCTAATGCTTTTATGTCTGATAGTTACGATTCTTATTCTTATGGTTTTGTATCGCAATGCATTAAAGCAACTTGATAAAAAGATAAAGGAGTTAGGTGCAAATGAGATACTTGTCCGCCTTATCTCGGTGCCACTGGAAAGACAACTGAAGATATGCTTGGGAATATTTGGTTTAACACTGTTTTTTATATCAATTCATCATCGCCTTGAATTACTCTGGAGTTTGGAGACAAATACAATTCTTTTAATTGTCCCCTTAATTTCAGCAGGGTTGGTGATGATATGGAAACAGAAAAAAGCGAGAGGCTATATTGAGAAGGACGTAGAGTGGTGGACGCTGCTTTTCTTTCTTCTTCTTTTTGCCCAGGCAGGAACATTAAAGTATACGGGCGCAACCGATGTGTTAGCCAGAAAGATTGTTGGCATAACCGGCAATAACCCCCACTTTTTAACTGCCACCATACTTTGGCTAAGCGTAATCGGCTCAAGCATACTGGATAATGTTGTATTAGTGGCTGCGTTTATTCCCATCATTCAGGGGTTTCAAGCATTAAATGTTAATCTCCAACCTTTATGGTGGGCTTTGCTTTTCGGCGGATGTTTAGGGGGCAATATCACTCTGATTGGCTCAACCGCTAATATTGTTGCTCTGGGTATCTTAGAAAAGGAGAAAAAAATACGTATAACGTTTTTTAGATGGTTTTGGGTAGGTCTTACTGCCGGTGTAATTACTACCGGGATGGTATGGTTGGCTCTGGTGTGCTTATCTATTTACCGATGAAATATATTGCAATTACAATATTTTTAATCTGTTACGTGTTCATAAGTTATTTTATGAACCGACAAAAGTATAAGTTTGTATTGCTTTCTTTATATCTTGGCGTGGCAGTCCTTTTCTTAACTTCTACAATTAATTTTCCCCAGGCGGTCTCTTGCATCAATATCAATGTCTTAGGCGTATTTTTGGGGACAATGGTTTTATCCAGTCTTTTTATCCATTCCGGTGTTCCGGCCTATCTTGCTTCAACTCTCGTTGATAAATCTAAAAATATAGGTATGGCAATCTTATTGGTTTGTGGTTTATCAGGGTTTATTTCCAGTTTTACTGAGAATGTTGCAACCGTTTTAATTGTAGCGCCCATTGCTCTGGAAATTGCCCGAGCCATAAATATAAATCCGGTCTCTTTACTTATTGGCGTCTCATTATCGGCTAACTTGCAAGGGGTAGCAACAATGATTGGTGATTCACCCAGTATTATTCTGGCGATGCAGTCAGGGATGAACTTCAATGATTTTTTCTGGATGAAAGGTCATCCGGGTATATTTTTTGCGGTGGAGTTAGGTGCTCTCGGCGCACTCACGGTCCTCTGGATTATATTTAAAAAACATCGGCAAAAACCAAAAAAAATAGAGATTATAAAACCAAAAACCTGGATTCCTGCCCTCTTTATGTTTTTGATGGTGTTAAGTCTGGTATTCTCTTCATTTATCAAAAATAGACACCCGTATTCTGTGGCAATTATATGTATGTCCTGGGCTTTTTTAGGGCTGTTCTGGCATGAATTAAAGCACCGTGAAAGCATTTCTTTAGTTAAGAACTTAGATTGGCAGACCTTCTTTTTTTTAATCGGGGTATTTATATTGGTTGGCAGTCTTATTTATAACGGCGTAGTTAATGATATAGCAAAATACATATCTTCTATTTCCGGTAAAAATGCATTTTTTGCCTATATGTTGATTGTCTGGATTTCGGTTTTGGCTTCAGCATTTGTGGATAATATCCCCTATACCATCGCGATGATTCCGGTAGCTAAAATTGTCGCCGGTAATTTAGGGATGCCAATGTATCCATTTTTATTTGGACTTTTAATCGGTACTTGTTTAGGCGGCAACATCACCCCAATAGGTGCCGCTTGCAATATGGTAACCGTGGGTATTTTGCGTAAACAAGGATTCAAAGTGAGATTTAACGAATTCGTAAAAATGGGTTTACCATTTACAGTTATTGCGGTATTGGCAGGTTCTCTGTTTGTCTGGTTTATATGGAATCGTCCTTTTTTATGAGGTAACCTCCTTAGAATGAATACAATTTTTTCTTCAGGTATTATTCTCTTGGCCGGACTTTTTGCCGCCAAAATATTACATCTGCTTAAATTTCCTGCAGTCACTGCTTATCTACTCATCGGTATTATCATTGGCCCTTCTTTTCTTAATTTGGTTTCTCCAGGCACTATTAATGCTTCCGGTTTGATTTCCAATATTGTCCTTTCCGTTATCGCCTTTAGTTTGGGCCAGAACTTCTCCCGAGAGCATTTTAGAAAGATTGGCAAATCAGTTCTGGTGATTTCCGTTTTGGAAGCATTCGGCGCCTGGCTTTTAGTTACTCTGGCGTTCTTTTTCATTTTAAAGCAACCATTCTATCTCGCTCTTCTCTTCGGTTCTATTGGAGCCGCCACCGCTCCTGCCGCCACCGTAATGGTTATCCGCGAATACCGGGCAAAAGGGATATTTACCAACACCCTTTTGGGGACTGTTGCGGTTGATGATGCCTGGTGTTTAATTATCTTTTCCATCTCTTTAGCCATCGCCAGAGCTTTAGTTCAACATTCGGGCGCCAACATCTTTTTGCTTAAAGTATCCTTACATAGCCTTAGCCAAATTATCGGCGCTTTTCTTCTGGGGGGAGGCATGGGAATTTTTCTTAATTGGCTGGGTCGTTTTATTAGAACCAAGGCTGACTTTCTGATTATAACCTTAAGCGCAATCTTTCTAACTGCCGGAGTCTCCATTTTTCTTGGCATTTCCGTCCTTTTGGCCAATATGGCTTTAGGGGCTATGTTGACCAACCTTAAAAAAGAAAATTATGGATTCTTTGAGATTTTACATAATATTGATACTCCCCTTTTTCTCTTTTTCTTTGTCCTCGCCGGAGCAAATTTAAAAATTTCTTTTCTCTCCCAGATAGGATTAGTTGTTCTTTTTTATCTTATCTTTCGTATTTTAGGCAAGATTGCCGGTGCCTCCTTAGGGGCCCATATTTCTAAAGCAATCGGTTCGGTGAAAAAATATATTGGTTTTGGCCTTATTCCTCAAGCCGGTGTTGCCTTAGGTCTCGCCCTTATTGCCAAAGATTCATTCTCTGAGGTCGGGAACTTCATCTATGCCAGCATCGTTACCGCCACTATTATTTCTGAACTAATCGGTCCTTTTACCACTAAATTTGCTTTAAAAAAAGCCGGCGAGATTACGTAAAAATATTATTTTAATTTGGATTATGAAATCGCAATTGATTCTGATTCGAAAAATGAGAAAAATTGTTTTTAGTAAAGGATGGGGGCGAATTGTAGCGGTGCGATTCATCGCACCAATAAATACGTGGCATAAATTGCGCTACTCTACTATGCACTATCTTTAGTAGCAATATGCGGAAAGATTAACTTCTATGCAATGCTGACAGCAAATGCCACCGCTACAAGGATTCACCGCACAACCTTGCTTTGACTTTTGCTATCGGAGTAATCATTGGCTTTAGTCCGACGATCGGATTCCAAACCTTACTCTGCCTTCTTTGCGCTAAATTATTCCGCAAGAACTTTCTGGCCTTATTTGCCGGTTCCTCTGTTCCCACCGGCATACCCTGGGTTATCCCTTTTGTCTATTTCTTCTGCTATCGGTTGGGGAATCTGATTTTAAGAGAAAATTTAACCACGGATTAACACACAGATTAAACAGATTACCACGAAAGCACGAAAGTTAGAAGACGCGAAGAAATAATAGCAACCACGATATTATCTCGAATTTCACGAATTAAAAACAATATTCACCACAGAGGCACAAAGACACAGAGAACACAAAGTTCACCAAGAATTATAAATAAATTTTTTCTTGGAGTGCTTTGAGTCTTGGTGCCTTTGTGGTAAAATTTTATTTGTGGTTAAAGTGGTGATAGTTTTTCGTGTTCTTGTTGGTAGTTTTTATAATTTCACTTGACCTTTTTTAAAAACAGCATTCACCACAGAGGCACAGAGACACAAAGTTCACCAAGAATTATAAATAAATTTTTCTTGGTTATTCTTTGAGCCTTTGAGTCTTTGTGGTTAAAGTGATTTGTAGTTTTTCGTGTTCTTGTTGGTAGTTTTTATAATTTAATAATGGCCTTGAGATTTTATAATACCTTAGGCAAGAAAAAGGAAGGGTTTACCCCTTTAGAAAAAGGCAAGGTTGGGCTTTACACCTGCGGACCAACCGTCTATGACTACGCCCATCTGGGTAATTTCCGCGCCTATGTCTTTGAGGATTTATTGCGCCGTTATCTGGAATATAAAGGATACCGGGTAACCCAGGTAATGAACATTACCGACGTTGACGATAAGACCATCAAAGGAGCAAAAGAAAAAGGAGTTGCTCTTGCCCAATATACCAAAAAGTATGAAGATGCATTTTTTGAAGATATCAAAACTTTAAATA
>Ga0210006_1000772_pt1 | contig 23696 bp, 10 predicted proteins | sample CryGey02umfilter_2_FD_185452 | JGI IMG/M metagenome (GOLD analysis project Ga0210006, IMG submission 185452) | Groundwater microbial communities from aquifer in Utah, USA - Crystal Geyser 4/10/14 0.2 um filter (SPAdes) (version 3) | ecosystem: Environmental > Aquatic > Deep subsurface >... | reverse complement strand
CGCCTTGAACTGCGCACTGTGTCGTTTGTGTTTTCCGGGCATCGCTTGGCTCCTCGCTCTCGCCAATCATGCCCCCTCGGTCTTAACAAAACCTACTGTCCAGTTTTTGGGGTCCACTTCAACTCAAGGGCATCGTCAGAAGTATTTCTCATTCCGTTGATATATATAATGGCTGTGCTTGCAGTGCAGTTCGCACTACTTATATGTGGGATGAGTACACATAATGCGACAAATATCCGGATTATTGTTTTCATAGTAGACGCCTCAGTTTTGTAAAGAAACGGGGGTGAAATCGCACACCGTATCTAGGTCGTTCGGAAGACCAATAATCATGCCGCTGATATGAGAATCAGCGTCGAATAAGGCTTTCGATCTCTGAGTAGTGTTGAGGATGATCGCTTTGAGTTGCGCACGAATTTGAGGCGCATCCAAGCCGATAACTTGAAAAAGGCACATAATGCTTCTTCCGTGTTCTTGAAGGTTGATAAAAGTTAGATCTGGATCACGGAATCCCTCTAAATAGTTTTGAAAAGTGATGGCTTCTTGCCGAAGTGCCATTCGTATTTTTAAAGAATTCGGGTAATTCGTTTCGATCCAAATCTGTACATCATCCCGCACCCCATCCCCATCCGAGTCAATCCCCTCCAGCGTTGCCCGGCCCGCCGCTCCGGGGTCGGGAGGGAGAACCGTTGGGGGTAGCGGCATGGTGTCGACGGGCAGGGTTGCGGCTGTTGTTGGGGGAGCGTTGGGATCGAACAGGACGGTGACGGTTTGCGTGGTGGTTGCGGTGTTGCCGTTGGCGTCTCGGGCGGTCCAGGTCACCACCGTGTCGCCAACGATAAATTGGCTGGGAGCGTCATTGCTCCATTGTACCGGCCCGAAAATATCGGACCCCAGAGGGGCGCTCAGGGCAATGGCCACTGCGCTGCCATCGAGGGAGGCTATGGTGGTTGTTTGCGGGGCGATGACGGTGGGCGGAGTGGTGTCGCTCACCGCGACCTGCTGAGCGGCGGTTGCGGTGTTCCCTGCCGCATCGCGGGCCGTATAGGTGACGGTGGTCGATCCCCGAGGGAAGGCTGCGGGCCCATTTGACGAAACCGTGACCATGCCGTCGACCAGGTCGGAGGCGGCGGCGCTTCCAAGGCTCACAGAACTAAAAACATTATTCGCTTCGACGATCACATCGGGGGGGGCGGTCAAACTCGGTGGCGTGGAGTCGGTAACGGTGACCGTCTGGGTGGCAGTCGCTGTGTTCCCTGCGGCATCGGTGGCCGTATAGGTCACTGTGGTGGTACCGACAGGAAACAGAGGAGGAGCATCGCTCGTAACGGCAATGGTGCCGTCGACCAGATCATGTGCCGTTGTACTGCCTAGCATGATAGGACTGGTCGTGGCAGTCGCCTCGGCGATGACAGCTACGGGCACCAGAATGACGGGTGGGGTGGTATCGACCACCGTGACGATTTGGGTGGCCAAACCGGCATTGCCGGCAGCATCGGTTGCCGAATAGGTCACCGTGCTCGTGCCGATGTCAAAAAGGGTGGGAGCATCGTTGGTGACGATCAGTGGAACGCCCGTATTGTCGGTAGCGGTTGCCAATCCCAAAGCGACCGGGGTCTGGAACCCCATGGCTTCAACGATGACAGCCATGGGCGGGACGATGGTGGGGGTGGAGACGATGGTGGGTGGAGCGGGAGGGGGTACCGCGTTGCCCCCGCCATTCAAAGGAGGGGTGGCGGGCGGCGGGGTGGGGCGATTTTGCGCTTCGTTGTCGTCGTTGTCGTCGTTGTCGTCGTTGTCGTCGTTGTCGTTGTTGTCGTTGTTGTCGTTGTCGCGTTGCGTGTGTGTCTGCCTTCGATCTTGCTCGTGTTCCCGAGTTTGCGCTGCGCCGGTTTCTTGATGCTCCTTTCCCCGTTTGTAGCGCTCGTGCTCCCCGGCTTGGGCAGGCGAAAACCCGCCCCAATTCAGCACCATCCATCCCAACAACAACGGTGTCCATCGCTTCATGATCCGTCCTCCTCTGGTGGTTTCCATACAGCCAAGAGCAACAATTCAACTCCATACTCTTGATTCAGCGATTGTGCAACATTGTTTCTGTAAAAAGTCCTGGTTTTTCCTGTTAAGCCACGGGATTCAGATTTTGAAGTTCAGGTAGATTTTGCCGGCCATCCACTCCTCGTCGAATTCGGCGAGGAGTGCGCTGACCAGGCGTAGGCACGCGTCTGGATTAGGGGAGAGTCCACCACCCCGCCCCCCCGAAGCGTCATCCCCGCGCAGGCAATGTGGTAGGAGCGCCGCCTTCGGCGCGATTGCGCCTGCCCTCGCAGCCCGAACGCACGTTGGGCTCACCGGGGCGTCCCCATCCCCCCCAGCGCTGTCGCCCCCGCGACCGCTGGATCCCCGCCTGCGCGGGGATGACACAAGGGATGGGGCTTCGGGTCAGGCCTGGACCGACGCAAAAGCCATTGCGCGTCGGAGGCCACCCCGTGGCCGAACCTCAAGTCCGACTACTCTTAGGGGAACGCTGATTTAAGGCCCCCTGCCTTTTTCAGCGACGCTTCGCAAAAACCAAAAGCTTCGGCGACTTAGGTCGCCTCCTACGTTCCTGATTTTGGCATCCCATCCCCGGGCTGCTCGGAAGCGCTGGACCAATAAGGAACCTCCCGACCACCCGGATTGGAACGGGTGGCACCTTTGCCCCCCTTGACACACAACCTGCAGCGATTTGTGCGCCGTCCCACTTCCTCAAAGATGGATCGACGGTAATGATTGACCCCATCGTGGAGCTCGATCTTGCAGAGCCGGTCCCCCCGGCAAAACAAGAAGGACTTGAGGCCACACCGGGAGCCCCCTTCAGACTGTTTTTGCCTGCCAATTCCACGGCAAATACAGAAGTGAACGGTTCTGGTCGACGGCCTTAATGGATGCTTCAAATCCCTGAAAAAAAACGAGAACCAGGCTATTTCCGACCTGTAAGGTCGGTCACAGCGAGGTGGATACTTCGGATCATGATGGAGTTGCGGAAGCGCAATTCTTAAATGTGCCGCAGCAATGCAGAAACCCCTGTTGAAGAGGACCACGCCATGAACATCTCCCTTGCATCGAATCGGGTCCGTCGCGGTGGCCGACTGCAGTCGCTTTTTGCGGGAATGTTTCTGGCCGTTGCCGCCTTGGCCGGTTGTTCCCAATCCCCCGGCAACAGCGCCCATGTGGTGGTGGTGACCCCCTACAACCCGCAGGCGGCCGCAGGGGCGATTGTTTCGCAAACCATCCCCCGCAACACCGGTGTTGAGAAAATCAAGGTGGTCGTCACCGACTCCACCACCGGACACCAGCTGGCCGCCATCAGCGCCCTTCCCGGTGTGACCTTGGCCCTCGATGTGGAATCGGGCTCAAACCGCTTGATCTCGGTTTCCGCCCTCGATGCCTCCGGCGACGTTCTGTTTGACGGCAGCGCGACCCGCAGCCTTCTCCCCGACGCCAACGTTACCTTGTCGGTGAATCTCTACGGTCGCCTGCTCAAGGGGCCGAGCAATCTGACGGCTGGAACGGTCGTCACCGTGCTTGACGATGTCGGCACCAGCACCACGGGTACCATCGACGCCAGTGGCGCCTTCCGGATTGCCCTGAATCAAAAGATGGTCCGCCCCTATTTGCTGCTGGCTCAGGATGGCACCGGCAATGTGGTTTCAGCCGCCATTACCGACGCTGCCGGACCAACCAGCCTGAACCCAGTGACCCATTTTCAAGCCGGAGATCTGCTGCGTCCCACCAATCCCGACCTATTGACCGATTGGCAGAGCGCCTGGAGCGGCTGGACCAAAACCGGTAGCGCACAGACCACTAAAATCAATGCGGTCGATACCGGCATGGCCCAGGCACTGGCGTTGTCGACCATCGGGGAAACCCAATTCCAGATCGCCCGTAGCCCCAACGCCACCACCTGGGCGATGGGGAGCTACAACGGCCTGACTGCGGTGTGGGTTGCAGGCACACCCGAGCTGCAAACCGGCTCCGGCTCGGTGGCTGCCAAGATTGTTGCGGGCGCCGTGGTTGGCGGTAATGCCGTTCTGGTCGCCCCCTACAGCGGCAGTGGCTTGAGCGCCGCCAACAAAACGGCGGCAGCAGGCGATTGGCTGCTGTGGAAGTCGGGCGCCACCACCGCCCCCCTGGCCATCACCCTCCCCACCACCTTAAGCGGAAAAACCGAAGCCGAAATCGGTGCGGCGATGCGGGCCGTTGCCGATCAGATCGAGCTTTCGGGTTACGACCCCTCAACCGCGACCGGGACCACCGCCCAGGCGCTGGCCAGCTTCCTGACCCCGCCGCTGGAGGCGGTGGTGCTCAATGGGGTGCAATCGACCTTGGGCAGCGCGGTGCTGAGCAGTTTGGGCAGCGCCATGGCGGCGGTCGGATTCGATCCGACCACCGGCAACCTCAACCCCATCTTCACCGCCACCCCCTCCCTGGTGCAGAGCACCGCCATCGTTGGCACCCAATTGACCCTGACCGGTTTGGGTGCCACCGATCCCAACGGCGACCCGGTCACCAAGGGTTACCAGTGGGAGTCCTCCTCCGACAACACCACCTGGAGCGCCATCGCGGGTAAAACCAACGCCTCGTTGATCCTCGCCAAGGCGCAGGCCCACCGTTATGTGCGGGCCGCCATCACCTTGAGCGACGGCAATGGCGGGACCGCCTCGGCGGTCACCGGGTCGATCCAGGTCGGCAACACCGCCCCGGTCTTCTCTTCGGCCCCCACCTTCACCGGCACCGTTGCAGTGGGCGGGGTGTTGACGGCGCAGGTCGCCACCACCGATGCCGACGGCGACGCTCGGGTTTATTCCTACCAATGGAAGGCGGCGGGGGTGGCGATTCCCGGGGCGACCGCATCGACCTACACCGTGGCCGTCGACAACGCCCACAGCACGATTTTGCTTGATGTGACGGCCAACGACGGCTTCGGCGGCAGCGTAACCGCGTTGTCAGCCGACGCACCGGTCCTGAACAGTGCTCCGGTTTTGGGGGGGACGGCCATCGTCGGCACCGCCAAGGTTGGGGCGGTGGTGAGCGCGCTGACGACGGTCGGCGATCCCGATACCGACAACGTGACGTTGACGTATCAGTGGACGGCCAACGGCCTCGCCATCCCTGGCGCGACCGCAGCCAATTTCACCATCACCGCGACCCAGGCCCATACCGCGTTGGGCGTGACGGTGACCGGCACCGATACCTTCAGCGCCAGCACCCCCTCGACCGCGACGGCAGTGACGGTGGGCAACACCGTCCCGGCCTTCACGGGGAGCCCCGCCTTTGTCGAGGGGAGCGTGGTGGTCGGCGGAACCTTGACCGTGGGGGGCACTGCGACCAGCGATGCCGACGGCGATCCGGTGACCGTTACCTACCAGTGGAAGGGCTCCGACGACGGCGGTACGACCTACACCCCGATTGCGGGGGCGACCACCTCGACCTTCACGGTACCCCAGCCCAACGCCCACCAAACTCTGGCGGTCGATGTGACCGCCTTGGACAACAAGGGCGGGAGCGTCACGGCCACCACCGCCACCCTGAGCGTGGCCAACTCGGCCCCCGTCCTGACCGGTTTGAGCACCACCACCCCCATCAATACCGGTTACAACGGGCTGCTGAGCGTCAGCGATCCCGACGGCGACACCCTGATCTTCACCGTCAAAACCGCCCCGACCAAGGGGACTCTGGGGACGATCCCCGCGGGGGGAAGCTTCACCTACACCCCGAACGTGGCGGTTTTCGGCACCGATTTCTTCACCGTACAGGTCGGCGACGGTTTTGGCGGCACCTCGACCACCGCCCGGGTCGAATCGCCATCCTACCCTTTGGAGTGACCAAGGTTTGGGTGGGAGGCGACGCCGCCGGAGCCAGCAATTGGAGCAACGCCAACAACTGGTCGCCGGTAGGGATTCCCCTCGGCAGCGAGGGGGTGATGATCCCCGTCGCGGCGACCAACCAGCCCACCCTCAGCGCCTCGGTCGCCTGCGCCGCCCTCTACATTGAGAGCGGTGCCACCCTGTCGCTGGGCAGCTTCAACCTGAGCGACAGCGGCGCCTTGAGCTTGGCGGGGGCGACCGTAACCGGTACCGGCGCGGTGATCCTGACCGGCAGCGGTGACATCAAGGCGACCGCCCTGCCCAACCTCGATCTGCAAACCAACGGCACTTACAACCTGGCTTCGTCGCTGAACATCACCGGCACCCTGACCTCGGGATCCTCCTTCGTGCCGACCCTCTCCAGCGCGGCACTAACGCTGGCGGCAACCTCGGTCGACGTCAGCGGCCTGACCTTGAACAACACCGCTCTGACCCTGGGCAACGGCGCCTTGACCACCTTCGATTACGTCACCTTTGCAGGCTTCGCCCCCACGGCCACCCAGCTGACCCTCAACCGCACCAGCGCCGCCTCGGTCTTCAACGGCCTGACCTTCGCCAACTTCCCCACCACCGGGAGTTACATCCTCGCCAACGATGGCGACGGCGCAGGCACCCCCTGCCTTGTCACCATTGCCGGGGGGGCCATGCCCCAGAACGGCGCCTCAAAGGTCACAACCTCCGGCGGTTTCCAGGTGGTGTGGGGCCTGGGCACCGAGGATTCCGACAGCGACACCTACAGCGATGCCCACGAGTTGGCGGCGGGGAGTGATCCGCTGCTGCTGACCTCTTTCCCGACTGGTACCGCTGTAACCGCCCCCATCGCTGCCCCCACCACCTGGAATTTGGCCGGTGGTCCCTACCTGGTGACCGGCGCGATCTCCATCAGCGGCGCGGGCAGCTTGAGCGTCGATCCCGGCGTGGTGGTGAAATTCGGGGCCGGGGCCAGTTTGGTTGCCGCATCGGGAGCCACGCTGAACCTCAACGGTACGGCCACCGCTCCGGTTGTTTTGACCTCGGTCAACGACACCACGATCAACGCCACCACCGCAGGGAGCGGTACCCCCGTCGCCGGCGATTGGAGCGGCGTCACCCTGGCGGGGCTGGGTAGCCTGAGCAATGCCGAGATCCGTTATGCCGCAAACGGGCTAACCATCACCAACGCCTCCCCCTCGGTCACCTCGATCAAGGTCAGCGACAGCAGCGGCTACGGCATTCAAGTGGCCTCGACCGGCACCCCAACAGCGCCCACGCTGAGTCAAATCGACATTTCCAATGCCGGTGCCCAAGGGCTGTGGCTCAACGCCCAAAGCGGGGGCACCCTGGTCGGAACCACCGTCACCGGAGTCACCATCACCAATGCTGGGGCTCAGGGGATTGCCATCGACACGACCGGGACGGCGTTGGGTTCGATCAATTCTGTCTCGATCACGAACTTCACCGTGACCGGCTCCGGAGCCGAGGGGGTCAAGATCGCCAGTGCCGGTGGCGCCGACACGATCACCCCCTCTTTGAGTAACGGCAGTATCGTCATGGCGGGCGGGAGCACCGTTCCCGCCCTGTTGGTGACCGGCACCGCCCCCCATCCGACAGTCACCTCGGTGGTCTGCACCGGGGGCAGCGCCGGATTGCAGGTCGACACCGCCGCCGTCGGCATCTACCTGCACAACCTGCTGCGCCAAGCGAGCCTTACTGGGGTGCTACTCAACACCACCGGCGCCCCCACCCTCAGCACCAACACCATTGTGCTCAACGGCAGCATTGGAACCGGTACCAGCGGCGGCGGCATCAAGATTGCCGCCAGTGGCCCTGGCACCTCGATCAAACACAACCTGATCCGCAACAACATGGCCGATCTGGGGGGTGGGATCTATGTGGCCAACGGCGGCACGTGGACCGGCGTTGGGGTCGGCGGTCACGATCTATCCATCGACGACAACCTGATCGTCGAGAACGGCGCCACCGGGTATGGCGGTGGGGTCTTCCTGGCTGCCGGCAATCCGCAGCTGAGCCACAACACCATCTCCAGCAATCTGAGCGGTATAGCCGCCGGTGGTGGCGGGTTGTACATCGGCGGTGGCGTGGTCGCCCACATGCTCGAAGACATCGTGGCCCTCAATACCGACTCCCAGGTCGGAACGCAGGTCGGGGACGACATTCTGATCGAGACCCTCTTTGGGGTCGGCACCGCCTCGCTGCTCAACGGGAGTCTGGAAAGTGACGGTTCACTTGCCGCGAGCGGCGGGTTGAGCGGCAATCCCCTTTTCACCGCCAATTGGTATCTCGGCAACACCGCAACCGGTCAGGGTTCGAACTCCCCCGCCGTCAACGCAGGGCAGGCGATGTCGGCCATCAACTACCCCTACTTTGCCGAACTGGTGCATTTCACCACCCGCATCGATGGGGTGGACGACACCTCCTTGCCCGACGTCACCGACTTTGGTTACCACCACCAAGCTGCGGCCCCGACGGTTGGTGCCGCTACCTCAACAGTGGTCGCCCTGGATCCGGCTCCCGCCCCCAGCGGCAGCACCACCATCGTGATTTCCCCCCGCGACAACATCGGCAACCTGTTGGGCGCCGGTTTGCAGGTGGTGGCGAGTGTGACCGGTAGTGCCTCCCTGACACCGCCACTCGGCACCAATTTCGGGGTTGGTGCCACCTCGATGCAGGCCGCCGATCTGGGCGACGGCACCTACGCCATCACCCTGTTGACGAGCGCCACGACCGGCAGCAGCGATACCGTTTCGGTCTCGGTCAACGGGGTGGCATTAAGCGCAACCGCCACGGTGAGCTGGTAACCCCAACCTTCACCAACCGTTTTCGAACTCCTCCACCCCGGCCTATTGGCCGGGGTTTTTTTTGTGATCGGCGCACAGATGGATTTTTCGTTGTGTTTTCGGACGGTTGAACCAACAGGGGGGCAACCCGCCGAACCATTCGCTCAAGATCCTGTTTTCCCACTATTTTTTTCCATCTATGGTGATCGCTTGTCAGGGGATGTTGATTTCGTTCAAACACGGGATGGATGGGGGCACGACCATGGTACATTCGGCTCGGTGGGTTCAGCGGTTGGGGACGGGACTCCTCCTGGGGCTTCTGGCACTGGGGGGGCTTGCGGGCTGTGGGGCTCCCGGTGACGGCTCGGCCCAGCTGGTGGTCGTCACCCCCTACACACCTGCCCCGGCAAGCGGTGCCATCGTTTCAAACCAAGTCCCCACCAATACCGGCATCACCGCCCTGCACATCACCGTCACCGAACAGAGCACCACCACCCCCATCGCCCAAACCACGGTTCAACTCGGCCATTCGGCGGTTCTCGACGTTCCCAGCGGCTCCGGCCGCCGCGTCACGGTTCAAGCGCTCGACAACCTTGGCGACGCCATCTATGGCGGGCAGGTTGTGGTCAATTTGGCCGCCAATGCCAGCGTCACCGTGCCAATCGATCTGTATGGCTTGCTCCTTAAGGGAACGGCTGCCACCGGCATCACCCAGGTTCGGGCTTTCGACGACACCGGTAGCGCCGCCAACGCAGCCGTGGGGGCGGGCAACAGCTACCGCATTGCGCTGAACGGCGCCATGAGCCGCCCCTATCTGCTGGTCGGACGCGACGGATCCAACGCGGTGCGGGCCGCCGCCATCACCGATTCAGCCGGGCCCACCGCCCTGGACGCCCTCACCTCGTTCCAAGCCACGATGGTGCTTAGTCCCACCAGTACCGCCCTAACCAGCGACTGGCAAACCGCCTGGAATGGTTGGAGCCGCGACGGCGCCACCCAAAGCGCCCGTTTGGCGGCGGTCGACACCGCGCTACGTCAGGCGGTGGGACTCACCCGTCTGGGCGATCTGGGGTATTCCGCCGCCCGCTCCGCCACCGCCACCGCCCAGGCGCTGACCACTTACAACGGTCTGGTCACCACCTGGGTAGCGGGAGTACCCGAACTGCGCACCTCCTCGGGGCAACTTGTCGCCACCCTCGACACCCAAGGCAACATTGTGACGGGACCGGCGGTGTTGATCCTTCCCGCCACCACCACCAACACCGGCACCACGGTGGCCAACCGCACCGCCGCTCAAGGGGAATGGCTGGTCTGGCAGGTCAACTCCCCCAATCCCCCCCTGGCCATCACCCCCCCCACCGCATTGAACACCCTGACCGAAGCCGATTTGGGGGCCTCACTGCGGGCGCTGGCCGACCAAATGGAGACGGCGGGGATCGATCCGGGGGATGGGGCGACCCGCTCCCCGGCCGCCATGGCGACCTATCTCGGCCGCCCCTGGGAGATCGTCGCTGGGCAAGGGGGGCGGACCTCGGCGGCGGGCAACCAGGCGTTGCTGCAACTCGGCGCCGTGTTGCAAACCCCAGGGTTCGATCCCGCCACCCCCCCCAACAGCAATCCGATCCTTCTTGTCCATCCCGATATCGACAACAACCATCCGGGGATCAACGGCACCTTGGGATTAACCGCCATTCCCGAAACCGGCGATTTGGAGGGGGATACCGTCCAACTGACTTACCAATGGCAAGCCAATGGCGTGGCGATCCAAGGGGCGACCGGAAGCAGCTATACCCTGACGACGGGGGAGGCGAACGCCGCCATCACCTGCCTCATCACCGCCAGCGACGGCAACGGCGGCACAGCCACCTTTACCACCCATCCGGTCAACGCTCCCATCGCGATCACCGGCAGCGTCAAAGATGGATCGGGCGCTGCGGTGGCTGGAGCCACCATCACCGTGACGGCGGGTGGGAACGGCGGCGCAACCAGCGATGTTTCGGGAAATTACACCCTCTACCTGCAAGCGGGGGCGGTGTCGGTTTCGGTTGCGGCGACCGGCTACATGGAGACCACCGTGAGCGGCATGGTGGGGTCCGGGGCGACGGTGTTGGCGGTGGCGGTGTTGGCGGTACAAGGGGGGGGGAGCGGCGATTTGAGCGGCACGGTCAACGACGCCACCACCAATCAGCCCATCGCCGGGGTGGCCATCACGATTTACGCGGGCAGCACGACCAGTGGCAACCCGGCGGCGCAAACGACCACCGATGCCAACGGCAGTTACACCGTGATGGGATTAAACGTCGGCACCTACACCGTGACGGGGAACTTGACCGGCTTCGGCCAGGGGTCGCGCACCACGATTGTTGCGGCCGGTGTCACCTCCACCATACCGGTCTTGCTGCTCAGCCCGGCGCTTGCAAACGGTCAATACCGCATTGTACTCAGTTGGGGGAGCGCCCCCCGGGATCTCGATGTCCATCTGGCCGGACCTAACCCCCTGGATACCGCTACCGGTATGTTCCAGGTTTTCTATGGTCGACGGGGGACAACTTCAGCCGCCCCCTTTGCCGTGCTCGATCAAGACGTCACCACCGGCTTTGGCCCCGAAACCATCACGATCACCCAGTTCCAGCCCGGAACCTACCGCTACTTCGTGCATAGCTATACGGATCGAGCCACCACGACCGGGACCGACCTTTCAAACCTTTCGACCGCCAAGGTCGAGGTGTTTTCGGGCGGTGATCTCAATGCCCTCTACACCTTCCAGATCCCCCCCGGTCGAACCGGTAATGTGTGGGAGGTCTTCCGCATCGATGGCGCCAGTGGGGTACTCACTCCGGTCAACCATTTCGGCGCGGCGAACCAGACCCCCTATGCTTTAAGCCTTTGGGGAACACCCGCCTTCGTCAACCTGGGGATGAGCGATACCCTGACCGCTGAATTCACCACGGTAGATGAAAACACGATTGCCGCGACCGGGGTGACCTGGAGCTCCGACAACCCTGCCGTAGTGGCGGTCGATCCCTACGGAACGGTGACCGGCATGGCCAACGGCGGCGCCATCGTCACGGTGGAGGAGGGGTCGGGACTGTTCCCGGCTGCCAGCCAGTCGGTCACGGTCAACCGGGTTCCGGCCTTCACCTTCCCAGCAACCGACCCCTACACCGCAACCACAGCCGAGGACACCCCGCTGACCCTGACGCTGAGCGCCACCGACCTGGACGGTGACAGCCTGACCTACGGTCAAGCGGTTGCCCCCTCCCACGGGGCATTGGCGGTCAACGGCCTCACGGGGGTGGCGACCTACACCCCGGCCACCAACTACAACGGCCCCGACACCTTCACGGTTAAGGTCAACGACGGGCGGGGCGGCATCGTCACCAACGTCGTCAACCTCACCGTCACCCCGGTGAACGACCCCCCGGTCATCGCCCTGACCGGCAACGCCACGGTCGACGTCGCCCAGGGAACCCCTTACGTCGATGACGGAGCGACCGCCAGCGACCTTGAAGAGGGCGATCTCACCGGCGCCATTGTCACCAACAACTCGGTGAACACCGCCGTTCTGGGCACCTACACCGTCACCTACAACGTCGGCGATAGCGGTGGTCTGGCAGCGACCCAGGTCTCCCGCACCGTCAACGTGGTGGCGGGGGCGGTGATCGTCAACGGCGCCACCACCTATGCCGGAGCCCCGGTTTCGGTAGCGCTGGGGGCCTTCGAGAACGCAACCTCGGTTTACCTGTTTCAAGAGCAGCAGGGGCTGACGCTGGGGAGCGATCAGGGGCTGAACATCGGCTTGCCGGGCACGTACGGCTCGACCTCCCCCCTGACTCCGGCGCTGCTCACCACCGGCTCGACCATCAACACCTTCTTGCTCCATTTCGACCCCGTGGGCTCGGCCAACACCACCTTGACCGGCGCGATCACCTTTGGCGATCCGGTGTTGGGCGTGATCGTCACCGACGCCGACCTCGACGCCAGCGACACCACCCTGGGCTCGGTGGCGGTGACCTATCCGACCGGTTTGGTGGCTCGGGGAAGTATCAACGGGGGGAATGAAACCGGCGATTCGGTGGTGTTAAGCGCCGACCGCCTGACCCTGACCTTCACCCTGAAGGCATCAAGCGATCTCGATCAGATCCGCATTGTCACCCAATCGGGGTTGGCCAGCGCCGCCCCCGACCGGGATACAGACGGCTTGAGCGATGTGGAGGAGATCCTGGCGGGGAGCAACCCCGACGTGACCGACAGCGACGGCGACGGGGCGCTTGATGGCAGCGACACCCATCCGATCAACCCGGCCCTCGGTTATGTGGGGGCACCCTCGATTGCGGCGGGTGTGCCGGTCGATTTCGAGGTGGATGATGGGGGTCTACGCACCCAAGGCACCCTTTGGCAATACGGGGTGCCGACCAGCGGGCCGAGCCGTGCCCACACCGGCACCCAGGTTTGGGCGACCAACCTGACCGGCAGTTACATCGACAATGCCGACGAGCAGCTTTACCTGCCCGCCGTCGATCTGACCGGAGCCACCAGTCCAACCTTGAGCCTGCGGCTGTGGTCGGCCACCAACGCCGCCACCACCGACGCCACCAATCTTGAGATTCTTGATTCCACCACCGGTGCCTGGACGGTGCTTCCCGCCCAGATCACCCCCTACGACGGCACCCAAAACAGCAATGCCGCCCTGCCCGGTTGGGGCGTCGTGGGTTATCAAAACCAATACCGCCTGGCCGCATTCGATTTGAGCCCTTACAACGGCAACGTGGTGCAACTGCGGCTGAGCCTGCGTTCCAACTGGATTGGCGTCGAGAAGGGGATCTACATCGACGACCTGCGGCTGGATGAAGAGGCGACCGATCCCGACGCCGACGGCATTGCAGGCATCATCAACGAGTGGACCGTCGCCGGAACCGACCCGATCAACCCCGACAGCGACGGCGATAGCGCCCTTGATGGGGTCGATACACTGCCACTCAACCCCGCCCAGGGTTACGCGGCGGCCCCCACGCTGATCGCGGGCAGCCCCATCGACTTTGAAACCGGCAACGGAGGCCTGGCCACCACCGGCACCCTTTGGCAATACGGGGTGCCGACCAGCGGGCCGAGCCGTGCCCACACCGGCACCCAGGTTTGGGCGACCAACCTGACCGGCAGTTACATCGACAATGCCGACGAGCAGCTTTACCTGCCCGCCGTCGATCTGACCGGAGCCACCAGTCCAACCTTGAGCCTGCGGCTGTGGTCGGCCACCAACGCCGCCACCACCGACGCCACCAATCTTGAGATTCTTGATTCCACCACCGGTGCCTGGACGGTGCTTCCCGCCCAGATCACCCCCTACGACGGCACCCAAAACAGCAATGCCGCCCTGCCCGGTTGGGGCGTCGTGGGTTATCAAAACCAATACCGCCTGGCCGCATTCGATTTGAGCCCTTACAACGGCAACGTGGTGCAACTGCGGCTGAGCCTGCGTTCCAACTGGATTGGCGTCGAGAAGGGGATCTACATCGACGACCTGCGGCTGGATGAAGAGGCGACCGATCCCGACGCCGACGGCATTGCAGGCATCATCAACGAGTGGACCGTCGCCGGAACCGACCCGATCAACCCCGACAGCGACGGCGATGGTCTGAACGACGGCGGCGAGGTCGCCCTGGGCACCGATCCTCTGGTTGCCGAGAGTGACCACGACGGCGACGGGGTCTACACCCGCACCGAATTGTTGTTGGGCAGCGATCCGGCCAGCGCCGCCAGCAAACCGGCCAATCCGGCGATGCTGGGCCACAGCGACAGCCTCGGGGTGGCGCTTTCCAACACCCTCTTTGACGACGGTGGCTTCAACGACACCAGCCCCTACGGATTGAGTTACCCCGATGGAATGGCGGTCGATCCGGTCGGGCACCGCCTCTTCGTGACCGACAACTCCAACTCCCGGGTTCTGGTCTACGCCCTGAACGCCAACAACGACATCGCCAGCCGTAAGGCGGTGGCGGTGCTTGGGCAGGTCGACATGGAGCACAGCGATCCCAATCGGGACATGGCGGCGCCCGACGCCACCACCATGAACAGTCCGGTGGGGGTCGATTACTTCGACGACGGCGCCAAGCAGTGGCTGCTGGTGACCGACGATGTCAGTGACCGGGTTTTGATCTACGACATCACCGCCGGGATCACCGACGGCATGGCGGCAACAAGGGTACTCGGTCAGGCCGATTTCGCCGGATTTCACGCCAACCGCAGCGGTGCCACCTCAGGTTGCTCCAGCACTACCATCGATGGTTCGGTCCTTAATGCCCCCAAAGGGGTGAAGGTCGGGGTGGTGGGGGGCAAAACCCTGCTGGCCGTCGCCGACACCAACAACAACCGGGTGCTGGTGTGGGATGTCAGTACCGGGGGGATGGGCGGATTGGTCAACGGCCAGGCGGCCAACGTCGTGCTCGGCCAGCCCGACTTCATGACCCGTTCCAGCAACAGCTGTGCGGTCGCCCCCACCGCCGCCGCCATGAACGATCCACGCGGTCTGACCTTCATGGGCAACACCCTGTGGATTGCCGACAGTTGGAACCATCGGGTGGTCGGCTTCGATCTGGGGGTGAACGGTGCCAATCTGGCCAACGCCATGGCGGCGACCTGGGTGTTGGGCCAGGCCGATTTCGTCGGATATTTGGCCAACCGGGGTGCTGGATCGGTCGCCAACGCGGGAACCATGGATTATCCGAGGTTCCTCGCCAGCATGGGCAACTACCTGTTCGTCTCCGACGAGTTCAACGACCGCGTTCTGACCTTCGACTTGAACGCTGGGGCGGTCACCGGCATGAACGCGGCGTTTGTGCACGGTCAGCCCAACATGACCAGTACCACGTTCACGACCGCTCAAAACAAATTTAACGGCCCCTATGGTCTTGCCAGCGATGGGATCGGGCGCTTGTACGTGGGTGAGACAGCAAGCGACCGGGTTGTGTCGTTCGATCTGACGACCCTGGCCAACGACATTGCCATCGGTGCCTATGGCCCCAACGCCCTCGACGTCATCGGGCAAACCAACTGGGTCCCGGGGATGCTGGATGCCTCGGTGGTCGGTCTCTTCGATTCTCCTGGCGCCAACGACACCAACGCCGTGGGGCTTGAAGGCCCCGCCGACATCGCGCTGGGGGCGGTTCTGGGGGTCAACTACCTCTTCGTGGCCGATCCTGGCAACAACCGGGTATTGGCGTTCCAAGCCGACGCCGCCTTCACCCCTCTCGATCTCCAGGCCGACTTTGTCCTGGGTCAAAACGATTTTGACCACGATTTTTACAGTGGCCCCGATCTATATCTCGATACCCCGACCGGGGTCTCCTTCGACAACACCACCGGGCAGCTCTTCGTTGCGGAGAGCGGCAACAACCGGGTGGCGGTCTTCGACTTGAGCGGCGGCATCATCAACGGCATGGCCACGATGGTGGCCGTGATTGGCCAGAGCACCTTCACCGGTTGGGCCTCCAATGCCGGATTGGGCACTCCCAACAGCGTCGGTTTGAGCAGCCCGACAGCGGTCCATATCGGCACCACCACAGGGGGGACCAAGTACCTCTTCGTGGCCGACGGCAACAACGCCCGGATCTTGATTTTCGACATCACCAATGGGGTGGTCACCGGACAGGCGGCGACCAACGTGTTGGGGCAGACCACCTTCACCACGGCCACCGCATCGGCTACTCAGAGCGGCTTGGTTTATCCGGTCGGCATGGCCTTCGAGCCGACCAGCGGCGCCTTGGCGGTGGCCGATTTCAACGGCAACCGGGTCATGCTCTACAACCTGTCGCTGGGGATCATCAACGGCATGCCCGCCGTCGGGGTGTTGGGGCAGGGCAGCTTCACCGGCAGCAGCCCAACCACAACCGCCACGGGGCTGAATCTGCCCGCCGGGGTCGCCTTCGATCCATTCCGTCAGGTGCTCTGGGTAGCCGATTCAGGCAATTACCGCTTGGTGGGGTACAACTTGGCTGGTGTACTTGCCGGGGGGGGCAGCAGCGTTGCCGCGACCTATCTTCTGGGCCAGCCCGATTTCGTCACCAACGGTCAGTATTGGGGGGCTCAGCGCGGTCCCTTCACCCTCGACACCCCCTATGGGGTCACGGTCGACGGCACAAGCGGCCGGATCGTCATTCCCCAAACCGGGGATGATCGGGTGACGATTCTGCCTTAAAAGGGGTTTTCAGCGCGTTCGAGGCGGCGGCCCGCAATTGGGGCCGCCGTTTTTATGGGGGCGTTCAAGCAGGGAGGACAACCAACCGGGAGAGGCTCTCCTCGACGGTCGGCAACAAGCTCAGGGCGCAGCCACTACAACCCACCGGCATATGGATGAACATTAGTTTGGCGGCGTGAAGGGAGGGTTTTTCGTGGTTGCTCTGCCAATCGTCGAGCGCTTGGAGGGCGCAGTCGAGAATGTTCTGGGAGTCGCGACCGACATGGAGCACCTTCTTGCCCGACAACAACAGAAACACGCCGGGACGGGGGGGGATCGGGGGGTCGTCGCTGTTCTCGACCTCGGGAACCGGGACCACCCTGTGGACGAAACAGCGGGTAATGAACCCGAATTCTTTTTCAAACAGGTTCAGGATAGTTTGTTCGATACGCACGGGTTCTCCGCAGAGCAAAACAACCGACCCCCCCCAAAAAACCGGCCGTGTTTTGGTGGATGACTATGCGAAGTCGACCCGTTCCAAGCCGCCCTCCCAATAGGTCAAAACTCCCTCGGGCAAAATCCACGACGCGCGCCCAGCCAACGGAATCCGTACCCCGTTTACATTCCCATACTTTTCATACTGACATAACCAAGGCCTATTTTCATAGTGCCCGCTTACTTCGCGGGGGCGGGCCGGGGTCAACGCCTGCACGGGCAGCCCTTCCGAATCGAAACTGAAGTCGAGTTCGGCGACGGTGCGCCCCGCCTGAAGCCGGGCGCGGGCCGTGTGGGCATCGATGGGCAACCAGCGCACTCCCTGGCTTGGAAGCAGGGCGAACGGGAACCAAACCGCTTCGGCCAGATAACGCTGGAGCGCCCCTAAATCCAACTCGGGGCTGGGTTTGGGATCGGCCAGGGCGAGTCGGTCGATCCCCAAAACGGTCGCCTTCATCCCGCCGTGACCGGCAATGCAGTGGTCGCTCACCTTGATGGTGAAACCGGGGGCCATGGCGATGTCGGCCAGCCAGACAAACCCGGGGGGTTGGTGGGTGAAAAACTCCTCGGCCGTCATCGAACGCCACCCCGACTCCGAGGTGCCGATGCGAAAACGCCCTCGCTGCACGACGTGGATGCGGCGGGGGATGGGATCGTCGTCGCGCAAGACCGCCTTGAAGTAACGGGCGACCGGCTCAGGCAGACCGGGCAGCTCTTTGGCGAAGCTGATGCGCGAGGGAGACCAGGGGGCGATGGTGGTGTGAAGCGCGTGAAGAAGGGTTTCGCGTTCCAGACGCTGGAGCCGTTCGCCGACGATGCGGGCTGCAACCACGCCCGTCGCCAAGAGCAAGAACAGCCCTACAAGCCAGAGAAGAAGGTTGAACAAGTGGATCCTCCGAACAAGACGAGCGTCATCCAGGACGGTGCTGTCGGACCCGAAACCCCCCGTTATCCCGTTGCACGGCCCTGAGAGGATCCGCCGCCAACACAGGAACGATCACGGAATCGTCAACCCCTGCCGCCGCAGCGCCGCCGCCAGGGAGATCAGCGGTAGCCCCTCCAGAGCGGTGGGGTCGTCCTGGACCACCCGCTCCATCAGCGCCACCCCCAGCGACTCGATCTTGAACCCCCCGGCGCAGTCGAAGGGCTCGTCCCGGTCGACGTAGCGTTTGATCTCGTCGAGTTCCAGGGTGCGAAAGTCGACCTCGGTCGGAACGATCCACCCCTCTTCGCCGATGGGGCCAACCACATGGACCGCCGAAAGAAAGCGCACGGTGGTTCCCGAGAGTCCCGCCAACTGGGCGATGGCCCCGACCCGACTGCCCGGTTTACCCAGGATCGCCCCGCTTTCGGTCACCGCCGCCTGATCGGCCCCGATCACCACCGCTTCGGGATGGCGCGCCGCCACCGCCTCGGCCTTTTCTTTGGCCAGCCGCGCCACCAGATGCCCCGCCTCCTCGTTGCGCCTGCGCCCCTCGTCGACCCCGGGGGAGATCGCCTCGAACTCGGGGGTCAAGCGGGCGAGCAAAGTGCGGCGGTAGGGTGATGTCGAGGCGAGGATCAATGGGGGGGGCATGGGGCCTCCGTAGGGGAGGGTTAGGGAAGCCAGCGGTTTTCCAACATCGATGTCCGCATCGAGGCTGTGGGAGCTGACCTCTGTCCGCGAATGAAGAGGAAAGGCGCATCCAGCACCCACCCCATCATCCCTTGAAGCGACAACTCAGCTTCGCTTCGGCGACAGAGGTCGCCTCCCACAGCCTCAATGGCAGGTTTTACGTTAAAACGCGTCGAAGCGAATCCGCTCGGCATCGAGCCCCTGTGCCGAAAACCCCGCCACCGCCGCCTCGATCATCGGCGGGGGGCCGCATAGGTAGGCCTCGAAGGGGGTCAGATCGGGTTGGTCTTCGAGCACCGCGTCGGTGACGAAACCGCGCCGTCCTCCCCAGCCCGAATCCTCGGGTTCGTGGGAGAGCACCGGCACGAACTCGAAGTTGGAATGGACCGTCGCCATGTCGTTGAGCCAATCCAAGCGGTAGAGGTCGGCTTGGGTCCGCGCTCCGTAATAAAACAGGGTGGGGCGGGGGTCGTTTTGGGTGAAGAGCGCCATCAGCAGCGCTTGAATCGGAGCCATTCCCGAGCCTCCCGCCACCATCAGCATCGGGCGCTCGGAATCGGGGACCAAACCGAAGCTCCCCATGGGGCCGCACACATCCAAAGCCATCCCCTCTTCGAGCACGTCGAAGATGTAGCCGGTCATCTGGCCGTCGGGCACCTTGCGGATGAAGAAACTCAGCCGGCCGTCCTCCCGAAACGGAGCCGCCATCGAGTAGGCGCGAGAAACCGGGGTGTCGGGAATGGTGAGCTGGGCATATTGCCCCGCCTCGTACTCAAAGTGCCCCTCGGGGGGGAGCTGCAACACCAGCTCAATGGTGTCGTGGGTCTGCCGGTTTTTGGCCACCACGGTGGCCCGCGCCTCGGTGAAGGGGACCTGCAACGGCAGGTCGAGGACCACATCCTCTTGAGGGATGGCCACGCAGGTGAGCACATACCCCTCGGCCCGCATTTGCGGGGTCAGGCCGAAGGGTTTGGCTCGGCGTTGATCGACCGAACCGGCGACCAGCTTGGCGGCGCACATGCCGCAGGAGCCGTCTTTACATTCGAAGGGCAGGCGAATCCCAACCCGCTCGGCGGCGGCCAGGATCGACTCCCCCGGCTCCGATTCGAATTCGTGTTCGCTGGGGTGAAGGGTGATTTGGGGCATGAAACGTCTCTTACTTGATGAGATTGGCGGGTGATGGGATCAAGCGGTTCAGAACCCCCGCTTGAATTCCTGACCGTGGCACTTGGGACAGGGGGGCACGACGCCGGTCTTTTTGAAATGCATCTGCTGGCCGCATTGGGTGCAGGTCAGTGTGCCGATGCCGGTGACATCCCGGGTATGGTAGGTCAGCCGCTGATCGAGCTTGTCTTCGAGAAAGTCGAGCCCCTCCCGGATCTTGCCCAGCAGAAAACTCCCCACGCTGATGGCGCCGGTCTTGAGGTGGTCGGGATCGAAGGTCTCTTCGAGTTTCTTACCCTGTTTGCGCAGCTCGGCGTTGAGATTGGCCATGTCCCGCTTGACCGCCTCTGAGATCTCCTTGGCCTCGTTTTCGGTCAGCTCACCGAGCTTGATGGCGGCCTGCCGCGCCTCGCCAATCCCCTTGTCGAGCAGCTCAAAGGTAATCTCGGGGGCCTTATCCAAGGCGTCGCGAACCCGCTCGACCATCTTGTCGTAGGCGGCGATCAGACGCCCTTGTTGCGGGGTGGGATCTTCGTGCTGGCTGCTCATGGCGACCTCCTGGGGTATCGAAGAGTGGACGGTGCCGAGTGTGCTACAGGGTGGGGAGCGGGTCGAGTTCCCGTTGCCAGGCATCGAGGATCTTCTCGCCCCGGGCGATCAGACCGGGCAGGGCGGCGGTGACCGGGTCGCTCAGGGTCCGATGCAATCGCAGGATCTTCGGCTCCAGCCCCAGCAACACCATGCGGGCAGGGGTGAGGTCGCGTAGGGCGCATAGGGCCAGCATCTCTTGCAGGCCGATTTGGTGCAGCGACAGCGCCAGCCCCCGCATGGCGGGGATCTCGCCGTCATGGAGTTCATAAAGAAAACCGGGGGCTTGGCCGCCGCTGACCGCGTCGCAAATCAGCAGCCGGTCGGCGGACTCGATCCAGGGCAGCAGCGCAAGACCCATGGTGCCGCCGTCGAGGAAGGTAAGTGATGGCTCTCCGGCAAAGCGATCTTGCAACGCCTCGACCGCCCGTACCCCCAGCGCTTCATCCCCCATCAGGGTGTTGCCGATGCCGAGGACGACGATGGGGAGGCGGGTGGCGGGGGATGGAAGCATGGGCGCTCCGGGGGGTAGGTTGTTGGGGGAGGGTGTCTGCAAAGCAAGCAACTCGGTTGTGGGGGCGTTCGACCCTCACCCTAACCCTCTCCCTGCCAGGGAGAGGGGACAGGTATCGGCACCCAGGAAAGCGTTGCCACTTTGCATCCCTCCCCCCCCAGGGGGAGGACAAGTGGGGGTTAAGCGTTACAACCCAATTCAACGCTCTCAGTTGCAGAACGATCACCGGGCTGAGTGGCGGGATGCCCAATTTTTCACTCACCCTGAGCTTGTCGAAGGATGGGCCGAGATTTTCGGTTCATTGGGGGAAAGGCTTCGCGGCGAGGGCGCCGCTCCTACCAAAACCACCCCTCCAAACCCTCATCCCCCACGCACCACCTTCGTAATCGGATTCCCGTTCACATCGACCACGTGCACCGCGCAGGCCAGGCAAGGATCGAAGGAGTGGATCGTGCGCAAAATCTCAAGCGGCAGTTTTTCGTCAAACACCGGCGTCCCCACCAGCGCCGCCTCGTAGGCGCCGGGTTGGCCGGTGTGGTCGCGGGGACCGGCGTTCCAGGTCGAGGGGACCACCGCCTGGTAGTTGGCGATTTTGCCATCCTCGATCACCACCCAGTGCCCCAACGCGCCGCGCGGCGCCTCGTGCCAGCCCACCCCTTGGGCCTTGGCGGGCCAAGTCGAGGGATCCCAGTTGGCGCTATTGTGGGTGCTCAGGTCGCCCGCCTTGATGTTGGCGGTCAGATCCCCCAGCCACCCCGCCATGGCGTCGGCGAAGATCTTGGTTTCGAGCCCGCGTGCGGCGGTGCGGCCCAACGTGGAAAACAGCGCCTCGGGGCCGACCCCCAGCTTGCTCAGGGTCATGCCCACCAGCTCTTGGGCCTGGGCGTGGCCGGAGGCATACATCACCAGCATCCGGGCCAGCGGCCCCACCTCCATCGCTTTGCCTTTCCAGCGCGGCGACTTGAGCCAACTGTATTTGCTCTCGACGTCCAGGTGTTCGTAGGGGGGGGTGGGGCCGGAGTAGTGCAGCTTGGTCTCACCCTCCCAGGGGTGGAGCGGCGCGCCGTCGCCCCCCGAATAGTCGTACCAAGAATGCCCCACCGACTCGGTAATCTGCTCGCGGTCGCGCAGATCCAGCGGATGCACGGTGCTTAAATCGCGGTTCAGGATGATCCCCGGGGGGACCAGGTAAGAGGAGGTATCGCGCACGTCGGTGGCGGGGAAGTCGCCGTAGCTCAGGAAGTTGCCCAGCCCTTCGCCGTACCCCGCCCACTCTTTGTAAAAACCGGCAATCGCGATCAGATCGGGCAGGTAAACCTGATCGGTGAAGGTGCGCATCTTGTCGATGATGGCGGCGACCTCAACCAACTGCTTGGCCCCGATGGCCGAGTCGGAATCGGGGTCGATGGCGCAGGGGACGCCGCCCACCAGGAAGTTGGGGTGGGGGTTCTTGCCACCGAAGATGGCGTGCAGTCGCGCCACGTCGCGCTGCCAATCGAGCGCCTCCAGGTAGTGGGCCACCGCCATCAAATTGGCTTCGGGGGGAAGTTTGTAGGCGGGGTGCCCCCAGTAGCCGCTCGCAAAAATCCCAAGTTGGCCGCTTTCGACGAACCTTTTCACCCGATCCTGCACCGCCTTGAAGTAACCGGGGGAGCTGTTCGGGTGGGACGAGATCGCCTGTTGCAGCGCCGAGGTCGCCTTGGGGTCGGCCTTGAGGGCGCTGACCACATCGACCCAATCCAGGGCGTGCAGGTGGTAGAAGTGCATGACGTGATCGTGGACGAACTGCGCCCCGATCATCAGGTTGCGGATGGCGTTGGCGTTGGCCGGGATGCGGATGTCCAGCGCGTCCTCGACCGCCCGGACCGAGGCGATGCCGTGCACCAGGGTGCAGACCCCGCAAATACGTTGGGCAAAGGCCCAGGCGTCGCGGGGATCGCGCCCCTTAAGGATGATTTCGATCCCCCGCACCATGGTCCCCGCCGAATAAGCCGAGGTGATCTCCCCCCCCTCCACCCGCGCCTCGATGCGCAAATGCCCCTCGATGCGGGTGACCGGGTCGACAACGATGCGCTCGCTCATGGTGGTTCTCCTTTGGGACGGCGGGCCTGCAAAGAGCTAAAAAATGGAAATCGCTTAAATACGAATTCGCAGCTTCTTTGGCAGTTTGTAAAGTGGCGATTGAGCCACTCTTCCAGAGTATCCATGCTGCGCTACTTTGGTCTTGTTTGCTGTAATGAAGTGGACCCCAAAAACTGGACAGTAGGTTTTGTTAAGACCGAGGGGGCATGATTGGCGAGAGCGAGGAGCCAAGCGATGCCCGGAAAACACAAACGACACAGTGCGCAGTTCAAGGCGAAGGTGGCGCTGGAGGCCCTGAAGGGGGTAAAACCACAAGCGAGTTGGCTAGTGAACACCAAATCCACCCGGCGCAGATCAGCCAGTGGAAGAAGGTGGCCATGGA
>Ga0210006_1000771_pt1 | contig 23697 bp, 19 predicted proteins | sample CryGey02umfilter_2_FD_185452 | JGI IMG/M metagenome (GOLD analysis project Ga0210006, IMG submission 185452) | Groundwater microbial communities from aquifer in Utah, USA - Crystal Geyser 4/10/14 0.2 um filter (SPAdes) (version 3) | ecosystem: Environmental > Aquatic > Deep subsurface >... | reverse complement strand
GGGTTGGAGATAACCCCTACAAAAAATTCTGCAAGGACCCCATAAAATGCCGCTCGGAGGTACGGAGTGCCATGTCGTAAGGTGACGTCGTGCGGATCTGATCTGTCGCTTGAGACAGACGAACACACGGACACTTACGACAATGTACCCGGTCCCGAGCGGCGAAAATCCATACCGCGCACATTTTCTGAGTCCGCCTCCAACACGGAGGCGGACTTTCCGTATCCAAAACCAAAAAGTGAAAACCCTTGACAAAATACAAGAGGGTGTGCTATAATCTAAACAATCCGTGCAGTATTGGCGGAGGTGACTAGCCGATATGGGCTTGACAAAATAAAAATAGTATGCTATAATGGAGGAGTTGTTTCGAAAGAGGCAACTTTTTTGTTTGCCAAGAAATTGGTAAACAATCCCGCGTAGTCCCGATATTATATCGAGACGAAGTAGGATAAATATTATTAACCAAATTCTGTGCGCAAGCGTGCTCACTTCGGTGAGCGTGGCGAACGCCAGAATAGCGTACATGACTCTCTCGACTCTTCGCCAAATGGCGAATCGCTCGAGACAGGCCTCTCGACTTTGGTCGGGTGTTGTCTCTCGAGTTGGAATCGTTACCAAGGAGAGGATCAAGTCGTACATTACTAACTTTATCAAAGATAATGCTCATTTCAGCAAAATGGCTTCCATTGCCATTCTTGGTGTGATAATTCCTGTCTCTATCATTCCAATTGCTGCCAGTAAAAATGATGAGACATTCAGGAGCAAAGTTGTCTTTGATAAAAACGAGGCTATTGTTGATTATTCTTCCAAGAAAATCGCAATAGTCCCTGGTGAGAGCCAGTTTCAGGCGCAGGAGCGCGCTAAGGCGGAAGCCGAGGCTGCTGCTAGAGCTGCTGCCGAAGCTGCCAAAAAGCCAGAAAGAAATGTTGTCTCACGTGAGAAACGCGTCTATACTGACCCCTCGAACTTTGACGGCATTTACCAGGCTGCTGGTGCTGCTTACGGCATTGACTGGCGAATCCTTAAGGCTATTCACTATGTTGAGACCGGCTGTTCTGGTTCAACTTCCAAGAGAAATCCTTCTGGCGCTACCGGTCCAATGCAGTTTATACCTTCAACTTGGAGGCATTATGGAGCAGACGGTAACGGCGATAGTGTTGCTGACATCACAAATGTCAAGGACGCAATTTATGCCGCCGCTCATTACCTTGCTGCTTCCGGTAGTGCTGCCAATAATTATAGAACTGCGCTTTGGAGCTATAACCGCTCAACCAGTTACTATAATAAGGTTATGGATGTTGCCAGAGGATTGGGTTTCTAAAGCAAAAATCCCCCGAGATTCCGCCAGCTGGCGGATCAGAGGGGATTTTTGTCTAAAATGACGAAATTCGAATTAAGAATAACTAAAAAATTAAGAAACCCGAATGTCAAATGACTAAAATAATTGAATTATTAGACATTTGGTCATTTGATATTTGTTCGCCTGCCTGCCGGCAGGCAGGTCATTAGTCATTCTGTCTTCGACTCTGAGGGATGAACCCTCAGGCTCAGACTCGAACGAAGTTTCGTCATTGATTTTATTGCAGTCCCGTATTCTGACTCGTATCTCTGGTCGCGAATTTGGCTTTTTCGCCCAAGAGCGTCTCGATCTCAAGCAAGCGGTTATATTTTGAAGTTCTCTCACTGCGACAAGGAGCGCCGGCTTTTATCATTCCACCTCCAGCCGCAACGGCCAAATCAGCAATGAAAGTGTCTTCGTTCTCACCGGAGCGGTGAGAGACCATAAATTTTATGTTATTCTGTTTGGCAAAATTAATTGTCTCGATGGTCTCTGAAAGGGTACCGATCTGATTTGGCTTTATCAGTATTGCATTCGAAGCTTTCTGCTGGATACCCATCTGCAAACGATTCTTATTGGTAGTATAAAGATCATCACCGATAACTTCTAGACGACTGCCGACCTCAGCAGTTAATCTCTGCCAACCTTTCCAATCATCCTGGTTAAGACCGTCCTCGATAGAAACTATCGGATATTTGTCGATCCAGACCTTATAGTAATCAATAAGTTCATCAGTGGTAAAGGTACGATTCTCCCGATGGAGCTGATAGATATCCTGGTAAAAGAAGCGACTGGCAGCAGGATCAAGAGCAATAAAAACTTCCTCGCCAGCCGCGTATCCAGCTTCTTTAATTGACATCATTAAAAGTTCCATCGCCTGCTCGTTGGAAAAGAGTGACGGAGCAAATCCACCTTCATCACCAACTAAAGGCTGATAATTTCTCTCAAGAAGAATTTTACCCAAAGCATAATAGATCTCAGTTCCAGCGCGAAGAGCTTCGGCAAAATTTGGAAATTTGACTGGCACAATCATAAATTCCTGAAAATCAGTTGAGCCGACAGCGTGTTTACCACCGTTGAGAATGTTAAAATACGGCAGAGGTATAGCAAAAGAGTCATTCCCCGGATTAAAATATCCGGCCAAAAAGACGAAGAGTTCAAGTTTTTTGCTTTTAGACAGCGCTTCTGCAACCGAGATTGAGACTGCCAGCGTGGCATTGGCGCCTAAATTGCTTTTGTTCTCTGTGCCATCTAGCTCAATCATTTTTTGGTCAACAGCTCGAAAATCATCAATTTCCATTCCTGTAAGGGCCGGAGCAATTTTTTCTCGAATGCCCTTGATGGCATTTAATACTCCCCTGCCTTCATATCGTTTTGGATCATTATCCCTAAGTTCTAGCGCTTCATACTTACCGGTGGATGCCCCCGAGGGAGCATAACCAACACCAACAGAACCATCGTCAAATACGGTTTTGACATAGATAGTTGGGTTGCTTCGAGAATCAAGCACCTCTAGCGCCTGCATGCCTTGTATTTTTGCCATATTGCCTCCGCAAAAGAAACTTAAAATTTAAAGCTTAAAACTTAAAACTATAGAATTTTTACTATTTTGCCGAATAAGATAATTCAGGAGAAATGACCTCAATCCAGGTTGTCCCAGGATTAAATTGGATTTCTGCGCCGGTTCCCTTATCAAAAAATCGAGTTCTGGCATTATCATTTTCCTTTTTCCAAGTCGCCTTTGTTTCCTTTCCGTCTTGAAATACCGCCGCCTCTCCAGACCCAACAGTTTCCATTGCCCAGCCTTGCTCATTAATTGCCGTCACTGTTGATGAGCGCTTTGCTATTTGTATTATAACATTCTTAGCAACAAGCTGGGTATTGGTAGCCGCATCAATATGTGGTTTGCCAGCTAGCTCACGCAGATACTGGTTATTTGTCGGGTCATATTTATATTCAACATTATAAGAAGCATTGCCAAAGTTGATCATAATCGTCTGAGCTGTCGATCGGGCCTCTGCTCCCACTTCAGTTTTAAATTTGTAAGGAGTGTAAGTATTAGACGCAGAATATTTTTTATCTGAAGCAACGCGATAAAGTTTTGAAGTTGCGGTGTACACAGTGTGTTCGGAGCTGACTTTTCTCGAGTAATCTCGCCAGTAAGCGGAGGGATTTTGAAATTGATCAAGGTCTAAAATTCCAACTTTCTTAATCAACTCTAAGGCGTCGTAATTTCCGCCGCAGTGAGCATAATAACCATTTAGCTCACGAATCCAATCGACATAATATGTTCTCGCCGAGCGGACAGGTCCGATTGTTTCTGCGCCTCTCGGGCCATAAACCGCCAAAAACCTGGTTATCCCCCCTTCAGCAATTGCTTCGTAAATGATGCTAGCAGCCGAGAGCCCCAGTTGTGGTCTAGCGTCAACATGATTTTCAACCATAATACCCAACGAATGACGATCAGCGTCTTCTTTGGAAACCATAGTGCCATCAAGAGGAGATTGATAGAGCTTCGACTCCTCTTTTTTATTGACATCCAACGATAAATCCGCGCCCAAATCCGGTCGCAAAATAAAGAAAAAGCCCAAAGCGAGAGCAATTAGAATTAAGCCGATAACAGAAATTATTACGATTCTGCGGTTTCTTGGCACCGACCAGAATCTTTTAAGCTTTTCCTTGAAAGACAGCTTTGATTTTTTAGATTTATCATCGCCATCAGCTTTTTCTAGTTCAATATCGGACATCTTCCCCTCTCTTTTTATATTTATTATTTAATATCAGGCGGTAAGTATTAGGCAAAATCAAAAACACTTCCCTAATTCATAATTTATTATACCTTATTCCTGTTTTTCTCGCCAATATTTTCGCTCATGAAGATTCTTAGGTCGATGATCCTTTTTACCATAGGGTTTATATCCTTTGCCGAAGCCAAAATTTTTCATCAATTGCGTTGGCGCGTTACGAATATCAAGGGGAATCGGATCAAGACGTTGATTTTGCACATCATCCTTTGCTTTTGCGTATGCATCATCAACAGCTCTAGATTTTGGCGCTTTTGCCAAATAAATTACCAGCTCAGCGACAATATCGTTAGACTCAGGCATACCGAGAAAATGGACGGCTTGTTGGGTTGAAATTGCCAAAACCAAAGCAAACGGATCCGCCAGGCCAATATCTTCGGCTGCAGCCCTGACCAGCCGTCGTACGATATACAGTGGCTCTTCGCCGGCTTCAAGCATTCGAGCCAAATAATGCAAAGAAGCGTTAACATCAGAGGAGCGAACGGATTTATGAAGAGCCGAAATAGCGTCGAAATGCCCATCGGCTTCTTTATCATAACGAATAAATTTTTTTTGAATCGCCTCCTCAGCAGTTTTGAGATCAATATGAATTTTTCCTTGTTTTTTCCGTGTGGCCTTGCCTGCCGGCAGGTAGGTTGAAACCGCCAATTCAACTGCATTATAGGCATCTCTGGCATCACCTTCACAAAGTTTAGCGATGTGCGCCAGAGCTTTGTCGTCGTAGGAAATTTTTAATTTGCCAAAGCCATTTTCTTTATCTTTTATTGCCCGTTTTAAAAGTCGGAGGATGTCAACTTCTTTCAGCTCCCGGAGATGGAAAACTCGCGATCGCGATAGAAGTGGTGCGTTGACTTCAAAAGATGGATTTTCTGTTGTCGCGCCGATTAAGATTATTGTCCCGTCCTCAACCGCCGGTAGAAAAGCATCTTGCTGGGTTTTATTAAAATGATGAATTTCGTCAACGAAAAGAATAGTTTTTTGCTGGCGGAATTTCTTTCGTTCGACCGCGGCGTCTAGAAATTTCCGAACATCAGCAATTCCAGCGGTAACCGCCGAAAACGGCTGAAAATGAGCCCTGGTTTTGTTAGCAATAAGCCGGGCCAAGGTTGTTTTTCCCGAACCCGGCGGTCCCCAAAGAATCATTGAAAATAATTTGTCGGCCTCAATTGCTTTACGCAAAATTTTTCCCGGCGCCAAAATGTGCTCCTGACCAATAAAACCAGCAAAATCATCTGGCCGCATTCGGTCAGCAAGAGGTGCATCCATTTTTAGGTTTTCATCAAACAAATCAGCCATTGTAATCCTCAGAGTATCTATTGTTGTCGTATTTAATTCACCATACTAAGCATTTATTAACTTTTATTTCATCCTCATATTTATTTCATCATCCCAAATATTGTGAAATTATTATATCTCCGAGCTCGCAGTTAAATAAGAATGGTATTAAACTATCACATAAAAATAAACGGTCGTTTAAAATCATGTGATTGTTAGTTTATAAACATCTTATTTAATACTCCGTCAATGTCGGATTGGGCCGAGATAATATTTACGATATATTTTTCCACTTTCAATTCAAAAGCGATTTCCTGCACAAAACTATAAACATCTTTGTTTATTACCCAAAAACTGTCTTGGATTCTTTTGAAACCCAATGCCTTTAATGCCCGGCGGAATGCATTTCGGGCCTTGCTGAATTTTTCCGGAATATCAAATGAAACAAAATGGTAATAAATTGATTCAACTGCGATATTGCCGATTTTATCAATTAGCTTCATTTTTGTTTTTAAAGTAAATTCAAAAGAATCAGATCCTGGCGTATAAGTAATATATCCCTGATCGCGCAATCGGTAAAGCCATTTTGCGAAAGGAACTTCGGTGTGTGTCTGGTAATAATTTCCATAAAAAATTTCTCGAGCTTTCTGCTTGCTAATTGTCGCATCAAAAGTATTGCCGCCAACATTGTAAAAATATTCCAGCAGATCAATAGTAATATTGACCAGCTTGTCCCCAATCTTCGTTTTAGTCGTTTTTTTCATTTTCTTAATAATATCACAACTATCATATGAATTTAAACGACCGTTCAAAATCATGTGATAGTTAAATTGTTGTTAATGATATTAGATTCTGACATTGGAGCGAATTTGATTCCGCTGAAGCAGCTATTTATTAAGCAAAAGTAATTATCAATTAAGAAAAAGACGCAAATTTTTATCAAAAATTTTAAATATCATTCTAGCTAAATTATTTTAAGAGAATTATAGAACTTTTAATGGTGATCTGTTCTTTTTATGTGTTTGAGAATTGCCCCTAGGTCTTGACATAGCGGGTCAATATCTGCTTCAGAAATCGTTGGACTTTTACCAAGACTCTCACCGCCGCGAACAAAGGATTGTAAAGACCAGCGAAACATTTCCGTGAGCCGGTTTACGTCTAATTCGGAGGATTTTTTATCTAAAAACATTGGCACATCTTGAATTTTTTTTTCTAAAAATAATGACGGATTATGTAGTTTACTTACAGCTTCCTGTTCCCGTTGTTGTGATTCAAGATAAACCTCAAGTGCTAATCTAATTATCTCATTACCTTTTTCTGCTCGCCAAAAAAGACTAGAAACTTTACCAGGATCGTCCGCTCCCTCGATTTTAAAACGATTTTGGTATCGTTGGGCATTTGCCAAGAAGTCCATATAGGTTGAAAAGGGATCTAGCAGATAATAAATTCTTTTAAATCGTTCGATTTGCTCAGATTCCTCGATTTGGTCATAATCTTCGTATGGTTCTAGCTTTTCTCCCGGCTCCTTTTCCATAATTGCTCCTTTCGGAATTATTTCTTCTCATCTAAATATTTTGCGGCGGAGAGGGCGGCGATGGCGCCTTCGCCGGCAGAGATGACAATTTGTTTATAATAGGAATTTGTCAGATCACCAGCGGCAAAAACACCGGGTCTTGAAGTTTTATAATCCTTGCCGACAATAATTTGGTTTTTTTCATCCATTTTGACAAAATTCTTTATCAACCCATCTTCGACAATATAACCGATCTCAATAAAGAGACCATCAACTTTAATCTTTTTATCTTTGTTTTGATGTCGAATTGTAATTGATTTTACAGTTTGGTCGCCTTCTATTTTTTCGATTGTAGCTGATGTTATAATTTCGACATTTTTAGCCTTTTTTACTTTTTCAATTAGGACTTCTTCGGCAGTAAATTCGTCGCGCCTATGAATCAAATAAACCTCTTTCGCGGTTTTTGACAAAAGCAAAGCAGCATCAAAAGCTGAATTGCCGCCGCCGTTGACGGCCACATTTTTACCTTTGAAAAAATTGGCGTCGCAAGTCGAGCAATAGGAAATTCCCCGGCCCTTAAATTCCGTCTCGCCTGGAATATTCAATTTTCTTGGGACTTTCCCAAATGCCAAAATTAACGACTTAGATCGATATTTTTCTTTTTGCCCACTGATGATAAATTCATTATTTTTTTGATCTAAAAGTATTACTTCATCATACATAATCTCCGCTCCGAACTTTTTCGCCTGCGACATAAATTTTTGCGCCAGCTCTGGTCCGGATATCAATTCAAAACCGGGATAATTTTCAATATCAGGTGTTTTGACAACCTGACCACCTGGTTCTTTTGTTATGACAAGGGTTGAGAGTAAGCGTCTAGCGGTGTAGATTGCTGCGGTAATTCCCGCCGGCCCACCGCCAATTATGATAACATCATAAGTTTTCATAAAAACTCCTGTTTAATTTTCTTTAGATATTTTTTGCTTTCATCGCTTTAATTATCCTCTCGATCGCCAAAATATAGGCCGCTTGGCGTAAGAAGCAGTGATGTTTTCTTGACTGGGAATAAACACTTTCGATTGCATCTTCCATAATTTTTTTCAGTTTTTTATCAACCTGACCCGCCGTCCATTTTTGTTTTTTCAAATTTTGCAGCCATTCAAAATAACTGACAGTAACGCCGCCAGCATTAGCCAAAATATCAGGGATGACAATGATTTTTTTCTTGGCTAAAATTTTATCGGCTTCTGGTGTTAGTGGCCCATTTGCAATTTCTAAAATAATTTTTGCCTTGACTTTGTTAGCATTTTTTTCCGTGATGACATTTTCCAATGCCGCCGGGATTAAAATGTCAACATCCAATTCAAAAAATTTGGCACTCGATATTTTTTTTATTTCCATAATATTTCCAACTCCGCGGAATTTCTTTTTCAAGCTGGCGATTTTTTCTGGATTAAAACCATTAGAATCAAATATCGCACCGGAGGAATCAGAAATCGCTAAAATTTTAAATCCGGCAGCAAATAAAAGTCGAGCAATATTTTCGCCGGCATTTCCAAAACCCTGAATCGCTAGAGTTTTATCGTCAGAGATCTTTACTTTTGAAATCGCTAAAAACTTTTCTAGCACAAACTGAGCACCTCGAGCAGTTGCTGTGTCGCGACCCAGCGACCCCCCATTTTCAACCGGTTTTCCAGTCACACAGGCTGGAGATTTCTTTTTAGCAATTTTTGAAAACTCGTCGGCATACCAAAACATAATTTGTGGCGTAGTATATACGTCGGGCGCTGGAATATCTTTTTGCGGACCAACGATGTCGAAAATACTTCGAACATAAGCCCGCGTCAAACGCTGCAATTCTCTAACTGAAAGTTCTTTAGGATTAACTTCAATCCCGCCTTTGCCACCGCCAAAAGGAATATTGACAGTTGCGCATTTTATACTCATCCAAGTCGCTAACGCTTTAACTTCAAAAAGATCGGTCTTGGGATGAAATCTAATCCCGCCTTTATACGGGCCGCGGGCATTGTTGTGTTGAACACGATAACCATGAAAAATTCGAATTTTGCCGCTGTCCATTTTAATCGGAATTTCCACTTGTAATATTCTCTCTGGTACTTTTAAAATTTCAATTGCCCGTTGATCGAAATGACCAATTTTTGCCGCCTGGTCAATTTGTTTTAGGGCATTATCAAAAGGAGAATTATTATTTATCATCTTACAATTTAATTCTAGTTATTAAAAATGCGAAAATTATTGAAATTATTCGAGCCAAACTTTTTAATGTCGGCCAGGTTGCCGGGATGCAGACTATAATTAGAATTATCCAAATAGAATTACCTTTTATGAACCGATAAAGCGACCAGGCAAAGAGCAGAAGAATACCTAGAGAAATTAAACCAGAATAGACTGGCGAAACGCCCATAATCAACTTATCATAGTAAGCAAAAATATTAATAATTTGTTCCATTTTTCTTTTTCTGGCCAGTATTATTTTTTATTCAGCCAGCCCCGCCTGCCGTGCCTGGCACTGGCGGGCAGGCACACCCTCCCTGACCTTCGGCAATATTATTATATCGCCATTCACTTAGAGAAAATATTCTAATAGCGCAGGCCAAAAATTATCACGGTCGCCGGCTTGCAAAAAATAACACAGGCCAGAATAGAATCTATTTTTTTCCGACAACCACAACAATATCATATTTTGCGCCAACAATTGAGTTACTTTCTTTAAGCTCAACTGTTCGATCAGTAAGTGTTTCTTTGACTAAGTTGGCTTCGGCATCTTTACCAGTTTTGTAATAAATTATCGAAGTAGCGTAACTAAACGATCTAGCATTGCTGGTATTTGCGACATTAAAACCAGCAGCGGAAAGAATATCGGCAATATTTTTAGCGGAGTTTTTGACACCAGATCCATTGAGCACAGAAATTATTATTGTAGATTTATCAATTGCCGGAGTAGCGGCAGCAGAATTTTGCTGATCTGTGCTTGGCTGATTTGCTTGATCTTGATCAGAGGTGTTGTAGTTTTTTAAAGAATTATTTGTGGAAGAAATTATATCGTTCAAATTCTGATCATTTTTCTTTTTGTAGGAGCCGTTAAAGTAACCTTTTATAGTATCAAAGTTTTGCCAGATGACCAATCCAACAAGAGCTAGAACTACTACAGTAGCAATAAGGCTATAAATCCACCCAAGGCCTCGTTTTGTTGTTCTGGTAGGGTGCGGAGTTTTGGTGTCAACTTCTTTTAGACCGGCTTTTCTCTTTTTTGCTACTCCGTTGTTTTCAATCGGGGTATTGGCAAAAAAATCATCGCTGTTTTGTTTGGTAAAAAGCTCTTCAACAATTTCCTCTTGCACTTCTTTCTTCGCAGCGGCAATCTCAATCTTAGGCGAATGTTTTGTAATTCGCCTGTATTTTTTGGGTCGAATATCATCGGCAATATCCAAACTACCCTCCTTCACCCTGTTAAATGCGCCAAAGGCGCAACCCGCAAAGCGGGTTATTTAACAGGGTCAATGTCAATCTTATCAAATTTTAACGTACAAAACAATCATTATTACCACCTTGCCTTACTTGGCTTTGGCGTACTTTTTCCTGTCGAAGTTTTTTTTGTTGAAAGCACTGCTTTCTTTACTAACTCTTTTTCCCTTGGGATTCTGAGTCCTTTGCGGATTAGAATCTCTCCTTTATTTTCATTAACTATCATTCTCACCACATCACCTTTCCCCCATTTAAGTTTTCTAATTACCCACTTCGGCAATGTAACACAGAGGCTGTAATTGGAGAACTTGATAAGTTTTCGATCTTCCGCCTCGGCTCGCCCGTCTGGGCTTGGCTCAGCCGAGACCGGCACCGGGCGAGACTGGTCACTTTCCATAGACCCTCCTAAAAATAGTTATTAGTTTTTAGTTAACTATAGTATATATCTCCAATGAGTCAATTGCAAAAAATGCCAAAAGTATATTTCAGCTTGTTCTGATTTATAAACATAGGACTATATTTTAGCGAAATTTCCTAATTACACCTTTGACTTTTCCTTGGATAGTGACACGTTTTTTAGCAAATCGCATTGCTGACATTGTTTTATTGGCCGGTTGCAGACGGATACTGGTTTTTTCATTGTAATAGCGTTTTAATGTGGCGTTTTCATTATCAATCAGAGCGACAACAATATCACCATTTCTTGGTGCTAAAATTTGTTCTATAATTACATAATCGCCGTCCAAAATTCCGTCATCAATCATTGATTGGCCGCGAACGCGGAGGGCAAAAGTTTTGCGCCCCATCATGTCTTTAGGGATATCAATTGTTTCATTTGTCCGAATCGCCTCAATCGGTTTGCCGGCATCGATCACTCCCGAGAGGGGTATTTCGAAAGTGTCGATGCCGGAGGTGAAGACTGGAGTTAGCTGGATTGAACGAGCCTCCATTGCCTCTTTCGTCAGATAGCCTTTTTCTTCAAGAATATTGATATATTCGGCTACTGTTGAGACCGATGAAAGCTCGAAATAATAAGCAATCTCCCGAAAACTCGGCGCATAGCCGTTTTCATTAATAAAACCTTTTATGAAGTCCAAAATCTCTTTTTGCCGCTTAGTTAGTGGTTCCATAATTTTCCTTTCAATCAATCCAGCCGTCGTTAAACGGTCCGGAATTTGTTCTGTTATTGTCTGATTTTTGTTCGGTCATCTTAGATCAATTATACCAAACAAAGACCAAACATTGTCAAGAGATTTTAGACCAAGATGGAAAATATTTAATCCAGATAATTATTTCCTTAACAAAAGGCCAACACATTCAATATGATGGGTTTGCGGGAACATATCAATTGGTTGGATTTTTTGGGTGATGATTCCCCTATCGGCAAAATATTTTAGATCTCTGGCGAAAGTTGAAGGATTGCAGGAAACATATAGTAGAATGTCGAAATCCGAATGACTAATGTCGAATATTGAGTCCTTTTTAAGTCCAGCTCTTGGCGGATCAATGATAATTTTGCTAAATTTACCCGGCTTATTTTGTTTTATCCATCTTGCCGCATCAGTATTAATAAATTCACAATTTTTAATTTTGTTAATTTTGGCATTATCAGCCGCATCGCGAATCGCTTCTGGCATAACTTCAATACCAATTACTTTTTTCGCTAAGGTTGAAAGATAAATTCCGATTGAACCGGTGCCGCAATAAAGATCTACGATTTCGTCACCAAACTGAATATCGGCAAATTCTTTTATCTTGTCGTATAATGTCTTTACACCCTCTGAATTTGTTTGGAAAAAACTTTCCGGCGAGATTTGAAAAGTAAAACCGCCGATTTTTTCATAGATTATCGGCGAGCCAAAAATTAATCGCCGTTTCAAATTTAGCAGTGATTTTCCTGGCGCAATTGTGTGATAAATTGATCTAATGCCCTTGATATTTTTCAAAACTTTTATAATCCCCTCTTGCCCCGGTAATTCGCCGTCAGAAGTGATAATCTCAATCATCATATCACCAGTTCTCTTGCCTTCGCGGATTTTCAACTGCCAGAAAGAGGATTTATAAAGAACATTTTTATTAATATGATTTTTCAGCGTCGCTAATATTTTATTGGCAATTTCAGATTGCAGCATACAGAAGTCGACAATGACGAATTTTGAATCATCAGAAAAATTATGTCGGCCGAAATGGATGTTTTTGTTTTTATCGAGAATAAAAAAGAAGCGAATTGAGTTGCGGTAGTAAAACGGATGATTTGAACCGGCGATAATTTTCTCCGGCTTTATTTTAACTTTTGCACGCTTGAGAACTTCCAGAAAAATTTCATCTTTATATTTTAGCTGATTCTGGTACGAAATGTTCTGATGGTCGCAACCGCCGCATTGTTCAAAATATGGACAGATCGGCTTGATACGATCTGGCGAGGGTTTGAGGATTTTTTCGATCACCCCGCGCGAATAATTTTTTTTATCCTCGATAATTTTCACATCAACAATGTCTTTGGGAACGGCTTTAGAAACAAAAATGGGCCGACCCTGCCCGAAGTTGCTACACCGTTGCAGGCGGGCATCTTCCATTCGGCCAAACCCATCTCCACCAAAAACCAATTTTTCTATCAGAATTCGCATTAATTTTGTAAGTGAGGGGCTCGCCATCGAGCCCCTCGGGCCAGTCAGTGTCCAAGGTTCGCGTGCATCTTGTCCAGCCCCTGTAGGGGCTGAGATTGCCGACAAAGTTTGCCGGTTCGCTTACCGCAGACTCTCGCCAATCGGCGTCATTCCGCAGTAAGCCGGCGGCCAAGTTACCGCCCGGCACATCCACTACTAATGAGTGCATGCGCCTTCGCAGCGCCCGTGGTTAATGACCACGGGGCGACGCCTAGTTGTCTACAGCTTTCTGATCACCGGCAACACCTCCTTAAGTGTAGCCATCGCAAACCGATGGTTCAACTGTAATATACAACTTTCTACCAATAGTTGTCAAATAAAAAATCACCCTGAGTTTATCGAATGGGCGATTTTTTTAGCTGGCAGCTCTCTTTTAGCAAGAAGTTCCGTCGTCGAAAGCTTCTTTATCATATTTCGCTTTAATCATCTCAACGGCTTTTTTCACCGGAAGATCTTCTTGAGTGCTTGAACGCAAGTCACGAACAATTACCGAATCAGACAACGCTTCTTTTTGGCCGACAATGATTGCATAATCAGCGTTAAGTTTTGCCGCCATCTTCAACTGCCCGCGCAAAGAATCTTTTGAAGGAATATAAAAAACATTGATATCTTCCTTTTCAAAAGCGTTAAAAATCCGTTTGCAAACTTTTTTGGCAGTAGCCCCGAGCTCTAAAATTACCACTTCAACACTACGAGATTTTGCTGGTTTGATGCCGGTATTTTTTAGTTCTTCGACAACTCGATCAGCGCCCATACCCCAGCCAACAGCCGGAGTCTTTTGGCCACCAAGAATAGAAATTAAATCATCATAGCGTCCACCACCGCAAAGAGCGACTTTGCGTTCTTTATCAGTTGAGGCAGAAATTTCAAAAACCGTACGGGTATAATAATCGAGTCCGCGAACAAGTGTTGGATCTAAATTAAATTTAATGCCAAAATCATCAAGATACTCTAAAGTTTCTTGAAAATGATCACGGCATTCAATGCAAAGTTTATCAAGAATTTGTGGTGCCTTGGCTTTGATTTTAATACACTGGTCATTTTTGCAGTCCAAAAGCCGCAGAGGATTAGTATCGAAGCGGCGGCGGCAATCCTCACAGACTTTGTCGAGATGATCTGCATAATAAGCTTTTAGTCTTTTTAGATATTTTGGTCGGCACTCGGAGCAGCCGATAGAATTTAGGGCTACGGTTAGATCAGCTAAGCCAACTTTTTTCAAGATTTCGTAGCCAGCCATAATCGCCAAATAATCGGACTCTGCAGATGCATCACCGATAATCTCGAGGCCAACTTGCCGGTGTTCGCGATAGCGACCACGTTGGGGCCGTTCACGGCGAAACATTGGGCCGAAATAATAAAGTCGAACCGGCTGGGGCCAGGAGTTCATGCCGTTTTCAATGTATGATCGTGCAACACCAGCCGTACCCTCTGGCCGGAGAGCAAATTGCGGGTCTTCGTCATCAGCGGTTGACTCAAGGAGGTAGATTTCTTTTTCAACTATATCAGTGCTGGCGCCAACTCCACGTTCAAAAATCCGCTTGTCTTCAAAAAGCGGCGTGTCAATTTTCGAAAATCCCAGGCCGTCTAGGACTTTTTCTGCAGTAGACTGAAAAAACCGCCAGTACGGCTGGTTAGCTGGCAGAATATCTCGAGTCCCTCGTGGTTTTTGAAACGAATTGTTTTCAGTCATATGCTCCTTACAGAGTTGAATTTATCATAGTTTCAAGCAAAAATCAACAACTCCGTAGGTGTGAGTCAGCAGCGAGCCAGAAGACAAGAGATCGACTTCGTGATTATTTTATGATATAAAAGTACTACCCCACAAGGAGGATTGGAAATGGATTTATCCAGATGGTATCATCACCGGCAGCCTGATCCGGAAGATCCACGGACGCCCCTTGCCTGGGTGTTCGAGCGCAACAGCCGTAGAGTTGGCAACGAACCGCCATCTGAATGTGGTCATTACCGTAAAGTCAGAATCGAGAAAACACACGAGCGATGGTATGTTCATTGCTCGTTTGCCGGCGCGCTGGAGTTTGTCTGGCAAACTCTCGGGGAGGATAACATTGAGATCAACGAAGACACCGGCACTGGTACGCTGAGGGTGCCAGGAAACATGGTCAGTTTCTGGATCGGTCAGCGGGGATCAATGGTCGGATTTCTCAAGGGGATGTTCGGGCTTCAGACTCTTCGGATTGTGCCGGCCAAAAACTGGCACAGACATCGGAGAAAGTAACCCTGCGCCGATTCGGTAACGAACGGCGCATCTTTATTTCCTAAAAACAATTTTCCCATTAACCAGATGCACGGAGATTTTGTCACCAGAAGAATATTTTCCAGCGATTATTGCTTCGGAGATTGGATCTTCGAGATTTTCAGAAATTGCCCGGCGAATTGGCCGCGCGCCGAATTCTTCGGAAAACCCGGTCTCGGCAATAAATTTTTTTACATCCTTAGTAACAGAGAGTATAATCCCCTGCTTTTTCAAACGCTTAGAAAGCTCTACTAGATTTAGTTCAACAATTCTCTCGACTGAAGTTTTATCAAGCGGCCGAAATACAATAATTGAATCTAAGCGGTTGATAAACTCTGGCCGGAGTTCTTTGTTAACAATTTCCATCACCCGCTCTTTAAGACTCTCATATTTCTTTTCAAAATCCTTTTTACCACCAGCATTTGCAGAAAAACCAATAGCCGCGACTTTGTTAAGTTCTAAAGTCCCTAAGTTTGAAGTTAAAATTACAATTGTATTGCGGAAATTTATCCGTCGGCCTTTGGCGTCAGTCAAATAGCCATCTTCAAGAATTTGCAGAAGAATGTTGAAAACCTCTGGATGGGCTTTTTCAATTTCGTCAAAAAGGATGATTGAGTATGGTTTATGTCTAACAGCTTCAGTCAACTTCCCGCCATCATCATAGCCGACATAGCCAGCGGGTGCGCCAACTAAGCGCGAAACATTATGCTTCTCCATAAATTCGGACATATCGATTTTGATCAAGCTGTCCTCAGAACCGAAAAGAATCTCAGCTAGTTTTTTTGAAAGATGAGTTTTGCCAACGCCAGTTGGGCCAAGAAACAGGTAGGAACCGATCGGCCGGCGCGGATCGGCAACACCGGCACGGCTGCGGCGAATTGACTTGGCAATTGCTTTGACTGCTTCGTCTTGGCCGACAATATATCTTTTTAACCTGGTTTCTAAATTGAGAAATCTTTTGCGCTCGTCAAGCGAAAGATTTTCGACATTGACGCCGGTCCAGCGTGAAACAACACGGGCAATATCAGCCGCATCAATTACTTTTTCCTTGCCAGCAATAAGCTCGCCTTCGAGCGCGGTAATTCTGTCAGTAAGCTTTATCTCCTCTTCACGAAGTTGCGTTGCCGCTTCGTAATTCTCTGCAGTAACTGCATCTTCCTTTTTTGCCAGCATATCGGCGAGTTTGGATTTTAATTTTGCAACTTTAGCCCCGAGTGAAGTAACAATATTTGTCGCAGCGGCTGCCTCATCAATCAAGTCAATTGCTTTATCCGGGAGATAGCGGTCGGAAATATAGCGATGAGAAAATTCAACTGCGGCATGAAGGGCATCGGGCGTAAATTTTACTCCATGATGCTCTTCATAGCGTGATCTAAGACCGCGGAGGATTTTATAGGTTTCTTCCGGAGTTGGCTCATTGACTTGGACAACTTGGAATCTTCGTTCGTATGCCGGATCTTTCTCCAGATATTTTTTGTATTCGTCATAAGTTGTGGCACCAATGATTTTAAATTCGCCTCGGCTCAGAATCGGCTTGAGCATATTGGCAGTATCCAATGAGCCCTCGGCTGAGCCGGTGCCGATTGTAGTATGCAGCTCATCAATGAAGAGAATAACATTACCGGCTTTTTTAATTTCCGAGAGGAGTTTTTTTACCCGGCTTTCAAATTGGCCGCGATACATTGTGCCGGCCAGGAGTGCACCAAGATCAAGGGAAAATATTGTTTTGCCGACCAAAACTGGTGGTACACTGCCCTCAATAATTTTCTTTGCCAAACCCTCGACAATAGCGGTTTTGCCAACACCTGGCTCACCGATCAAGAGCGGATTATTTTTAGTCCGGCGGCAGAGAATTTGTGAAACTCTCTCAATTTCTACTCCACGTCCGATTAAGGGGTCGAGCTTATTATCCTGCGCTAACCTAGTCAAGTTTAGAGTATATTGTTCAATGAAAGACTTCCCAGCATCTTTAGTCGTTGTACGGCTGGCCGCTTCCTGAAATGCTCCTTCAGTAAAATTTTCTCCGCCAGGCAGGCCTTCGAGATTCTGCCGATCAGCTCCGGTGTTAAATATTTCCCCAGGCCCTCCAGCAGCTTTAGAGATTTCGTTAAAAATAGTCTCAAGCTGTTCCTTAATCTTACCTGGATTAGCACCGATTCTCTCAACAATGCTATAGGAGTTGAGCCTTGAATCGGAAACTAAAGATAGGAGTAGATGCTCGGCATCAACAATAAAATGATTATAATCAGCAGCGACTTTGACTGCACTCTGAATAACTTTTTTTGCATCTTCTGAAATTCCAACAACTTGGGTTTTTTTGCTCTGGCTGCTAACAAGCTTAGCTACAATCTGGACTCTATCAGAGGTAACCTCAAAGTTTGAGAGGATATCATTTGCCAATGTACCGCGAGTGAGTGTCAGGGCCGAAAGCATATCCTCACTATCCATTAGCCTGCCGGAATCCTTAGCAATCCTCTCGGCCAGGATCAGGATTTTTTTAAGATTGTCGCTAAATTTTCGAAAGATATCGGGATCCATAATAAATAAACTTAAAACTCAAAAATCAAAACTCAAAATTGTGGAATTTACTATTTTATATTATTTGGTATCGATTTTGTCATCCGCTACTTTTTTCCTAGTTTTTTTGGCGGATTTTTTCTTGGGCTTTGATTTTTCTTCGTCGGATGTATCTTTTTCAGCCTTCTCCTCCTCGGTCTCGGCTTTTTCAATATCAATCCCCCAACCAGTCAGTTTCGATGCTAGGCGGACATTTTGGCCATTCTTGCCGATCGCCAAGGACAAACTATCCTCAGGCACATAAACTGTAGCCTTATTATCTTTTGAGGAAATCACAATACGATCACATTTAGCCGGTGAGAGGGCATTCATAATGTACTTTTCAACGTCTTCATCCCAGAGGATAATGTCAATCTTCTCCTCGCCAACTTCGGCTAGCACCGATTGAACTCTTGTCCCTCTCTGGCCAACGCAGGAGCCAATCGGATCAATATTCTCATCATGAGCGATAACAGCTATCTTGGTTCGTGAGCCAGCTTCTCTGGCAATATTTTTGATCTCAACTGTGCCATTAGCAATTTCCGGCACTTCTAGCTCAAATAAGCCGGAAATCAATCCTTCATCAGTTCGGGAAACTAGAATCTGTGGGCCACGTGAAGTTTGGGCCACCTCTTTGATATAGACTTTCAGCCGCTGGCCAACATAGTATCGCTCATCTTTTATTTGGTCTGACGGAAACATAATTGCATTAACTTTGCCAAGAGAAACAACAATGTTCTTGCCCTCAATTTGCTGGACTGAGCCATTAACAACACTATGTTCGCGTTCTTTAAATTCGCTATAAATCATGTCGCGCTCTGCTTCGCGGATTCTCTGAATGATGACTTGTTTGGCGGTCTGTGCCGCTATTCGACCAAAAGTTTCTTCTTTAGGCAGAGGTTCAATGATTTCATCTCCGACCTTAGCTTTTTTCTTCGATTTTTTAGCTTCAGAAAGGGCAATTTCCGCTTCCGGATTTTCCAGCTCTTCATCAGCGACCACAGTTGTGATTTTGGACATCTCTGCTTCGCCAGTTCCTGGATCAAGTTTGGCCCGAATTACTTGCTTAGGCCGACCATAGTCTTTTCTATATGCAGCAGCGAGTGCAGCTTCAACGGTTGAAATTACTATTTCTTTGTCCAAGCCTTTTTCTTCACAGAGTTCCTCAATCGCTTGTATAAAGTTGGCTTTGTCTTCATTCATCATATCTCCTTGATAATTAGGTAGTATAAACTCCCACTGATCCGCCTCGGCGAGCCGTAGGCGAGACGGGTTGTTTCTTATTTGTATCTTGCTATCTTGTATCTTGGAATTTTCCATCGGTGCTTATCTGCCTGCCCTTCGTAGCTTCAGCGAAGAATGGGTGGCAATAGATCCCTGCCTGACGGCAGGCAGGTGTGGTAGTTTTTACTTCCTTATAATATTATTACTATTTCTAAAAAAATGCGGTCACCGAAGGGTCACCACAATCCACAATCATATGATAACAAAAACTGTTCAGACTTGTCAATAGCTAGCTGACTAGGGTTGCCTCCACATTGCAATACCATATGGTAATATGGTAAGGGATTAATCATTATTAGTGCGGATTTTGTATCTAAATACTCTCCAGGCAAATTTTGGTAATGCCAGTTGGCGGTGGAAACGGCGGGGCTCAATAATTAAACGATAGAGCCACTCCAAGCCAATAGATCTAATAAATTTTGGCGCTCGGGGTTTGCGGCCAGCAAGAAAGTCAAAAGTACCGCCAACGCCAATGCCAATTTTTGCCCCGGTCTTTTTGAGATTTCTCCCGAGCCAAAGTTCTTCTGCTGGAACGCCATAAGCGACAAAAAGTATGTCTGGTCCAGCCTTTTTTATAATTCTAATAATTTTATCCTCATCCTCGATTTTCGGAGTTCCCTCGTAAGTACCAGCCATCCTCAAATCATAAATATCAGTTTGCAGCTTCAGTGCTGCTTGTTCGGGCACTGTTGGATCGCCGCCGAGCAAAAATACAGAAAGATTATTTCTGGCGGCAAAGCGCGAAAGTTCCCAGATAAAATCTGACCCAGAAATACGCTCTGGGATTGGAGTGCGAATGTATTTTGGATAGATAATAATTGTTGCCAGTGAGCCAAAGAATTTCAAAAAACTAAAGATGTAGCGCCAGAATTTTTGCTTCGGAAGACGCGTTCGCAAAAACCTGGCAGCCCAAAGAATGCCAACGCCGTCGGCAAGATTAAGAGATGTCTTGCCAAGCATTGTTGCGACCTCAGAGCTTTCGAGTGCTTTATTGGCAAATTCGGTATTCACAGTCGTAAGAAAAAGCGGGTTTTTTGCGCTGATTTTTTTCCCAATATAGCGCAGGGCTTCTTCTTTAGTAAAAGAGTCAATCGAGATGCCCAAAATATCAATTTTTCTTCGTCTCAAATTTGCCATAGTTGTAAAAATGCTTTATTCGCGTATTGCTTTTGTTTTGAGCCACCCGAGCCAACCCGCCTAATGAATACGTTGCAAAAGTACTAGCTAATATTATGACTTAAAACGATCAACGGTCACAGTGTTATAGTTTGGCGCCGGCTCACACAAAACCAATACGCTCATCGCATTTTTGTTTGATATTTTTTATATTCTTCTTCAACAAAACTCTTAAATTTTTTCTTAAATATTTCTTCGGAAAATTCCTTAGCACGGTTTTGGCAAACAGATGGCTTGTAATTGGAATAATTCTTTTCAAGTTTCAAAACAGCCTTTTTTAGAGACTCTGGATCGTTGCTATCAGTGAAAAATTCGCCAGTAACTCCCGCAACAACTGTTTCTGTTGCACCACCAGCAGCAAAAGCAATCACTGGCCGTCCGGCAGCCATCGCTTCAACCGGGGTTATGCCAAAATCATCCTCACCAGGAAAAAGAAAAGCCCTGCAGCGTTTAAAATATTTTATTTTTTCTTTTTCACCTTTCCAGCCAAGGAATTTGATATTTTTATTTGCCAATGACTCCAGTCTCCTACGATCAGCACCTTCGCCGATAATGATTAACGGCAAATTAAGTTGATTGAAAACTTTTATTGCCAGGTCAATTTTTTTATATTGCGTTAGCCGAGAAACGATCAAATAGCAATCTTTTGGCTTGTCTTTGTTGTTTATTAGAGGAGTTAAATCGACCGGCGGATAAATTACTGAACTGTCAGACCTGTAGTATTTTTTAATTCGCCGAGTAACTGTCTTGGAAATCGCCACCCAGAGGTCGCTTCTTTTGGAAGCGAGAAAATCCCAAATCCGAAGATCGGAAACAATTTTCCGCACAACAAGACCCAGGGGTCCGAGGCCGATATTATTTTCTTCTACGTATTTATGTGTCCAGTCCCAAGCGTAGCGCATCGGCGAATAGCAGTAGGTAATGTGAAGTGTTTGTGGCCCGGTGATAACTCCATGAGCAAATGAATTGCTTGATGATATTACGATGTCATACTTTTTCATATCAAATTTTTCGACCGCTTGCGGGAATTTAGAGAGAAGCAGTCGCGAATGTCGGCGTAAAAATCTTGGCAGTTTTTGCAGTTTGGAAGTTCTAATATCATATCCAGCTTTTTCAAACTTACCTTTCGTCCCCTCTTTATCATAAAGCAAAGTATATATTGGAGCTTGAGGAAAAATCTCATGCATTACTTCCAGCACTTTTTCCGCCCCACCAAGTTTAGTTAGGAAATCATGGACGATAGCAATTTTCATAATTTGTTAATTATCTTGCTCGCTCTTACCAAATTTCTAGGCGCTCTTTTCCGCCAAAGGCGGAAAGCGCTTGCAACCGTCGAAATTAGGCAAGGACTCGCAATTTCATAATTCAAAAAATTTAAAATGTTACAGACTCTCAAAGACTTTTAATGTTTCTCTGGCACAATTTTCCCAACTGTAATATTTTAATCTGGAGCGACCTTTGAGCACTAAAGAACGGCGAAGTGCTGGTTTGTTAAGTATTTGGCTCATCGCCGCGGCGATTTCAAATGGTTTTTTCGGATTTACTAATAGTGCCGCACCATTGGTGACTTCAGGCATGCTAGAAATATTAGAAGTTACAACCGGGATTTCAGCCGCAAAAGCTTCAAGTATCGGAAAACCAAAACCTTCGACTAATGAAGGGAAGACAAAAAGTGAAGCGCCCGAGTAAAGAACTCGCAGCTCCTTATCATTAACATAGCCGGTCTCAATAATATCCTTTTTGATTTCGTCAGCACCGTTGATAAGATTTTTAATCTCTCCGTAGCCAATGCCAGGTTTACCGACCAAAACTAGCTTGTCTTTAATTTTTCTCTCCTGGCGCAAAAGTAGGTACGATTTGATAATACCGGCAGTGTTTTTTCTTTTTTCCAATCGCCCGACGGATAGTATATACGGACCAGCGATTTCGGCAGAGCAGGCCATGCCTGCCGGCAGGCAGGCCTTAATCTTTTGATAATGCATGCGATCAAAACCCATAGGAACAAAAGAGATTTTAGAATTAGAGATCTTATAAAATTTTTTCAAGTCCCGCAACGTTGATTGGGTATAAACAATTATTTGGGCCTTTTTTCGTTTCGCTCTCTCAACTGCAACTTTCTGCAGCCAGAGACTAGTTTTTGAGTAAGCTTCGGGAAAATATTTCCAGGCGAAATCGTGAACAGTTATTACACTCTTTTTAGGAGAGAGTGGTGGTAAAACGTGCGATGGAGAAAATAAAATATCCGGGGGATTTCTAAACATCTCCCAGGCTAACTTTGTATGAGTCCAAAATTTTATATACTTAAGAATTTTGATCTTAAAATTTGTTGGCAGATTGCCAAAGTCAGCGTCAAGCGGGCCGGGAGAATAGAGAATATATTGATTCTTTCGATCAATTTTCGCCAGAGCAAGTATTAAATTTTTAGCGTAGTTTTCAGCGCCAGTCTTGGTTTTTATCCAACCTGCTGAAGCATCGATTCCAATTAACATAATAAAGTCATTTAATTGTAGTCACTAGACTGATCTTTCATACAGATCGGCACAGATTTGATCTATCTGTGCTTTATCTGTGTAATTATCTGTGTGGTTACTTCCGTTTATTGTCATTCACGCGCCCACAAGACCGATTTTTTGTAAGCATCCAGATGCTCAACAGCAATACCGGCACCCTTAGCAACACAAGTGAGCGGATCATCAGCGCACTGACATGGCACACCAGTAACTTTAGTTAAGAGTGTGTCAATGTTTCGCAGCAGTGCTCCCCCACCGGTAATAATAATACCTTTGTCCATGACATCAGAAGCAAGCTCGGGCGGTGTTTGCTGCAGGACACTTTTCACAGCGTTAATAATTTCCAGAAGTGGTGGCTTAGTTGCCTTAACAATATCTTCGGAGGTAACAATAATGCTCTCTGGCAAACCAGTTATAGCATTTGAACCAGAAACTTCCATTCTAGCTTCTTTTTTCGGTTCGACCACATTGCCAATGCGTTTTTTAACCTCTTCAGCTGACTGCTCGCCGATAATCAAATTGTATTTCTTTCTAATATAGTTGGCGATGGCAATATCAATTTTGTTACCACCGACACGAACAGAATTAGCAGCAACAACATCACCTAGAGCAATGACAGCGACCTCGGTAGTCCCGCCGCCAATATCAATAATCATATTTCCGGAAGGAGTGGCGATTGGAATGCCAGCACCCAAGGCAGCAGCGATCGGTTCCTTGATTAGATAAGCTTGTTTTGCACCAGCAGCTAAAGCTGCATCAACTACTGCTCTCCGTTCAGTTGAGGTAATTCCGACAGGCACAGCAATCATCACCTCAGGCCGAGTAAAGCGTATC
>Ga0210006_1000770_pt1 | contig 23702 bp, 28 predicted proteins | sample CryGey02umfilter_2_FD_185452 | JGI IMG/M metagenome (GOLD analysis project Ga0210006, IMG submission 185452) | Groundwater microbial communities from aquifer in Utah, USA - Crystal Geyser 4/10/14 0.2 um filter (SPAdes) (version 3) | ecosystem: Environmental > Aquatic > Deep subsurface >... | reverse complement strand
TTAACACCAAGTACAATACGAGACGGTACCACAGAAGCCTTCATTACAAAACACCATTAGAGGTTGTGTTAGAATATTTCCAAAAGAAAGGAGGACAACCGTTCTCTATCTAGCCAACCAGGACATCCCTTTGACAAGTTAACTCAAAGTAGTATATACTAAGCACATACCCAGTTATTACTAGAAAAATAATGAGGTATATATTTTATATGAGCACAGCGATTATAAGCATAAAAATTGATAAACAAACAAAAGCAGAAGCGCAAAAAGTAGCGGAAGACTTGGGATTTTCCCTGAGTGCCGTTATTAAAGCACAGCTTAAGCACCTTATCAGGTTCAAAAGCATCAATGTTTCGCTTGAAGAAGAACCTAGCGAGTATCTGCTTGAGTCTTTAAAGAAATCTGATGAAGATTTTAAAAAGGGTAATTATTCTCCTACTTTTTCTAATGCAGAAGATGCAGTTGCGTGGTTGGATAATGGATAAGCCATATGGATGTAAAATACTCTCGACATTTTCAGAAACAGTATAAAAAAGCTCCTGAGAAAATCCGCATTGTCACCAAAACACGAATAAAATTATTCATAAGTAACCCGACAGACCAAACACTCAATAACCACATTTTAACAGGAAAGTTAAAAGGATATAGGAGTATCAATGTAACAGGAGACTGGAGAGCACTTTATTCAGAAAGAACAGACGAGAATGGAGCAAAAGTAGCTTATTTTGATGTCTTAGGAACTCTGTATTAAAACCCGATAATATATTTCCTAAAAATCAAAGAGGTCTTTTACCTTGATCTTAAAAACTCTTGAGCATGAAACGGACAATTGAGGCTATCAAAAAGTCAGGGAAAATAAAAACTTTTGAGAATTCCATGATGCCGATTTTGCAGGATGGTGATGTATAGTTTTAGACGATAATCTTCTATCTTGACTTTAAAAATTATCGGGTTAAAATAGTAGTATATGAATAAGTTTACTCCCGAGATGATAAAACGTTCCATTTTTAATGAGCTGAAAGACCATTTAATAAAGAAAGAAATTAGCTTAATTGTTGGTCCTCGTCAGGCGGGAAAAACAACTCTAATGGTACTTCTGAAAGAATATGTAGAGACCAAAGGGGAAAAAACGGTTTTTTTAAATCTTGACATCGAATCAGACAGGCAGTTTTTTACCTCTCAGGATCAACTGATACGTAAGATAGCTCTGGAAATAGGAGAAAGCGGCGGATATGTTTTTATTGATGAAATACAAAGAAAAGAAAATGCAGGACTCTTTTTGAAAGGTCTATATGACATGAATTTGCCATACAAACTGATTGTATCCGGTTCAGGTGCAATTGAGCTCAAGGAAAAAGTACACGAGTCATTGGCTGGCAGAAAACGCATCTTTGAGCTTTCAACAATAAGTTTCATTGAGTTTGTGAATTACAAAACAGAATATAGGTACGAGACAAATCTCCCAGAATTTTTTGAACTTGATCATTTGCATGCGCAACGACTTTTGGAAGAATATCTTAATTTTGGCGGTTACCCAAGAGTAGTGCTTGAAAAAACAGTCGAAGAAAAATATCGAATTATCGCAGAGCTTTACCAAAGTTATCTAGAGCGAGATATCTCGTATACGTTGGGTGTGCAAAAGACAGAAAGTTTTACCGGTCTTGTTCGTCTTATGGCATCACAAGTGGGAAATTTAGTGAATGTCTCAGAACTTGCTAATACATTAGGGATCTCTACCTCAACTGTTAACGACTACCTCTGGTACATGGAAAGGACATTTTTGGTAAACAAAATTACCCCATATTTCAAGAATATGAGAAAAGAAATAACCAAATCCCCAGTTTTTTATTTTTATGATTTTGGTATGAGAAACTATGCTCTTGGAAGGTTTGGTGCGTCGTTAAATAGTGAAAGTGGATTTCTATTCCAAAACTTTGTTTATCACATTATCCGTGAAAAAATTAAAAATACACCAATTCAAGTTCGCTATTGGCGGACAACCGATAAAGCAGAGGTGGATTTTGTTATAGATCGACTAAAAGATACAATTCCAGTTGAAGTGAAGTATAAGAAGCTATCAAAACCAGAAATGACAAGGTCATATCGAAGTTTTCTTTCAAAATACCATTCAAAATTTGGATACATTGTTCACTTGGGGAATAAGAGTGAAGAAAAAATAGAGAATGCAAGAGTCTTCTTTCTTCCGTATTATCAATTCTTATTTAAAAATCTTTAATAAGCAAAGTGAATCAACTCATTGAAACGGTCAAAAAAAACGGGAAGATTAAGACGTTTGGATATTCGATGATGCCGATTTTGCAGTACGGGGATGTCGTTTCAATTCAAAAAGTAAGTTTAGAAAGTTTGAGAATAAATGACATCATCTGCTTCCGGCAAAAAAACCGCTTAGTTACCCATAGAGTAGTATATAAAACAAAAAGCTATGTTATTACAAAGGGGGACAATAATCCTGTTTCCGACGGGAAAATTCTAAAAAATAAAATATTGGGGAAAATTAGCGCGATAGAACGGAAAGAGCAGAAATTTGACATAGATGATTTATATCTTTTTCAATCTAGCATTTATTTTGAAGAGATAAAAAGAGTGGTGGGCATGTTTAAGAAAGCTGGGATAGATCAAGTAATCCTTAAAGGTCTTCCATTGCACCTTTTTCTTGAGAAAAAACACCAGAGGCGGATATATGCTGACTGTGATATTTTGGTAGCAAAAAAGGATTGCTTCCGCGCAAGGAATCTACTTAAGAATGAGGGATACCAGAAAGTTGATTTTCCTTTGTCTTCAAAACACAAAAAATTGAAAGATAAGGATGTTGAAGAGAGTTTTGTAAAAAAAATTTCAGGTTATACTGTCGTTTTCGACATTCATTATGAGGCTGCTTTTATGATGACTCAGCTTGGAAAACTTGAATACTTATATCCTCAAAAACTTTTGGAGGATTTTACAAAATCATTGCTTAATAACAAGAGAATAGTTGAAATTGGGGATGGGAAATTTCCGTTACTTTCTTTGGAAGAACAGATTGTGTATTTATTCCTTCATTTGTTTCACCACAATTTCAGAGGAGGATATAGGTATGATATTTTAGTAAAAATATTGGGTATGCCGTTTGATAAAAATAAATTGATACACATAATTACTGAATATAAACTTACAAACTTTGTATACCCCGGACTTATGCTTTTAAATGAGTATTATCCTGATGAGAAATACCAGAAACTTTTTGGTTTATTAACGGTTTCAAAACAGGTTAGAAAGTATGTCAGTAAAAAAGTTTTGCCAATTAGAATTTTTGATGGTGAAGAGAGAATTGGCGCAGGTACAAAACGGTTTTTGTTGATTTTTAATCTGTCTCAGATACCATTTTATATTAAAATCTTAACGTTCTTAAACAAACAAGTAATATACTCAATATACTGGGTATTCGTTAAAAAAACAAGACAATTTATTTTGCAGAAGATTCCTTTTTTGCGACCTCTTTTGCAACGGCGCGCCGCAGAGTTTAAAAGATAATAATTTTAAAACTTGTACCAGTCGGTACTTGACAAATAGTGACACAATGATACAATTGTATTATTATGAGCTACATCACTACAAATATCAGAATTCCTGAAGAGGATTACATAAAATTAAAAGCAGAGGCATATGAGAAAAAGAAAAGTTTTTCTGCAGTTATCAGGGAAAAGATCAAAACAGATAAGCCTGAAGATAATGTAGAAGACTATTTTAAGTCAGTTGATGCCTTAAGAAATAAGATAGGGGACAAACTAAAAGGATTTGATGTTGTCGAATTCTTAAGAAAAGATCGGTATGAAGGACACAAAATTAATAATTATTGACTCTTCAGTAGTATTTAAATGGTATGTTCAGGAAGATACAGTATCCACAAGTAAATCCAGAGAATTATTTGCGGATTTTCGAAAGGGTAAAATTGAAGTAGTAATTCCAGATATTATATTTTACGAATTGAGCAATATTTTAGCGTATAAAAAAACCCTTTCTGATAAAGAAATTCAAGAAATACTGAAGTCATTTTGTTTATTGCCGATTAATATTCATATACCAACACCTGAATTCATTTCAAAAACGCTTGAGTTTGCCCGAAAATATCAGGTTACTGTTTATGATGCATCATATGCTGTTTTGGCTAAGGAGAAAAAGGGAATATTTATAACAGCAGATAAAATATTTGTAAATCAAGTAAAAGAGAGCTTTGTTAAATTATTGTAATTATGAGAAATAAAACATTTAAGCAAAGCTTAAAATCTAAAGATTTTAAAAAAATTCCAAAATTTGAAACTGAAGATAAAGAACGGGAATTCTGGGATACAGCTGACACTTCGGAATATTTTGACTTTTCAAAGGCAAGACACATCGATTTTCCAAATCTCAAGCCTACCTAACGGTCAATTTTTACCTTATTTTAGTTTGAGGCTGATTATTTCTTTCCTTTTTTGCGAGGCCTTTTAAGAGTAAAGTCTTAATAAACTCGTCGGCATCCTTTTTCGCTTTTTCCTCGGTAATCTTAAATTCATTTGCAAGTTCGGTAATTATCTTCTTAGTATCTACCCCTTTTTTTAGCTGGTCAAAAATAAAAGTTGCAGTATTGTTGAATGTCAAAAGTACAGATTTTTCAGCGTCAAAAATTGTAATTTTGTCTCCCATTCTTTGAGTTATAAATCCTTTGACAATTTTAATTTTCATACCAGTTATTTTAACACAAAATTAACTAGGTGATAGGTGATAGGTGATAGGTGATAGGTGATAGGTGATAGAGGCTAGGTTGGTTTTTCCTCTCTTGAAATTGTTCCGGCGAGGGCGAAAAATAGTAGTAGAAAGGAATAAATTTGGTATGTATAGTCTGTCTGAAAGTTAATAAGCATTGCAAGCATTGCAAAATAAAGGGCGTTTTTTTGCGATTTTACGAGAATTAGAAGGATTAGTCCTGCAAAAGGTAGAAAGCCTAAAATTCCTTGTCCTACGAGTACTTCAAGGAAGATATTATGGGTAGTTTCTGTTGTTTGGGAAGGATTTTTTGAGTAAAGCCTCGAAACATACAAGAAATTGTTTGGTCCAACTCCCAAAATCGGGTGTTTTTGAATTGAAAGAAAAGCCTCTCTAAAATATTCAGGTCTGCTCGCAGACAACTCTTTGTATTTATCAAGACCTTCTTTTTCAACCAAATACTTATTTACGGATGAAGAAATCGGTTGTTTTTCAGCTTGTTTCGTTGTTGCAAGAAGAAAGAATAAAGAAGAAAAAATAAACACCAGTATAAATAGTCTGAAAATCAGCTTATAGACGCGCGTTTGATTTTTGATAATAAAATCAAGATGAAGAAATAAAGCGCACACGGCAATTGAAAAATAAGCGGAACGGGAGAAAGCAAAAACTGTGAAGCAAGTAGCAAGTATTAAGTAGCAAGTATTAGGTAGGGTGTTTTTGCGGTTGTAGAGATAGAAAAGGCAAATAACAATAGGTACTACCAAAAAATCCCCTAGGTGATTGTGGGAAGAAAAGAACGGAAATACAAATTGATAGCCGTTTTGCGGAATAAAAAGATTTAGAAGATGGAAATTTAATAGTAAATAGTAAATAGAAAATAGGAAAGATAAGGTAAAAATAAGAATTGTAAGCGGTTTTTCAAGAGATGAGCTGAAATTATAAGAAAGTAAGAAAACCGCGAAAAGAGAGACGAGAAAAAAACTGTATTCAATGGATTTTTGAAAATTTACGCCGAATGCGGTTGAGATGAAAGAAAAAATCAAAAAAATTATAAAAAGGATGCTTAAGGTTTTGGGGAAAACAATCTTTTTTTTGGCAAAGAACATATGAACAAATAAAATTGCGGATGCAAAAAGAATAAGGAAGTAGGTTATTTCCCGTCCGAATTGAACCCCCAATCCTTCCGCAGCAAGAAGGAGGAAAAAAGTAAAGGGCAGAAGGTATTGCATACTATTATAGTATCATTTTGGCAAATAAATTTTCTGCTAATCAGTTTTTGCGGCTAAAGCTGGGGGTAGAGAAAGACGGGGGCAGTTTTTATGGAAGAGTTTATGAGTAAAAGAATTATTATGATAACAAGAAGTACAATAGGGATAATATATATAAGCTTAGGTCGCAACAATAATAGAATTGTTTTTGCAATAATTTTTAAATCAAGCAGTGCGTTTTTATTCTTAACATACTCTAAATCAAGCTCCATCCACTTTTCAAATGAAAGCTCGTGCGCGCCACGAATAATCCATGTAGATGTAAGGCCGGGAAGAATGGAAAAGCGCGCTTGGTATTTTTTTGGAACTTTTGCGGCTTCAGCAACAGGAAGCGGGCGAGGTCCTACAAGCGCCATCTCGCCTTTTATAACATTTATGAGTTGTGGTAGTTCATCAAGAGCGCTTTTGGCAAGAATTTTTCCAAACTTGGTAAAGCGTGGATCATTTATGATTTTAAAAGTGGGATCACCTGCCTCATTTAGTCCAAGATATTTTTTTTTAAGTTCTTCCGCATTTTTGACCATGGTCCTGAATTTATATATTGTGAATGGCTTTTTACCTCTGCCGGCGCGTTTTTGCTTAAAAATAAACGGTCCCGGAGAAGTAAGTTTTATAGCCAGAAAAAAGATGGGGTAAAAAGGAAGGGTAAGAGTGAAAAGGAAAAGAGCGAGGATTTTTTGCATAGAGATATTATACTTCAAATTTAAAATTTTTGACTCCTTGACAAGTTGTACAGAATTCTGTATGATTTAAATATGATAAAAACACTTTCAATTACAGAGGTTAGAAATAATTTACCCCGGTTGGTAAGTAGTGCACAAAAGAAGTTGGACGAATATACAATTACAGTAAATGGAGCGCCCGCAGCAGTTCTGATGTCTATTGATGAGCTTGAATCTTTAAGAGAAACACTTGAAATAATGAGTGATAAAAAGCTTATGAAAGATATAAAGCAAGGAGAGAAAGATATAAGAGAAGGTAGATTTGTAACCCTTGATGAACTCACCAAGGAATTGGGGTTTTAACGTGTACGCCCTCATTTTTTCTTCAAAAGCTGGTAGTGAAGTTAAGAAGCTATCAAAGAATCATCAAAAAGCAATAATAGCAGCAGCTACAGAACTAAAAGATATTCCTTTTTTAGGTAAACCATTGGGTCGTGATTTAACTGGAAGGCGTTCTTTAAGAGTTGGAGTTTATAGACTTATATATACAATCAACGTAAAAGATAGAAAAGTTACCATTTTGTCTGTAGGGCACCGATCAGTAGTCTACGATTAATAGTATTTTACAAATTCTTGCCTTCTACTTTATGTTCTCTTTCAAAAAAATATAAACGGTCCCGGAGAAGTAAGTTTTATAGCAAAAAAAAAACGGGGTAGAGGGGAAGTGTGAGAAGGAAGAGAAAAAAAGCAAAAAACCGTGTCATGAAAGCATTATAACTCAAATTTTTAATTTTTAATTTACAATTTTCAATCAATATTTAATGATTAAAATTTCAAACAACAATAATCTTAAAGAGAGAACCGCAATATTTGATTAAAGTGTTATTTATAGAGTTGGATGTGAGTTCCGAAAAGTTCAAAAATGATTGCGGTATCGGTTTCCATGTATATTGCCCGCCAATCTCCGGTAATATTTATGCTTCTAAATCCTTTTAGCCTGCCGGTTAATTTGTGATTATTGAGTGTCGGATGGAACGGATCTTGACGAAATAATCGCAATCTGTCTCGAAAAGCAACTATTATTTCAAGTGGAGCCTTTTTTAACTGCTTGAGGAATTTATTAGAATAATCAACCTTTTTTTGCTTTCCGTTTCTCATCAATTAAATTATCAACAAAACCAATCGCTTCGTCAAGACTTTTAAGCGAAACTAATCGTCCAGCTTTTCTATCTGCTTCAGATTCTTTCAGAGAATCAAGCATGTATTGAGTGGGCTTTTCTTTGGCTGAAAGAATGGTTGTTTTTGTTTTAATTATTTGTGTTAGATAACTATTAATAAGCGCGCTTAGAGAGAGACCCATTTTGGAGGCTATTGCTTGAGCTTTTTCCTTGATGTCTTGGTTGGTTCTGATATTAATAACAGCTTCTCTGGACCTACGTCCAGGATTTTTATCCCTAAGGAAAGCTGTTTTCTTTCCTCGATTCATCCCCAAACTAATGTTTGGAGTTTTCTCGAGGTTGCGAATAACTGCGGTGTTCATGTTAATATTATATACAATGTATATACATTTTGTAAAGAGGTAAGTTTAAAATATTATTCATTGTAATTATCGATTCTATATTATATTATACCAATGACTGGAATTTCTAATTATTAATTTAAAATTTCTAGTGAATTATTAATGACACAAGTAATAAAAGGAAAAAGAGGTTTTGATTTGGAAGAAAGAACTGCATTATTTGGTGAAGATGTAATTGAATTTTGCAAAAGTTTAAAACAAACTTCTGTCTCAATGCCACTTATTAGTCAGATCGTAAGATCAAGTACAAGTATTGGCGCAAATTATATGGAGGCAAATGGCGCAAGTTCCAGAAAAGATTTTTCAAATAAGATATTTATTTGCAAGAAAGAAAGTATGGAAACCAAGCACTGGCTTAGAATGTTGAAAAAATGTTATGCGCAAGAAGAGAGTAGAATAAATAAACTATGGAATGAGGCTCAAGAGCTAACGCTTATATTCAGTAAGATTGGCTCTACGCTGAAGAAGTAGGTAGCTAATTTCTAATTATTAATTTAAAATTTTTAATCAATTTTAAATTTTAAATGTTTAAGAAAACGAGATAACGGCGAATTAAAATTATAGTAAAGTATTAATAACCAAATAAAAAATGGCAAATAAATCATTTAAAACTAATCATTCAATAAAAACTAATAATTCCTACCTCGCCGGCAGGCAGGTAAAATTGAAAATTCAAAAAACTGTCCGTTTTTTGACCAGGAACTACATTCTCTCAATTTTCCTAGTGTGTATTTTGTTTGTCGGGATGGTAGTTGTGGCGCGGACGGTTTTTTCAAAGCCTACTTATGTGTATGTGAAAGTGAAAGTAGGACAAGGATTGTGGTGGGTATCAACAGCCAGATCCCCAATATGGTTGGTTGACTCAATTAAAAAAGGAGATGTTGCGCGTAGTTTGACCGGCCAAACGACCGCCGAAATCTTGAGCAAAAGATATTACAGATGGTATAGTAGTGATCAGTTTGATATCTATGTTGCTTTAAAACTCAAAGCCGGATACAATAGAAAAACAGGCGCATATTCATTCAACAGGTCAGTTCTCTCCGTAGGTTCTCCGATTGACATACAATTTCCACGGGTAGACATAACCGGAACAGTAATAAATATAAGCAAGACTCCCTTTAAAGATGAATATGTTGAAAAAATAATTTATCTTGTATACCAGGGAGGATATTATAAAGATTTTCCATACAGATATGACAATATAAAGATTGGAGATACCTATTTTGATGGACAAGATAAAGTTTTTGAAATTATTGATAAAAGTCTTGAGAAAAATATATGGAATGTTGCAAATAATCTAACCGCTCAATTATTTGAGCGTGACGTTGAGACAACCCAAAATATAGTTGTTAAAGCAAAGGTAATACTTAAGAAGAAAGGAAATGCATTATATTATGGTGAGGATTATAAAATTATAGATAATGTTTATATTCCATTCGCGACGGATAATTATTTTTTCGAAAATTTTGTCATTAGGAAGATAGAGTAGCGAAAAATTAATAAAAAAGGGCGGTAAGAAATTTAAGCATCTCGACGCCCAGTTTTGTTTTTGATAACTATATTGTGAGTGGGATTGAGTAATATTCCAGCTTTCTGTTTAAGGATAAGTAGAATAAATAAAGGTCCATACATTAAATATCTTTTTCCAAGCCTTCCGGGTTCTTTTATAAGCCTAAAACACCACTCAAGGCCTGTATTTTGTACCCAAATTGGCGCTTGAAGTTTGTTTTTAGAAATAAAATCAAATGCGGCCCCAACGGTGAGTATTGTCATAGGTTTTCGGGATTTTTTAATTTCTTCACCCAATTTTAATGCAAACTTTTCCTGTAACGGGCTACCTAAGCCGATAAACAGAATATCTGTTTTCTTTCCGACAATTTCAGATGTCAATTCTTTCGTTTCAAAAGAGGTTAAGGGCGCAAACTTAGAGGGAGCCGAGCCTACTATTAATATTTTAGGAAAAAGCTTTTTTAATTCACCCTTTAATTTAGCCAATGTTTGCGTTGTTGTTCCATAAAGAAAAACTTTGTATTTTTGTTGCTCCGAAAGATTGCACGTTTTAAGCATTAAATCGGGTCCATAAACCCGATTCTCTAATTTGACTTTATATAAAAAGTTAAGAGAGGATTTAACCCAATAACTATCAGGTGTTAAATAATTAAATTTGGCAAGTGTGTTTTTTATTTCTTTGTTAAAAAATGCCAAAACAATAGTGTAGGAAGCAATTGGGGAGACAAGAAGCGTTTTCTTGCTCCTTATAGAAATTTTTATCTCTTCTAAAATATATTGATAATCGCACGCATCTATTTTAGTTTTGATAATTGCATATTTACCTTGATTCATAAGTTTTATAAATTTCCGATAAAATATCATCAATATTTACGCTAGGTTTCCACTCCGGGAAAGACTTTTTGAATTTAGAAATATCTGTTATCCACCATTTATGATCACCATTTCTTGGGGTTTTAGTATATTCGGTTCGTAATACTCTTCCGCTAAGAGATTTGGATTTTTTAATAAGTTCTTTTATAGAAAAACTGTTTTTTCTTCCTCCTCCAAGATTAAACACTTCGCCTACACCGGGTTTTTGAGAGAATAAATAGAAAGCTTTTGCCGCGTCTTTTGCGTGCAGAATATCTCTGACCTGCTTGCCTTTGTATCCTATTATTGAAAACTTTTCATTATTAATAAGTTTTTCTATCATATAAGACAGGAAGCCTTGGTAGAAGCTTGCGCTTTGTCCGCCACCGGTTATAACACCCAGCCGAAATACACCGGTTTTCAAGCTGAAGTATCTTCCGTATTCTTGAACCATAAGATCAGCTGAGGTTTTTGAAACACCAAAAAGACTATGCATTGATTGATCAATAGAAAATTTTTCATCAATGCCTTCAAAATGCAGATGTTTTTGGGGAAGATCATATCTATTTGTGTATTCTTTGAAGTCAAAGCTATTAACCAAGTCTCCATAAACTTTATTGGTTGACGTAAAAATGAAGGTGGAGTGGGGTGAAAAAGTTCGGAATGATTCTAAAAGATTTAATGTACCTTGAGAATTTACCGAAAAGTCCAAGAAAGGATCTTTTACTGACCAATCATGAGAGGTTTGGGCCGCAGCATGAACTATAACAGAGAGATTTTTTCCATAAGTTTTAAATAAATCATCTATTTTATTCTTATCGCGAATGTCATATTTATAGTGCAGATAATTTTTACGGTGTGAATTCTGAAGAAAGCTCAACTTATCCTTATATTGCGTATTTATATTGAATATTTTTTCTCTGAGGTTATTGTCTATTCCAATTACGTCAAATCCCTTTTCTAAAAAAAATAAGGTCGTTTCAAACCCAATAAGCCCCAGAGAACCAGTAATTAATATTTTTTTATTTTTCATTTTCTAAATTGCAGCTCTCAGTAAAAAAAACAAAGTATAAAAAGCTAAGTTAGTAGGGGGGAAAAATTGCACAATAATCATTAGGGTCCAAAAAGAGGCTATAAAAGGTTTTTTGTATTTAACATTGGATTTGACTAGAGCAATATCTTTTTTCACAAAAAATAGTATAAGTAAGATAAAACTTAGTACGCCTAAAATTCCCGTTTCAGCCAAAAATTGAAAAAAGATATTATGAGATCCAGCCTGAAGCGCCCCCAAATAAATTTGATTACCCACATTATCTCTTAAAATTAGTTGAGACTTATATTTATTAGGTAAAGCATTATAAAAGTTTCCTAGCCCTACCCCTGTAATAGGATAGGCAAAAGCAAGCTTGGCTGATTCTATCATCATATCGATCCGAAAAGAAACGCTTGTAGTATCTGCAGTGCCTTGTTCAGGAGTAAAAACTCTTTCAAAAACAGTATATCCAGATATGTTTTTTGAAAAGATGTTAGCGGTAATAAAAGCTACAATAATTACAGCAAATAGAATAAATTTTGATAGTTTTTTATATTCAAAACAAATAAAACTTAACAGAATAGCAAAGATATACGCAAGTACTCTGTATCTAAAATTGGAAACAACCGCTATAAATCCCAATATTGATATCAAGGAAACAATTATTAATTTTATTTTTTGATTCTTGCGCTCTCTGAATATAGTAAGATAAAAAATTAAGATTGGAATTATTGTTTCAACGTATGTTCCATCTAGTAATTTGCCAACGCTGGAATTTACTTGGACGAAATTGAATTCATTGCTGTAAATAAATAGTTTTCCTAAGTCATTATATATTGTGGGTGAAAAGAAAACCAAGAGTTGCATTGCGATTGTGATAGATGAGCCAAAAATTAAAGCTAATAATAAATAATGATAAGAAATATTTTTATTTTTTGATAGGTAATATTTTACTGAAATATAAATTAAAATGCCAAAAATTATTTTTACGTATCTTTGTAGGAAATCTCCGATGTTGCTTGCTCCTACCACAGAGAGTGACTGCAAGCAAAAGAAAATCAAAATCAAAAAATTTTCTTTATTTAAATTTAGCACGTGCGTTGATAAAAGCTTTTTTCGTATAGCAATAAAATATAAACCTAGAACTATCAAAGAAAGTATTTCCGTGCTGAAGATAACTCTTGAGCCGCCTAAATAAATGGTGGGAAATCTTAACAAAAAAATGGAGATTGGAATTAGTAAGTAATCTAACATTGCTGTATTATAACTAAATCAACATCTAAATTGAATAGAAACTAAAAATATGCTAAAAACATTTTATTGTTTTCATGAATGTTAAAATTTCAATCATAACTCCTACTTATAATCAAGAAAAGTTTTTGAAGCAGTGCATAGAATCTGTATTAACCCAAACATATAAGAACTGGGAAATGATAATTATTGACGATAATTCAAATAATTATAGTTTCAAAATCGTTAAAGATTATGCAAAAAGAGACAACCGCATTAAATATTTAAAGCATGCAAAACGTTGGGGAATAGAAAAATTAAAAAATACATATAACCAAGGTTTAAAAATTGCGAAAGGTGAATACATAGCAATTTTAGAAGGTGATGATTATTGGCCAAAAGATAAGCTTGAAAAACAGTTAATAGCTTTTAAAAATAAAGATGTTGTTTTATCATTTGGAGATGCTATTGTAACTACAAAAAACAGCCACCCCTTTCAGATTATAGATTATAGACTATACAATAAAAATTTGCTAGAAAATAAGCCTTCGGGGTCAATTATTAATCTTTTTTTTGACCTCAATTTTTATTTAGAAACGGCCACTGTCTTAATAAGAAAAAGTACTTTGGTAAGAATCGGAGGATTCCAGTCCGACAAGAGCTATCCTTTCGTTGATATCCCAACATGGCTAGTAATATCTTTACAGGGAGAATTTAAATACTTGAATACGATTTTGGGATATTATAGAAAACATGAGAGTTCTTCTTGGTTCAATAATGCGGCAAATACTGATGCGATGTTACGAACAGAATTATCAAACCTTTTAACAAGCTTCATTAAAAAGAATAAAAAGATTCTTGAAAAGAAAATGATAGAAATCCCAAGTTATAATAAGCTGAACGAAGCTTTAAGGGAAAAGAGGCAAAGAAAAATTTTCAGCATTATGTTGCATAAGGTTGTATTTGGGAATAAAAGAGATATGAAGGAATCAGGGGTAAATATTATTTTCAACTCTCAAAATAAATTAGCACATAAATTTCTAGCTATCTTTTTGATTTTAACCATCCCAATCCATGGATTTCTTATAAGCTTGAATTTCAAATTTCAACAACTTCGCTATGTTTTCGTGAGGATATGGGGAGGGTTATTCGAGTAGTCCTTCTTGCTTTTCTCGCCAACAATTAGGTTCAATTTCTTCCCAAATTTTACTTGACAAAGAAGTAAAGAAGTGGGAGAATTCAAATTAGAGCTTATAGTGTTAAGAAATAAATAATTATAGCTGTAAGTTCATAAAATGGCAATTGAAATGCCCCATACGGGGCAGGGTCAAGAACTAAAGCCTAGATTACCGAGGAAATTTCCCCGAAGAAAATTATTGGCCGCAGCAGGTGCTGCCGCAGCTGCAGGAGCCGCATACGGAATTGAAAAGACCTTTGGTATTCAGATTCCGGGAATAGCAAGAGATGGAAATGGTGAGCCCGATTCGATCAATAATCCAGATGGAAGTGGTGATGGAAACCAGCAAATAGGTGCAGATGTAACTCCAACCGAAACTGCAACCTCAATCCCAAATGCCTCTCTTGAAGGATTTCCAGGTGTTCCAATACCCGATCAGGATTTAATACAATCTTTCCTAGAGCCCTATTCGAAAACAATGGGCCTCTCAAAAGAAAACATTCAGATAAGCTATAGAAAATATAAAGACTATCTAGGGAAAGATTTTATAGTAGGAGTTGATACGTTGACTAACGCTCCACTAATTTTAGCTGATGAAAATCAAGAAAATTGGGTATGGCAAGAAGCGACGTTAGGCAAATTAGGAAAAAAAAGAGGAATTTCAGTAGGATCTTTTTCAGGTGGTACTAATGCAACAGATCAAGATTTTCAAAATATTTTGAAAGTGAGACAAAAAGAATTTAATTTGGGAGCAATTTACCAAGATATGACAATGATTGAAAACGTTGAGGGTAAATATAATTTAAATATTTTGAGGTCAATTGCACGAATGAATGCTTCAAGCGGATTTGATTTTGTGGTTCATCCTATACTTTGGTGGAACGCAATTCCTGAATGGGCAAAAGCTAAAAGCAGAGATGAACTTATTGGGGTAATTAAAGATTATACAGCAATTATTGCCAAAGAATCTGGAGTAGGAAATCCCAAACCTATTCTTGTTGTTGTGAATGAGGCTGGAGAAACTGCCTATGGTCAAAGTCTTGATAAGTTTCAAGACATAATAGGATCTGAATATGTTGATATTGCTTTTCAAGCGGCACGAGAAGCTAACCCAAATGCAATTTTAGTTTATAACGACAATAATAACGAATCAATAAATGGTAAAGGTATTAATTTCCTGCCGGCCGGAAATAGATACAGAACCTGTAAAGAAATTGTTGACAGACTAAAAACGAAGGGATTAATTGATGGCGTAGGAATACAATTACATATGGATGGAAGTAATCCTTCTGATCCTGATGACGTGGCTAAAACTATGGTAAGCTATAGTGTCCCAGTCTACATTACAGAGTTCGATATCAATATGAGAAATGTGCAAGGAAATCAAATCGATAAACTTACTAAGCAAGCACAGATGTATGAGGCAACCACGAAAGGTATTATAAGCTCAGGAGTTTGTAGAGCAATAATTAATTTCCAGGTTGGAGACAAATTTTCAGTTTGGGAGAATTATCCAGGATTTGGATATTCCAAAACTGCTGATCCAACCCTGTATGATGATGATTTAAATCCCAAACCCGCTCTCTACGCTGAAAGAAGAGCCTTTTTACTTATAGATTGAACATTTCTCCAACGGTCTAACGTAATCTATGTAAATCAATTTGCTAAAATATATTTATGAGGAAAAGAATTATAATATACATAATTATTTTCCAAATATTTTTAACTCTCGTTATTGTTAATCAAATCTATAAAAAGAATTCCATTTTTGGAGCAACCCTATCTGTTAATCCAATACGGTCTGTAGAGCAAGTATTTACTAAAGTTGACGGTTTAAAATATTTTCACGAACCTAATAATACTACTTATTATACCTTGCCTTGGATTAATTACAAAGTTGAGAACATTATAAATAAAGACCATCTAAAAAACACTCACGACTATTCTGTCAATAAGGATAAAAATGTGTTTAGAATACTTACAATTGGTGATTCATTTACTTACGGCCTACACGTAAGCACGAAAGATATATGGCCGGAGAAACTTGAGAATTTAATTAATTCAAAAGTACAGTGTAAAAAGTTTAACAGAGTAGAGGTTATAAATCTGGGCGTAGATGGTTACGATATACAATATGAGTTGGAGCGCTATAAGCTTAGAGGTGAACAGTATAGTCCCGATATGGTGATTTGGATGGTTCTTGATAATGATTTCGATTACATCGAAGAAGAAGTTGTTCCTTTAATGAATAAATATAAAAAAGTATTGGCAGATGAAGGAATAAGTCAAACCTCTGTTGATAAAAATGGGAATTACCACAATTACTATTTGGATTTATATAAGAGAGCGATAAATGATTTTAAAAATAAATGGAGCGATCAAGATACTTTAAATTTCCAAATAGGAAAACTTAAAGAGTTTAAAAAATATTTCAAGGGGACTTTAGTCGTTTTCGGACTAAAACACGCTTTAGACGAATCTAAAAATATAACAGCAGTTAAGGAAGTTGTTGATAATAAAAAAAACTCATATTTCTATAAAGATGAAAATGATGCTTGGTATAGTAATATTTTACTCGATGGGCATCCCAATATTGAAGGTCATAAAATTATAGCGGACGATATATTCAAATATCTTATTGATAAAAAACTAATCTCCTGCAATTGAATCAGAAAGATTAATATCCTAGGCTTTTTAATTTGTTAATTATATCCTGATTTTGTGTATGCTCAGCATTGTAAAGCTTTATTTCTTGAATTTTCTTAGATAATTCCAATTTTAATTTTTGTCTGTCAATATTGTCCTGATCTATAAGATTATTTGTTTCATTAGGATCAACTTTTATATTATATAATTCTTCTTGACCTTGAGCTGCGCAAGAGCTAGATCCAGATATTATATATTTATATTTCCCATCTAATATTGCATATCTTTTAATCTCTTGTGGAGTTTTAAAATATATATACTTCTTAACATAGTTTTTTTCCGAAGAGTAGGGGTTAGTCAAAAGATTTTGTCCCAAAAATTGAGTTTTGCCATATTTAATTGAGAAAAAGTTAAGAATTGTTGGGAGGATATCGGTATTGTCGGATAATTTTGAGATTTGGGAAAAATTAGGGAATAGAGGATTATAAATTATCAATGGAATTTTTATTCCAGACTGATATAGACTTATTCCGTGTGTAAATATGTCGTGGTCAAATCCTTCTCCGTGATCGCCATAGAAAATAACGATTGTTTTTTTATCCAATTTATTATCTTTTATTGCTTTTAGTATTTTGCCTACTTCTTCATCTACGGAAATTATTTCAGCATCATATAAGTTTTCTGCCAAGTGGATGGTTTCAGAAGTAGTTTGATTTGAGCAACTTTTAAGATAAGAACTAGCTGGTGATTCCTCCGTCAATAAAGGTTGATATTTATTTGATTTACAGCCTTTGTCTATTTTGCAAAGATATTGCAGAGATGGGTTATATGGTGTATGTGGAGTAGTATAATGAATCCAGGAAAAAAATTTATTGTTGTGTTTTTGACTGAGCCATTTACTCGCTTCTTTAGTTAATTCTTTAGCATTTTGATAGTCAAATTTATAACTCATTTTATTTATTGTTTTTCCATTATTTAGCCCCGAAACATCAAAAAAACTAAATTGATCAAAACCTTTCTTAAAAAAAGGATATACTTCCGTTACGGGGTTAGTGACAAAAGCAGCTGTATCGAAGTGATTGCCTTTCAAAATCATCGCCAACGTCTGTATTTGAGCCTGCACTGCTTGATCCATATTTTCTCCTTTAATAAAATTATCACTTCCTGTAAAAAGAGTATAAAAAGATGCATCAGTTTCGGGAATTATTGTATATGTATTTGTAAATACTGTTGCGTTTTTTGCCCATTTGTCGATATTGGGGGTGGTGTTTTTGGGGTAGCCATATATTCCCATGTGATCGGGGCGCAGGGTGTCGACGGAAATAAGGATTATATTGCAATCTTTACAGGTTCCATCCGGCCAATTTTGGTAAACAACAATTCCCCCCACGATAATTACCGTGATAAAAAGAATCCTGAAAATCCTGTTTTTGAGAAGAAAAGAGAGAAGCGGCATGTAGTTAGTATCTCGTATTAGGTAGTAAGTATCAAGTGTATTATTGAATTTTAAATTTTTAATCCCGATTGAATCGGGATCAATTTTTAATTTTTTGATGTTAAAAAATAGCTACGAAGGAAAAAAAAAGACCCTTGGTTAGTTGGTATGGTATAATTAATTATTATGAATAAAATTAATAGAGCAAAACTTACTAAATCATATAATCAATATCGAAAGATGCGGTTTGGCAAAAGAGTTGTGTTGCGATTTTTGCGCAGTTTTATGCCGGAAATGATTTTTCGAACGACAAAACTTGAAGGAGAATCGGTAACTCGCAAGGCAATCTCCACACTTTTTAAAGGATGATAAAATCCAATACGAAGCCAAAAGGTGCGACTTCATATCAAGATACAGCGTTTGGTATTATTTCACGTTCAAAATTATTAAAACTTGAACTTGAAGGGACGAAGAGGGGACTGGAATACTTATACGATCTGGTTTCAAAAGAGAAAAAGCCTTTAATTACTCCAGAAAAAATAATAAAACTTCATGAAGTTTCTTTTGGCTGGATTTTTCCGGACTGGGCAGGAAAATATCGTACAATTCAGGTTGTATTTTCAGGCAAGGAGGCAGTAGAGCATTATCAAGTACCAGAGTTAGTATCAAATTTATGTCAAGATTTAAATGAAAGATTGTTTTATTTGCCAAAAATAGATGAAGATGCTTATGTTGCCAAAGTTGTTTCTCTCCTTGCATGGTTTCAGCACAGATTTGTTTTGATTCATCCATTTAAGGATTACAACGGTAGAACTGCACGTATGCTCACAAGCCTTATTTTATTCTATCTTGACCTGCCACCAATTGAGTTAAAAGCCGAAACGGAATCAGACAGGAAGCAATATTTGAAAGCCATGCAGAAAGCAGATAGCGGAGACTATAGTTTTCTTGAAAATCTTATTGGAAAAGCGTTGATAGAAAGCCTTAATAAAATTCAAAAAAAGAAAAAATAATAGCTTCTCCTATCTCTGGTTTCTAGTTGACAAAGAAAAGCGATTTGTTTAATATATGTAAATTAATGACTGTAAAGAAATTTTTAATATTAATAGTTTTAATTTTCCTCGTCTTTTTTGGATTTTTAACTTTTAAAAATCTTACCCCGGCAAAACCGAAAACACAAACCCCCGCGCAAAAAGCGCTCAAGCTTTATTGGTTTATTCCCGATGGGATGAGGGCAGAGCCCAACCTATTTAATATTTATCAATGGGCAAGAGAAGGAAAGCTTCCGAATATTAAAAAGCTTATGGATAAAGGAAGCTACGGTTTCTCCTATCCTAATTTTCCTTCACATACGCCTGCAAATTTTGCAGCACTTTTAACGGGAACATACGCAAGCGTAAATGGAGTTGATGACGGCCCGATGCGTGAAATCGGCAAACCTTTGGATAGGGTTGCGGTTGGAGGTTTTCGGTCGGTTGCCAAAAAAGTTCCTCCGATTTGGAAAACGCTTGAGGAAGCCGGTATGAAAGTTGCGATTCTTTCAGTCCCGGGGTCAACACCTCCTGAAATAAATAAAGGGGTTGTTTTGCGTGGCCGTTGGGGAGGTTGGGGAGCGGATTTTAATGCTATAAATTTTGAAGCAAAGGGAAACCTTGCGCAAAGAATAAAGCAAGGTCGGGCCGTAAAGCTTTTCTATTTTGGCGCGCCTCTTACACAATACATAGACGGACAAAAAGCTTCAGGATGGAAGAATATTCCACAAAGTTATTCTGAAGCAATAGAAGTTCCATTAACGGCTTGGGGTTCAACTGTTTATGCGTATATTTATGATTCTACAAACGACAATAAGAAAAATTATGACAAAGTTATATTTTCAAGTGACAAAGAAAATTTTATCGGGAATTTAAAACAGGGAGAGTGGAGTAATTGGTCACCTATTACTTTGATATGGAAAAATACAGACTCTGAGATTCCTGTTAATACCAGCCTGAAGATTGCATTAATCAAGCTTGACACAGACGGGTTTTTCAGAATCAGAATGGAATATGATAATCTCAACAAATATATTGCGCAGCCTCCGGAAGCAGCCGATCAAATGGAAAAAGATCTTGGTCCAATGGTTGATTTTCCCGATAATTTTCCGGCCCAGCTGATATATTACCCCGAAGACAAGAAAATATTTCAAGATGAAGCTAAAATGTCTTTTGCATGGCACACGGGTGCTGTTAATTCTTTGATTAAAAACTTTTCACCAAATGTTGTAATACAAGATATTTATACTCCAAATCAAATGCTTACTAGTCGATGGTGGATGGGGTATGTAGATCCGGCCAGTAAAAAATATAACGATATTTCAGCAAGCGAACGGGCCAAATTATGGAATGAAGTAGGAGATATGTATAAAAAACTTGACGGAACTATAGGAGAAGTATTGAAAAACGCGGGAGACAATGCATATATTGTTCTAAGTTCTGACCACGGAGCAGTGCCGCTTAACAGAATCGTGAAGCTTAATAATCTTTTTGCGCAAAAGGGATGGTTGAAATTTACGATAGATAAAAAAACAGGTGAGCCTGTAATAGATTGGGCAAATTCTCAAGTTATTTATCTTAAAATGGCGCATGTTTATGTCAATCCAAATGGGTTGGCCGGTAATTATGAGCGCGCATCGGGTCCTGCTTATGAAAAATTAAGAAATGAAGTAAAACAAGCGCTTATGGACCTAAAAGACGAAAATGGAAATAAGCCATTGGTTGAAGCGGTAAATTGGGAAAATGTGAAAGATTATTTGATGCTTGATCCAAATAGGGCAGGGGATGTTGTGATTGCAAATGCTCCCGGATTTGGTTGGGATGAGGAAATGACATCAGATCTGAAGATATTTACGGACACACCCATGACAGGATACAAACAAGCAATAAAAGCACAGGATGTTCCGGGAATGTGGACTCCTTTTATTATTGCAGGACCGGGGATTAAAGAAGGGAATTTCTTGGGAAACAAACCGTTTACAATAATTGATCAATATCCAACGATTATGAACGCTTTAAAGGTAAAAATCCCCGATTTTGTACAAGGTAAATCTCTTCCGGTATTTAAGTAGTTATCACTTGCAGCCAAGCGAATTTAGAATAGAGTCGTTTTCCTGCCTATTATTAATATAATCTTTTCGCGGAATAATACTTTCAAGCTGGTAAAATTTCTTTTGTTTTGCGCAGTAAAACATAGCTAGGGTATCATGATATTTTGCTTGATCATCCGCACAAGAGCCGAAAACTAACCGGTCGTTAACATATCCTTCAAAGTAAGAAATATTTATTCCATTTTGTTTTTTTGCTGAGTAGACCGGTTTGTATTCATTGCTGCAGGAGATAACATCGGATATCTCCCCCGGATAGGGAGCTGCTGCATCTTCAAAAAGTCCTTTTGTTCTTACAATCTGAGTTTGAATAGCTTGTTGGGCTTCGTCTTGTGACGAATTTGTCCTCATTTCAATTTTTAGTAAATTGTTGCCATTATTATAAAGAGCACGGAAGATATATTTATTATCTTCATAAATACTTTTCACTTTATAATGATTGTTATCTTTTATCGTAATACAATTGATGCGTTGACAGGATAGGGCACTGAGAAAAAAATACGCCCCAAATCCTAATAAAAGTAAAACAAACAAAGGGAAAAACCGGCTAACTTTTCTTTTCATATAGCGTATGCTACAGTAAATATTACCAGATTTTCCGTATCTCTGTTGGTTTATGAAAGCATTCACTTTAATACTAAAAAGATTTCATCGATTCAGATATTTCAAGTGGGTTTTGCGGTTATTTATTGTTGGAATTATAGTTACAGCGATCTGGAGTATTGCAGGTCACAAAACCAAACCGCTTTGCAAAAAATGCAACGTAATTCTGGTTTCTTTAGATACGTTATCCGCATTACATCTTCCATGTTATGGTTATGAAAGAAATACAGCCCCAAATCTTTGTGCTTATGCTGACAAAAATATCTTTTTTTCAAATTCTTATTCTCAAGCCCCGATAACCTTAGATAGTCACTTTTCAATCTTCACCTCTCTTTACCCCCATACGCACAAAATGGTAGAGATACTAAAAGAACCTTTAAGCGAGAAGTATTTAACATTACCCCAGATATTCAGATTTAATGGGTATCAAACGATTTATCATGGAGGTCTTAAAGATTTCCATTTGCCTTTAAATAGAGGTATTGAAAGAGGATTTAATATTATTGAAGGAGATTCTATTATAGATAGTTGGAAAAGTGCTTATCTTAAATTGTCAGAAAAGGTCGGTGAACAACAGCCTATTTTTTTATTTCTACATACCTACGCAGTGCATAATCCTTATTTAACAGGTCATAAGCTAAAACATCTTTTTACCGATCTTCCGGAATATCCAAATATACCGCTAACAAAAGAAGAACATGAAAATATACGTTCTTTAGAATTTTTTACTACCGCTGAAAAATATTTTTTTGATGCAAATTCCCCAATAAAAAACTCAAAAGAAAAAGATTTAGATAGGCAAATTATGGAAAAGATAAAATTTGCACCAACACTAGAAGAAAAGGAAAATCTTTTTAAGAAACTTTCGTGGGCAACTCAAGTATTTTGCATGAACAATTGGGATTTTAACGATAGAATTGACAGAAACGACCCGAAACAAATAGAATATCTGAAAGCATTATATGATGAACAGATTCATAATCTTGACAATAAATTAGGAGAACTATTTAAGCTTATGGATGACCCAAAACTTTCAAAAAATACTATTTTAATAATAACCGCTGATCACGGGGAGGAATTTATGGAGCACGGAAATATAATTCATGGATCAGATATTTATAGAACACAAACCCAAGTTCCGTTAATAATGCATATTCCAGGAGTAAACCTAAAGAAGATAAAAGAAATGGTGCAAGGGATTGATATCTATCCTACAGTTTTGAACCTGACAGGGCTCAAACCGAAGTCTAAAATTGAAGGTATTGACCTAACAGGAATAATAAAGGGGGATAAGAATGCCGTTAAAAATGAATATTTGCTAAGTGAATTTAAGGGCATGGCAGGAATCCAAATGCAAAATTGGAGGTTTTATTACAATACTAAAAAACAAACCCCAACAGGACTTTATGACCTAAATTCTGATCCCGTGGAGCAAAACAATCTTTTATCTCAAAATCCCCAAAAGACTGGTGAGTTTGTAAATTTAGTAAATAAATTGAATTTACCTTCGCAATGAGCCTCCACGGGTTCCGTTTCGCTTCACCCATGGTTTCTCTTCTTCTGCCTCGCTTTGCTCGGACGGTTTCACCCGTGGTATTAAGCTTGGAAGAATAACATCATCCTCTTCTTTTCTTGTACTTTCGTTCCGGCGAAAGTTACCCGCGCCTCTCGTCGTGGTTTATTTCTCTTGTTCTTTTGTCCTCACAAAAGAACCAAAAAGATTCGCCAAGTCTCGTTCGTACCGTTCGAATCTCACTCTCTCACTGAAATTTGAAAACTCTCTACGTTCAAACATTCAAATTTCCAGGCGTTCATTCGCTCGATTC
>Ga0210006_1000768_pt1 | contig 23703 bp, 22 predicted proteins | sample CryGey02umfilter_2_FD_185452 | JGI IMG/M metagenome (GOLD analysis project Ga0210006, IMG submission 185452) | Groundwater microbial communities from aquifer in Utah, USA - Crystal Geyser 4/10/14 0.2 um filter (SPAdes) (version 3) | ecosystem: Environmental > Aquatic > Deep subsurface >... | reverse complement strand
CATCAAATCTCATCTTCCTGACCTCCTGTAACACTGTCGTTCGTCTCATCTCTGATTACCTCTCGGGTAATCTTCAGACCGGACAACTTATGAGCTACTGATGAGGACAGGTTATGTGCTGCCGACAGAAGACAAGTCATGGCTTGCCAAAGCAGGGAAGCTTCCTATAATCCGCGCCTCAATTCATGGCGCTTTAGCTCAGTTGGTTAGAGCAGCGGAATCATAATCCGCGTGTCCGGGGTTCGAGTCCCTGAAGCGCCACCATCTCAAAGAGCCGCGAAAGCGGCTCTTTTTATTTTCAGAACGTGTAAGCGGCCCCGAATGAGAGATAGCCAAATGGTTGGGTGAATTTGTGGTTGCTGCGTCTGTTGTATGCCAGCGGAAGGTCGCCCAGCACAAACCTTCTTGATGCCCTGCCATGACCATATAATGTGAAATTCCTGGTCGCGTGCCAGAACAGATAGCCATCCAGCTGGTGGTTGCTGGTGTATTCAACATCAGTGGGGCCCGTGGGCCCGGCAATGTATCCATTTCTGCGAATCTGATAATAGGTGTAATGCGCGGCCAGAGTGACGGCCTTAAAAGGCAACCAGTCCAGCCCCACATCCGCCAGTAGGTGAGTTTCCTTCCACGGCGTTAGTTGTGGCGCTTCCAGGCGCAGGCGCGATTCAATTAAAGGCTCGTCAGACCAGGTGTGAGCCTTGACCGTTAAATATCGGGCTTCCATGCCCGCGCTAAGAAGCCAGTTGCGGCTCAGGTATGCAGTGCCGCGCAGCGCTCCCAGCCAGGCTTGGTCGGAGGCTGTGGCGCTGACCAATGCATGCCCGGGCCATGTGATTGTTACAGCTGCATTTGGAAAGAGGAGATCGTAAGTGTAGAAATCTTGCTGTTTCAATTTATGGGCGCGATAGCCTGCCTCAGCCGCAAACTGGTAATTATCACTCTTATAAAAGATATACTGAAGACGTGCATGATAGCCGCTGTATTCCGCATTTAATTGTTTCGGCTCGGTCGTCCGGCTCACATTCTGGCGGGATTGAGATATATCAAAGCGCAGGTTAAGGCGATCGGTTGCCGCATATTTTCCACCAAACCAGTAAGTTCTGTGCAAATCAAGCGATGTGGTTCCGCCGGTTTTTTTTCTGTAGCCAAAGAAATCGTTTGCACCATTAAATTCATCATATTGAGCCCATAGCTCAAAGCTATTGGCAGGCAACAATGAAATAATCGGTCTGTCCAACTCGGCGGTTCTTTGGGGTCCAGCCCAGCCATGGATTGGCACGAGAAGTGCCAGTATAGGCAATAGCGAAAGCACCGGCCTCATTGCCTGACGCTTCTTTTCATGCATGGAGCAAGCCGTAATGCAACATTATTTAGTTCTCATCCTTAGCAGGCTATTGATATAGGGTCATTTTGACAAAAAACCGGAGGCCACAGATGTGGCCTCCGATGATCATGCCGGCGATGCTCTGGTATTTCTAGAGTGTTGTAAGGCTTCCGGAAATACGACGGCCGGAAACCTTGGCGCCAGCTGCACCAACCGGGAAATAATTGGTGATGGATCCGACGGCATCATGCCCGATGTTTAAATCCAGGCCGAATTCAAAGCTGAATGTGCCTGCTGTGCTAAGCACATTCAGCGAGGCATTGCCAACCTTGGTTTGAATCGTGGAAAGCAGTGTGTTGGCATTAATGGAAACAATGGATGCACTGGTCTGGATTGTGTTTGCAGCGATGTTGGTTGCTGTTCCTGTTACATTTACACCAGCGGCATTAGTCCCAGAGAATGTCAAAACAGCATTTGCCGGAACCGCTACAGCGACAGCGCCTGCCCCGTCGGTAGTTACTGTCACAGGTGATAAGGAACCACTGATCTTCCGGCTATCGCCCGTCACCGTCGAGGCGATATAAAACCCAAACGTTCCAGAAAGCGTGGCTGCAGCACCAGCACCGGTTCCCGCTGTGTTGCGGTAATCCTTAAAGGTGAAGCCAAGTACGACGTTGCTGGCTACAGGGTTGGCGCCGCCGGTCATGGTTGCAGCGCCAGTCGTGCCTACTGTGTAATTTGCAGTTCCAATCGTGAAGGCATTGTTCTGAATGGCCATGCCTTTCAGGGCGGTTGTAATGTTGGTCTGCGTCGATGTCACAGCGGTAGTGACCTGTGCTGTGGTCACAGGGGTAGCGGCGACTGTATTGATATTGGCCACGATGGTTGCAACATTGGTGTTCACTGTTGTGATGTTTGTGTTGAGCGCAGCTGTATTGCCCGAGGTTGTTCCCAGCGCACTACCAGCCTTTATATCAGTGATAAGTGTCGTAATAAACGCGTCGATAGCGTTGGTGGTTGCGGTGCCAGCAGTAAGTGTTGTAGCTGCGGAAAGAGCAAGCAACTGGGCATTTGCTGCACCAAATGTTGCATCACCAGTTTTCGTCAAATCCAGCTTTGAGGTATCAAGAGCTGCCCCGGTAGAATCAGTGGTTGGAAAACCAAGTGCCTGCAGCACTGTGCCATTGGCTGAGCTGACAGCCGCATCTGCAGCTACAGGAGAGCCGGCCGCCGAGGCGGTCGCCATGTTGCTCTTGGCCAGCTTGGCAACAGCATCACTGGCGATATTGGGGTTGGTTGTGGTGTTGTTAACCACGGTGCCAATTGCAGGAAGAACGGTGATGGCCGATAGGGTCTCAGGACCTGTGATTACATTACCCGTATTTTCATCCAGATAGCTACCCGTGATGACAATTTCGGTGGCTCCGGCCCAGGTAATTCCCGTTAAGGAATAGGTGCCTAAATTGTCGGTCACTGTTGTTGCTTTCGTTGTGCCCGTGCGCGCACCCGCAGCATCCAATTGGTAGGCTGTTACCGTGGCGCCAGTCTGGAATGGGCCTTTGTTACCATTACCATTAATGCCATTGTTGCCGACAATTGTGCCGCCGCCGCCGCCGCCGCAGCTGGCTGAAATGATTGCGAAAAGACAGCCTGCGATGGCTGCAGTATAACGTTTATTAACAAATCTCATGTTTAGAGTCCCCTTTAACTTTCCGTTGAGCATTCATTGCTCAAAATCCACCCTAGACTCTGTTTTGCGCATAGGTTCTTGTCAACCTGCTTTACGATAAGAAGTATCAACTTTTGTCAATCTGTGCGCATTGACGTGAGCGGGTTTATCCATAGCGTTTCAAGCTTCCTGTTAAGGGTGCAGTCATCCTGCTATGGCCTGCTATAGCCTGCTATAGATCAGGTGCAAAAAGGGGCAAGGGGTTTAGATGAAGGTTAAAACATCTGTTTGGGGTGGAATGAAAATTCTCGCCTTTCTAATGTTGTCAGTCCTCTGGGCTGGGCAGGCGGCGGCTGTGCAGTTAACCCCCGAGCAGATGAAACAGCTGCAAGGCCTTTCAGCAAGTGAAAAGGCGCAGTTGGCCAGTCAGGCCGGCGTGAACGCACCTCAGGCGCCAAGCGTCAATGCGGTTGCGGCGCCTGTTGCAATCCCCCCAAGAGCCACTGGCAACGGTCCGATTGAGCAGCAGGTAGGGGATAGTACCGCGGATGCTGCGCAACAGAATGCAGAGCTTGGAACCAGTGTGGGTGCCGCGACACCGGTAGACAAGGTGGCTGGGCAGGCAGGGGCTGAACAGCTGGAGGTGCGCCGGGCATTTGCTGATTTTGTGGCTGAGTCCAAGCCCTTACAGGTTGATGCGAGCACCCTGAGACAGTTTGGCTACGATTTGTTTGCCGGAACCCCAACCACCTTTGCTCCGGCAACCGATGTGCCGGTGCCGCCTGAATATGTGCTCGGCCCAGGCGATGAGTTGAAGGTGCAGTTGTTCGGCCAGAAGAACGATACATTTTCACTGACTGTAGACCGGGATGGGGCAGTTGCCTTTCCGGAGATCGGCCCGCTTACGCTGGCAGGCATGAGTTTTTCCGATGCCAGGGCTCTGCTGGCGCAGCAGGTGCGCGAGCGCATGATCGGCGTCACCTCCAGTGTGACCATGGGCCAATTGCGCTCGATTCGTGTTTTCGCCCTTGGAGAGGTGGAGCAGCCCGGCTCTTATGTGGTTAGTGGCCTGGCTACACTTTCCAATGCGTTGATGGTTTCCGGAGGCGTGAAGAAAACGGGCTCGCTGCGCCATATTCAACTCAAGCGCCAGGGCAAGGTCGTGGCGAGCATCGATTTATACCGCTTTTTGTTGCACGGCGATACCAAAGAGGATGTGCGCCTGCTGCCCGGCGATGTGGTGTTCGTACCGCCGATCGGCATGACGGTTGGTATTGCAGGCGAAGTGCTGCGTCCGGCTATATACGAGGTTGGCAGTCAATCGAATGTTGGCGATGTGCTGAAGCTTGTCGGTGGCTTGTTGCCCAAAGCATTCACAGAGAAGGCGCTGCTTGAGCGTATCAAGCCCAACGGTGAAAAGACCGTGTTGAGCTTTCCTCTTAAAGGTAAGGGTTTGGACACTCGCTTGCATAATGGCGATGTGGTCAAGGTGTTCTCCTCGCTGGATTTCGAGGGGAATCCGGTGCTGCTGATCGGCAATGCCAAGCGGCCCGGCAAGTATGCCTGGAGCAAGGGGATGCACTTATCCACGCTGCTACCGACAAAGGATGCGTTACTGCCGGAAACCTTTATGGACTACGGCATGATCGAGCGCGAGGCCAAAGGCAATCGCGAGCCCGAGATTATCCGATTCCGCTTGGGGGATCTGTTTTTACCTAGCAAGCTGCGTGTGGATGTGGCGCTGAATCCTCGCGACAAGGTGTATGTCTTTCATCGCTCGCATTTTCGTGTTGCACCCAAGGTGGCTGTGGCGGGGAGTGTGAAGTCCCCCGGTGAATACGAAATCAAGAAGAATATGCGTCTGCTTGATCTTGTGCTGGCGGCAGGTGGTTTGACGCGCGACAGCATGATGGACAGGGCTGAGCTGTATCGTACAGACCCGCAAAGCAAGGAAGTCAGCGTTATCCGCTTCCCACTTAGCGCCGTAATGCAGGGTAAGGCAAAGGATAATTTGCTATTGCAGGATATGGATCGGGTGGTGGTTCATTCGGTCTGGGAGGATCGCTACAAGCAAGTTGTCACCATTCAGGGTGAGGTCAAAAGGCCGGGTGAATATCCGCGCGCCGACAACATGCATGCCTCTGATTTGATTTTTGCTGCCAGCGGTCCAACACGAGACACATTGATTGGCGAAGCCCAGATTTACCGGACGGATGATAAAACCAAACAGGTTAGTCTGATTACCTTTGATGTTGGTAAGGCATTGCAGGGCGATGCGGAGAATAACCCGTTGTTGCAGGATCTGGATAGGGTGGTGGTGCACTCCATATGGGAGGTGAAGCAGCGATATCAGGTGCGCGCAGTCGGAGAGGTCAAAACACCGGGTGATTATGTGTTGGCTGAAGGCCTGCATGTGTCGGACCTCATTTTTGCTGCAGGTAATGTGACGGAGAAGGCCTACCTTAAGCAGGCTGAAATCACGCGCTATGAAGTCGTTGACGGCGAGAAACGCGCATCCAGTTACCTGAAGGTTGATTTAAAGGCGGCACTGGCAGGGGACAAGGCAGCAGATGTTGAGTTGCAGCCCTACGATGTGCTCAATGTGCGCCAGATGACCAATTGGCGGGAGGCTGAACAGGCCACGATCAGTGGTGAGGTTCGCTTTGCCGGCACCTATCCGATTGAAGAGGGCGAGCGTCTGTCCGATCTTCTGGAGCGGGTCGGTGGGTTTACCGACAAGGCTTATCTGCGCGCAGCAGTATTTACCCGCGAATCGATCCGCGAAGAGCAGCAGCGCCAGATTGATGAGCTGAGCAAGCGCATTGAGCAGGATATTGCCAAGCAGACGGTTGTCGTTAGCAATGTGAAGGATGCGACCATCGCCGGACGGGATCAGAAATCGCTGGAGGCAGCAACGCGAGTGTTGGGGCAGCTGAAAACTGTCAAGGCGACCGGTAGATTGGTGATTCACTTGGCTGATCTGAAGCATTTTAAGGGAAGTGACTTTGATATTCGGCTGAAAAATGGGGACAGTCTGTATGTGCCGCAGCGACCGGATCAGGTGATGGTTCTCGGGCAGGTGTATAACCAGTCGGCCTTTGTGTTTCAGGATAAACTGGATCGTGATGATTATGTCGAAATGTCGGGCGGCACAACGCAATTTGCCGATGAGGGGCACATCTATATGGTACGCGCAAGCGGTGAGGTCGATCCGCACAGCGGCTTCCTGGCCGAGCCGATTCAGCCGGGTGATGTGATTGTGGTGCCGGAAAAGCTGTCGCAGTTTAATCTGGTGGACAGCGTGCTCGATTGGAGCCGGGTGATGATGCAGGTGGGTGTTGGCGTAGCCTCGATGAAGGTCATTGGTATTCTGTGATGGTTAGAACGTGAAAGGGAAATTGTGAATGGTAAAAAGCCGTGCGTTTGACTGACAAGCAAATCCGGGATATTCGCCAAATTGCCGGCCAGGTGGCAGGGAGTCAATTCCGCGTGCGGGTCTTCGGCTCCAGGCTTGATGACAATGCCCGTGGCGGAGATCTTGATCTCATGCTCGAACTGAAGGAATCCGTGGACAACCCTGCGCTTATGGCTGCGCACTTGTCTGCGCAAGTGTCGCGCGTCATGCATGGGCGCAAGGTGGATGTGCTGCTCAGCGCGCCCAACCTGATGCACTTGCCTATCCACGATATTGCGTTTCAGGAGGGACAATTATTATGACGCTGAAGCCTGGGGTCGCACTGCGGCTGCAATTTCTGGCCCGGGTCGTGCGCAAGGAGTGCCAGCACCTTAGCACCACGGACAGTCGCCTGTTTGGGGCGTTGTTTTCTCAGGAAGAGGCAAGCATGCTTGATGCAAACCCTGATCTTGCTGAGCGGGTGGAAGCCTTTGTTGGCCGGTTTGGCCGCTTGCAGGATACAGTGGGCGACAAGCTATTGCCCTTGCTTCTGAATATTCTGGGCGAAAAAACTTCTGCTGCCATTGACAACCTTGACCGGGCCGAACGATTGGAGTTGCTCCAGTCTGCTGATGAGTGGATGGCGATGCGCAATCTCCGAAATCAGATGGTTCACGAATATGTTGAAGATCCGATCGTGCTTTTCAGTGCGCTGCAGTCTGGCCATACATTTGTGCCGGTCCTGATTGACACAGCCAACAGGATGATTGCTGAAATTGAACGGCGAGGTTGGCTATGAAAAAAATTGGCAGGGTTAATTCCTCACCAGAAAGGAAAGCAGAAATGATGACCCTTCATTATTCTCCTTTTGCCATTCTCTCTTCCCCATTCACCATTCACCATTCACAGGTTTCTTCCTATGTCTGAGAAAAAGAAACAGGAGCAGCCTGCGATGCCGCCGATGGACCCGCGCTTGCTTGCCGCGATGTACGGTATGCCGCAGGAGGAGGATGAGATCGACCTGCTGGAATACTGGCGGGTGATCTGGGCGAACCGAATGCTGATTGTGGCTATCTCTCTGGGTGTTGGTTTTCTGGCTGCGATCTATTCCCTGACCTTGCCTAATATCTATAAGGCAGAGGTTTTGCTGGCGCCGATTTCTGACGAAGCGGGGAAAGGCCCCTCGCTTGGTGGATTCGGAGGCCTTGCCTCGTTGGCTGGAATCTCGCTTGGCGGTGGTGGCAATATCGAAGAGAACTTGGCTGTATTGCAATCGCGAGAATTTATTTGGCGTTTCATTAAAGATGAGAAGCTGATGCCTGTGTTGTTCGAAGATGCATGGGATGCCGAAAAGGGTGCATGGAAAGAGTCTGCACCTGAGAAGCAGCCGACACAGTGGGCTGCATTCAGGGCATTGGCAGGCCGTGTTGATGTTTCCTTAGACAAGAAAACCGGTTTGCTAACGTTAGCTATCATAGGGGAGAATGCAGAACAGTGTGCCAAATGGGCCAATGCACTGGTTGCCAGATTAAATGAATATCTGCGTCAGCGGGCAATTGCCGATAGCAAGGCGAATCTTGATTATCTGAATCGTGAATTGGCCCGGACGCAGGTTGAAGATATGCGTCAGTCGCTTTTTCAACTTATTTCCCAAGAACAGAAGAAGGCGATGTTGGCCAATAGCCGCGATCAATTTGCATTTCGCGTTCTGGATGCTGCTGTGCCGCCGGATATGAAGTTCAAACCCAAGCGGTCTCAGATTGTGATCCTTTCGGTCTTTGTAGCCGGCTTTCTTGCTGTTATTGGCGTTTTTATTCGCGAAGGGATTAACAAGCGTAAGGAAGAAGGGGAGGCGCTACCTGTATCCGATGGCGCGGCTGGATAAATCAGGGGGGGTGATTGCAGTGATGTGTGACTTGTGATTAGTAGGAAGCAGATACTAGCCACGAATACACACGAATTATCACGAAGAATATATCAGTGTTCATTCATGTTAATCAGTGGCTAATGGTTTACGTTTGAGGTGTTATGGCTGAGATTGTTTACAAAGAGCTTTCGTTTCAGGTGATGTCGGCCGTGTATGAAGTGCACAAGGTGCTTGGACCGGGTTTCCTTGAAAAGGTATACGAGAATGCCTTGGTTAAAGAGTTTGACATAAGAGATATTCCGGCTGAAACACAGAAGGAAATCAGCGTCTCATATAAGGGTGTGAATGTCGGGAGTTATTACGCTGACATGTTGATTGATGGAAAGATTATCATCGAGTTGAAAGCGGTTGATAAGATTTCACGTTTGCATGAGGCGCAGCTGCTGAATTATCTGAAGGCGACAGGCATAAAACTTGGTTATTTGATCAATATGGGTAACAAGAGTGTAGAGTATAAGAGATTGGTATATTGAAGAATCTTCGCCACGAGTTTTCACAAATTATAATCAGAGGCCGAAGAGTAAGTTGCAGGGATTCAGGGAAAGGCTCAAGCTTGGCTGCGAATGTGCATCCGTTCCGGGAACACACAAGTCACAATCCTTGCCTCTATAATCAGTGTCAATTCGTGGGATCAGTGGCTAAAGGCTTTATGGTTTTATGAAGGAGAGAAAGTGAGTAAAATCTTGGTTACGGGGGCAGCTGGATTTATCGGCTCGCATTTGAGTATCCGCCTGCTTGAGCGGGGCGATGAGGTGATCGGACTGGATAATCTTAACGATTATTACGATGTCAGCCTGAAAGAGGCGCGGCTGGCGCGCTTTTCCAATCATGAGAAATTTCGTTTTGTGAAGATGGAGCTCTCCGACCGGGAAGGTATGGAAGCGCTGTTTGCCAAAGAAAAATTCGACAAGGTGGTTAATCTGGCTGCGCAGGCAGGGGTGCGTTATTCGTTAAAAAATCCGCATGCCTATATCGACAGCAATATTGTCGGCTTTATGAATATCCTTGAGGGCTGCCGCCACCATCAGGTGAAGCATCTTGTCTATGCATCCTCAAGCTCCGTCTATGGCGCAAATGAATCCATGCCGTTTTCGGTGCACGACAATGTCGATCATCCCCTGTCCCTGTATGCGGCAAGCAAGAAGGCGAATGAGTTGATGGCCCACACCTATTCGCACCTATACGGCCTGCCGACAACAGGGCTGCGCTTTTTCACCGTATACGGCCCATGGGGCAGGCCGGATATGGCACTGTTTCTGTTTACCAAAGCCATACTCGAAGGCAAGCCGATTGATGTGTTCAACCACGGAAAAATGAAACGGGATTTCACCTATATCGACGATATCGTTGAGGGGGTGATTCGCACCCTGGATTATACAGCAGAAGGCAATTCCGGCTGGGATGGAAAGAAGCCGGATTCGGGCACAAGCAAGGCTCCGTGGCGGGTGTATAACATCGGCAACGCCAGCCCTGTTGAATTGATGGATTATATCGGAGCCATCGAAAAAGCCCTGGGCATGGAAGCGAAAAAGCACTTCATGCCTCTTCAGGATGGTGATGTCCCTGCCACCTATGCTGATGTGGGAGATCTTGAGCGGGATGTAGGCTATAAACCTGACACTCCAGTGGAAGAGGGTGTTGCAAGGTTTGTAGAATGGTACAGAAAGTATTATCAGGTTTGATCATGGGTGTTATGATATGGGAAGGTAAGCTGTTGAGCGGAAAATGCATACCAGCGATCAATTATGAATTTGGAGAGAGGCCTCATGCAAAGCAAATTTTTTGATTTGAATGACATCCAGCATGAACCGACGGATGCGCAGCTCCAGGCTTTAATGAAGGCGGTGGCATCCGAGGCCAATCGTCGAGCTGAACTGGCGAAAGAGGCACTGATGCAACGCCTGCGTGATGATATCGTTGCTGCTAACGCATGAGTGAAGATGATCTTAAGCCACGTCTGATTGTTGTGGCTGGCCCCAATGGCGCAGGAAAAACATCGATTACTGAGCAACTGCTGAGGCATGAATGGATGGGCGGCTGCGAATATGTCAATCCCGACTTTATTGCCAAAGAGAAATTTGGTGACTGGAATGCAACCGATGCAGTTATAAAAGCAGCGGTTCTGGCTGAAGAAGTGCGGGAACAGTGTCTGAGAGAAGGGCGCAGTCTGGCTTTTGAGACTGTACTGTCGATGCCGGACAAGATCGACTTTATACAGCGTGCGAAACAGGCTGGTTTTTTTGTCAGGCTATTTTTCGTGGGTACAGACAATCCTTCCATTAATGCCAAGCGCGTTGCAATGCGCGTCATGGAAGGCGGACACGATGTACCTATCACCAAAATTATCGCCCGCTTCACACGATCGCTGGCCAACTGTTCAGCAGCAGCGCAAATTGCTGACCGTGCCTACATCTACGACAACTCGGTGGAAAATGCACCGGCCCGGCTCTTGTTTCGCACTAGTGAAGGGGAGCTGATCAAGGATTACGGCAATATCAACCCATGGGCGCTAGAAATACTTCGTGAAATTGATCCAAAACATCTACATGCGTGATATGCCCTGTTTCTGTTCACCAAAGCCATACTCGAAGGCAGGCCGATAGATGTTTTCAACCACGGAAAAATGAAACGGGATTTCACTTATATTGATGATATAGTCGAGGGTGTGATTCGCACCCTGGATCATACGGCGGAGGCCAATCCACAGTGGGATGGGAAAAACCCGGCCCCCGGCACAAGCAAGGCCCCATGGCGGGTATATAATATCGGCAATGCCAGCCCTGTGGATTTAATGGATTATATTGCTGCGATTGAAAATGCTCTTGGTATGAAGGCCGAGATGAATATGCTGCCCTTGCAGGCGGGAGATGTGCCGGCAACCCTCGCGGATGTGGAAGATCTTGTGCGGGATGTTGGATATCGTCCAGATACTTCAGTGCAAGAGGGAGTGTCTCGCTTTGTTAAGTGGTACCGAGAGTACTATGAGATATGACAAAGATATGAGATGCGGACTATGGAGAATTATAGTCGATAAGTATGAGCGGCAGGGTAGCCAGAGATAATCACAAGCAGGACAGATAGGTTGGATTTTATTAAGAACGGTTGGTTTTACCAATACTTTCATAATGTTGCGACTGGCGTTGCTGTTCGTTTCTCATGAATGGAACTGCGCCAAGGTTGCAGACCAGAAGGTATAATTTTCTGAGATATGTATTGGAAGAATATGGTGGGGATAGGGAGTAACTATTGTTGAATGAAGGTGTTGAGTATGTTAATCATGGCAAGCAGCTTTTAGCTATCGTTATTCGCTGTTCGTTTCAGAGTCCTGGAATTCATTTTTTTACTGAGCCCCAAAAGTCCCAACAGCTTGCCTTTATGCGTCACCCGTCGGGAAAAACAATTGACCCACATGTTCACAATCCAGTGCCACGCGAAGTTCAATACACACAGGAAGTGCTGTTTATCCGCTCGGGAAGAGTGCGTGTGGATTTTTATGCTAACGACCAGAGCTATCTTGAGAGCCGCACTCTCAACGCAGGGGATGTTATCCTGTTGGAAACAGGGGGGCATGGCTTTGAAATTCTCGAGGATACAGAAATGATTGAGGTCAAGCAGGGCCCATATGCCGAAGACAAAGACAAGACGCGATTCATTGCTTGTTCCAAATCAGAACTCATTGAAAATTAAACCGGCAATGGATTCTCCAATTCCTGTTAATGAACCCTTACTTGATGGTAATGAGCGGCTTTACCTGAATGAATGTATTGACACTGGTTGGATATCCTCGGAAGGGCCGTTTGTCGATAAGTTTGAGGCTCAAATGGCTCGTCAAGTAGGGCGAAAATATGGTGTCGCTGTCGCCAACGGAACGGCAGCTCTGGATATCGCCGTGGCTGCACTGGGTATAGGTATTGGCGACGATGTAATTATCCCAGCATTCACGATCATCTCTTGTGCCAGCGCCGTGGTACGCAGTGGCGCAAGACCTGTCGTGGTCGATTGCGATATTGAGACATGGAACATGGATGTCACTCGCATTGAGGAAAAAATCACATCTTGTACTAAGGCGATCATGGCGGTGCATATCTATGGTCTCCCTGTTAATATGGAGCCTCTGCTTGCTATTGCGAAGAAACATAATCTGATGGTTATCGAAGACGCTGCGGAAGCTATAGGGCAAACGGTTAATGGCCGGCCTTGTGGCAGCTTGGGCGACATAAGTACGTTCAGCTTTTATCCCAATAAGCACGTTACTACCGGTGAAGGTGGAATGTGCCTTACTGATGATGCCGATCTTGCTAATCGATGTCGCAGCCTGCGCAATTTATGCTTCCAGCCTGAAAAAAGATTTGTGCATCAAGAATTAGGCTGGAATTATCGCATGACGAATTTGCAGGCAGCTTTAGGCTGCGCTCAGTTGGAGCGATTAGATGCTCACATCGCGATAAAGAGGAAAATCGGCAATCGCTATAATCAACTGATGGATGGAATTGATGGTGTGCAATTCCCGCTTGCTCGAACCGAGTACGCAGAAAATATCTATTGGGTATACGGTATGGTTCTCGATGATCAGATACCCTTCGATGCTACAGAGGCTATGCGCCAGTTGGGTCGAGGGGGGATTGGGACACGCCCCTTCTTTTGGCCTATTCACGAGCAGCCTGTTTTTCTGAGGATGGGTTTGTTTGAAAATGAAAGCTGTCCTGTAGCTGAACGGATTGCACGGCGCGGTTTCTACATTCCGAGTGGGCTGGCGTTACGCGATGATCAGATTGAGCGAGTTGCGAATGCTATAGTTAAGTTGGTGGAATGAGCATCGTATCAAGATTTTTAAGAGGTCTTTATTGGACAAACTTGGCGAATGTTCTTTCTTTGGTTGTGAAGTTTGGCGGTGGTATCTATCTGGCGCGCCAGATAGATCCAGCTATATTTGGGCAACAGGCACTGATTGTCTCATACTTGGGTATTTTGTGGGCTCTCGGAACTGACTTCGGTCAGATTCCCGCGATTTTGAGACAAAAAAAGAATATAAATGTTTTTATATCCATGCAGCTGGCGTTCAGGGTGTACACCGTTCTAATTATTAGCCTGCTATTATCAATGATCATGGTAACGGGCATATTACCATTGGATGACGATCTACATGTTCCCTTTTTGACGTTGTTTCTGATTCATTGTATTAGCATGATTGTGTCAGTTTATTCAATATACATGTATAAGATAATGTTATTCCAGCGGTTGGCGATCATTAAAGTATTCTCTGTGACCAGTGCAGTTGCAATTGCAGTTTTTCTGGCAAGTAAGGGTTATGGTCTTTGGTCGTTAATTTGGTTGGTGGGATCCGAGCAGTTTATTACTGCAGTACTAACTTTTGTGTCTGTGCCACAGCGGTTAGTCCCCGTTATGGACTGGAAAGTTGCCAAAGAATTTCTTCAATTCGGGAAATATGTATACGTGGGAAGTATTACAGAAAGAATTGCCGCTCAACTCGATAAGGTTGTGCTTGGTAATTTTGTGGGCTCTGCCTCACTTGGGTTTTACACGCGAAGCCATAGCGTCGGGGGGCTATTTCAACAGCTGGTGACGGTACCCCTGCTGACAGTGTTTGGGCCAATTGTTGGGGAGATTCGGACGCAGCGCCAGAAATTGCACGACTTTTTCTTTATGGTCATGAAAATGATTTTGCTAGCCACGCTGGGATGCTTTGCCTTGCTGGCTTTGGTGCTTCCGGAGTTTATCGAACTTCTATATGGCGAAAAATGGTTGCCTGTAGTGCCGATATTTTGGGCGCTTCTTCCCTTTTTAGCCTTGAAAACGGTACAAGGTTTTATTCTCAATTTGAACCTCATCGAGGGTAATTCCAAATCAGTGTTTTTCTACCATGTTATTGGACTTGTAGTTCTTCTGGTTTCTATTTTCCCCCTCTTGGAGTGGCAGGGGGTGATAGGTGTGGCTTTGGCGGTAGACATAAGCGCCATCATTAGTTTTATGTATATATTGATGGAATTAAAGAAGCAGATGGATGTATCTGTGGTGACAATGGCCGTCTATCCATTGGCTGCCACCATTCTGGCTGTAGGTGTTGTATTGGCGGCGAATATGTATCTGGAAATAGGGTCATGGGGCATGCTTGAGAGATTGATGGGCAAGGTCGCCTTGTTCAGCATCGTATTTTTCTCAATAACACTGGCTCTGGACAAGCACTTTTACCAATCTGCATGGAGCCATGTTCGCGGCCGAACGGTCTCTCCGGCAACGTCAGGGTTATGACGAAGCTTTTTGTCCATATAGGTTATCACAAAACTGCGACCACCTGGTTACAGGAGGTTTTCTTTAACCGCCATCCACAGATTGCCTATCTGGGCAAAGCTCAAAGCTATCCCGTGCCGGATCTCATCGACATTTTCCATAGTCTTTATGAAGATAGCGACACGCGCTTTTCCGTGGCAGAGAATCGCATGCGTTTCAAGAAGATTATGGAAAGCCACCCTTTAATGTCGCAGCAGAAAACTATTGGTATGAGTGATGAAGGGCTCTCCGGGGGAGGGGACTGGTTCGGAAGTCAGCCGCAGATAGTAGCTGATCGCATACGTGAGGTTTTCGCTGATAACGAGGTCAAGATCATTATCGGTATTCGTGAACAGGTATCCATGATCAATTCAATTTATACAGAATATCTTAAGTGGGGTGGTACGAAGTCACTTGAACGCTTACTTTTTCAAAAGGGACAGCCTGGTCGATTTCTTATTGATAAGGTGCAATACAGCGCCCTTATTGATTACTATATGAATCTTTTCGGGCGAGAACAGGTGTTTGTCTATCTTTTGGAGGAAATTAAGGAAGATGAACAAAAGGTTGCGGATGATATCTCAGTATTTCTGGATATCGACAGAATTGATGTAAAAGCAGGCTCTCGATGCATTGCGGGACTCAGCTCAAAGCTGGGTAAAATAAATCTGAGTCCATCTAGATTGGGTCTGGCCATGATACGTTTTATAAACCGATTCTTTCATGGCCCATACAATAATCAGCCTTTATTGCCTGTCAGTCAGGCTATAACTTTGATTGGTCGCTTTATCTTGACTAGAAGTATTGTGCAGAGAGTTCTGAAGGGGAAGTATAAGTTTTTTCGTGATTCTGCATCCTGGAATTATTTCCAATGGGAAAGTTATATTAATGGCTGCGTTTGCAACGCTATTATTCTCTTTATCTTGAAAGTTGACCAATTTCTTTTTTCCTGGTGTGGCAGGGGGTGGGTGCCACAGAATATTTTAGTATCCATTGAGGACGAGATTCGTATGGATAATAGGAATCTGCAGCAGCTTATCAACAAGCCGTTGGGCAACTTTGATTACTTACTTTGATGTTGAGGGAGATAAAATGTTAAATATTTATAAGCCGTTGGAAGGTTTGATTGATAAGGCTGGGTGGCGTGGCCCGTTGCGAAAGACACCCTTCTATTTTGCGTACAAGTTCATAAAGGCCCTTCCAATGGTTTTCGATTATAGAATGGTTAATCTGTATTCTCGAGAGTTGTTTCGGAAGTGTCTAAGAAATGATGAGCCAGAACCAGATGTTTATTCAGCTTGGCTAGAATCGTTTCAATTCCAACCTGAAAGCCCTTTAGGGAATCTGCAATTAGTGAATCCCTTACCTTGGATGTATATCAAGGCCGTCCATTTTATGGAATATCATTTATTGAGTAGAAAAAGGGCTGTTGTTTTTGAATGGGGTTCAGGTACGTCAACGATCTGGTTTAGTAAAAGGGCAAGAAAAGTCTTTTCTACAGAAAATAATGGAGAATGGTATTCTACTCTGCGATCTGAAATCGTGAAAAGGAACATCAATAATGTGGAAATGTTATTAAAAGAAGCTACTCCAGACCAATCGAATGTTATTCCATCCAAATATAAGACGGCTTGGGAAGGGTTTATCGGCAGAAATTTTAGAGATTATGTAACTTCGATAGATGATGTTGAGGGAAGTTTTGATTTGATTCTTATCGACGGGGTTTGTCGACAAGCTTGCTTGGAGATGGCTGTATCAAGAATCAAGCCGGATGGCTTAATTGTTTTGGATAACTCTGCGAGGCCTCGATACCAATCGATGATAAAGAGTCTTGAGGAAACTTTTTTTGTCATGCGTGTGAGTGGTCCTACGCCGTATGGGCAAGGTGATGATGAAACAACCCTTCTATGGCCAAGATCGAGTTCGTGAAAAGATACCTAGCTATTCTAGCCGTATGGCTCGCAATTGCTGTGTCTTTATTTTTTTTATGTGATGCGTTTATTACCAAGCTGTATTATAGACCAATTGCAGAAGAAACCAGATTGTTGGAGAAATCATACAGGATAAGCAATCCTGTTTATCATCATGGGATAAACCCATCTTTTCACGGTCAGCTTTTATGGGGGAGAGCAAAAAAATACGAGGTGTATTCCAACACACTTGGAATGAAAGATTCACGAATTAGACATGTAAGCCTAAAAAAAGGTAATAAAAGAAGATTGCTTATTATAGGTGATTCGTTCGCAGAAGGTGTTGGACTTCCTTGGGAGAAGACTTTTGCGGGGCAATTTGCCGAAGGGCACCCTGATCAAGAAGTGTTGAATGCCAGTGTGTCAGGTTACTCACCAAGTGTTTATTATAATAAGATCAAATATCTTCTCGATGAAGGATTAGAAGTTGATGAAATAATTATTTTTATTGATATAAGTGATGTTCAGGATGAGGTTTATTATCGGGACGATGAACTAGGAAACTTGCTATTGAAAGAGTCTGCGATAAAGGAATCAAGAGCAGATTGGGCAATTGATTCTTTGAGGGAAAATTTATTTTTGACTTATACCGCCCTGAGGGGAGTAAAGGCGATATTCAGGATGGTTTCTTCTGAAGGTGTGGGGAGGAGAATATATAATCTTGATCGTGCGCTTTGGACCCTAAAAGAATTGCCGGAATGGAAGCACGTTGAGCAGGCCTACCTCCCTCTGGGGATTGATGGGGCTATTAGTAAGGCGATGAAGAAGATGGACAATCTATTTGCTCTATTAACATCGAAAGGCATAGCCATGAGTGTTGCCGTTTATCCTTGGCCATCACAGTTGTATTATAACGATGAGGATTCCCTGCAAGTGAAAGTGTGGTCAGGGTGGTGCGAGGGAAAATGCAATCATTTTATCAATATGTTCCCTGATTTTTTTGAGGTTAAGAGGGCCAGAAAAGATTGGTATGAATATTTGTTTCTTAATGGGGATGTTCATTTTAATGAGCAAGGCCATCGGTTAGTTTCTGAAAGACTGGCGAAGGTTTATGGCGATCATGCCAAATAATAGAGTGAATGAACTAATCGAAGCCACTCAAGAAATTGTGCATCTGTATATAATAGTATCACTATATAAAGGTAAGAGTTCGAAATTTTGAAATATATTCTCGGCATATCCGCCTACTATCACGACAGCGCAGCGGCGCTGATTCACGATGGCGATATTGTTGCAGCTGCACAGGAAGAGCGTTTCACTCGCAAGAAGCATGATGCCGGGTTTCCTGCACATGCCATCGCGTACTGCCTGAGCGAAGTCGGAATTGTGCTAACAGATGTCGATTATGTCGTATTTTACGACAAGCCGCTGATCAAGTTCGAGCGCCTTCTGGAAACCTATCTGGCTTATGCTCCGAGCGGATTCCGTTCTTTTCTTTCGGCTATGCCGGTTTGGCTGAAGGAAAAGCTGTATCTGAAATCGGTTCTGTACAAAGAATTGTCCGCTTTGGGCGAATGTAAAAAGTTGGAGCTCCCGGTATTACTGTTTACCGAACATCATCAGTCGCATGCTGCATCCGCCTTTTTTCCGAGTCCTTTCGAGCGTGCTGCGGTGATGTGTCTGGACGGGGTTGGCGAGTGGGCGTCCAGTTCGGTTTGGCTGGGCGAGGGCAATACGCTGACACCACAGTGGGAGATGGACTTTCCGCATTCGCTCGGCCTGCTTTATTCGGCTTTTACCTATTACACTGGTTTCAGGGTAAACTCAGGCGAATACAAACTGATGGGTTTGGCGCCTTATGGTGATCCTCGTTACGTCGACCTGATTCAGGACAAGCTGATGGACCTGAAGGAAGACGGCACCTTCCGATTGGATATATCGTACTTTAACTATGCTACCGGTCTTACGATGACCAACGATAAGTTCGCAGCGTTGTTTGGCGGTCCAGCGCGCAGGTCTGAATCTGAGATCACCCAGCGGGAGATGGATATTGCCGCTTCCATTCAGAAGGTGACTGAGGAAGTGGTTTTGCGTCTGGGCAGGACGGTGCAGAAAGAACTGAACGTGGACTATCTTTGTCTGGCCGGCGGTGTGGCGCTTAACTGTGTAGCCAATGGCCGCCTGCTTCGCGAGGGGGCATTCAAGGATATATGGATTCAGCCGGCGGCAGGCGATGCCGGTGGCGCGCTGGGTGCTGCCCTGTCGATCTGGTACGAATACCTTGGCCATGAGCGTAAGGCAGACCCCGCTGACAGCATGCATGGATCTTATCTGGGTTGCCGTTATTCCGATGCCGATATTGAGGCGGATCTGAATAAATACGCAGCGGTTTATCAACGACTGGATGATGCAACTCTGATGCCGGAACTGGCAAAAATACTTGATGGCGGCCATGTGATCGGCTGGGTGCAGGGACGTATGGAATTTGGTCCACGCGCGTTGGGAGGTCGCTCGATTCTGGGTGATCCGCGCAATCAGAAGATGCAGTCAGTCATGAACCTGAAAATTAAATACCGTGAGTCCTTCCGCCCGTTTGCGCCGATTGTTCTGGCCGAGCGGGTGAGTGATTACTTCGAACACAAGGGAAAGAGCCCATATATGTTGATTGTTGCTCCAGTCAGGGAGTCTTTGCGTCTTCCGATGACTGGGAAACAGGAGGCTTTGTTCGGTATCGACAGACTGAATGTTCCCCGCTCGAAGCTTCCGGCCATCACGCATGTGGACTACTCAGCCCGATTGCAGACGGTGCATAATGAAACCAATCCGCGCTTGCATCACCTGCTCACCGCTTTCGAGAGCCAGACGGGCTGCGGGGTGCTGGTTAATACCTCGTTCAATGTGCGTGGAGAACCGATTGTATGCACGCCGGAGGATGCATACCGCTGCTTTATGCGTACCGAGATGGATTATCTTGTGGTTGAGAATTATCTGTTGGCCAAGCAAGCACAGCCGGCATGGGAAAAGACCGATAACTGGCAACAAGAATTTGCGCTGGATTAGGGGGGCAGATGTCACACCACGAAATACCTGAGCTTGATACCAAGGGTCTGCGCCAGTTTGGTCTGATGCTGTCCGGGGTGCTTGCTCTGATTCCCGGTATACTGCTGCCGTGGATCAAGGGCTGGGAGATGATGCCCAACTATTACTGGATCGGTGCTGGCCTGCTTGTGGCGGTTTGGGCACTAATTGCTGCTGACTCAATCGGTGGTTTGTATCGCGGTTGGATGCGGGTAGCCATGCTAATCGGTAATTCCATCAACAGAATCATTCTGGCCATTGTATTCTATCTGGTGATATTTCCGATGGGTGTCATCATGCGTTCGATGGGAAAGGATCCGATGCGTCGGGCATTTGAACCGGATGCGACAACATATCGGGTGGCCAGTAAGATCGCACCGAAAAATCATGTAGAGAGGCCATTCTGATGTTTGATTTACTAAAAGACCTGTGGGGCTTTATGCGGGAGCGCAAGAAGTTCTGGTTGGCGCCGATCATTATCGTACTACTGCTATTGGGCATCCTTGTTGTCTTCGCACAGGGTTCGGCCGTTGCGCCATTTATCTACACCTTGTTTTAACGAGCTGGCAATGAGTAAATCGCCACATCTTCGGCACTGTGAAGAAGGTTCTGTCCTTCCAGGAATCGGTGTTGGCTGTAATACAGCCAGCATTACCCCTATCTGTTGGCAGTTATTTGATGAGTAATCCGATAAATAACTGGTCTTCAAATTTGACGTTGCATGAACGATCCCCTCACCTGAATATCCTCTTTGTGGGTGTGCTGGACGTGCCCTGGTCCACCAATATTGAGATGAAAAAGGCACTCATGGAATTGGGTCATCGGGTGGATGAATTTAATTATCGAACTGTGGCGGCAGCTAATATTCCATGGTGGCAGAGTAATGCTTTCTTTACCGTTTTATTGAACAAGCTGTTTAGTTGGTCTCGGAGAATCGATTGGTTGCCTTTAGCGATCAAAGACCTGTATTTCAGCATTCTAGGGCGTCCAAAAATGCACGCATTGTTGCGGGAGAAGGTCGCGAGCGTGAGTTATGATCTGCTCTTGTTGCTTAAGACGGATATACTCAATCCCACTGTAATTGCTGAAATCAGCAAGCATGTGACGTCCTGGTACTATTTTATGGACCCCATGGATTTGGTGGCGGATAAGATTGATGCGGCCCGATATGCTGAAGCCAGCACCTACGCGAGCGCTACATTTTCAGAGGTTTGGAAAATGTTTTTGCGCCATAACCCTAAATCGTACTGGATGACTCAGGGAATTGATCCCGAAACATTTTTTCCTGAAGAAGGAGTGGCAAAATCTATTGATGTGATGTTTGCTGGAACGAAGACAAGGGAGAGGGACAAGCTTTTGCAAGAGATTAGAAAGAGGGGAATTAAGGTTAGTTGTTACGGAGTTGGCTGGGAGAATCCACCTGTTTATCAGTCAGAGTTGGTGGGTATGTATCGGCGGGCACGGATCGTGCTGAATTCCTGTCGTGACGGGAGCGGGTTTTCCGTCCGCGTCTTTCAAGTATTAGGTACGGGATCGTTTCTGCTAAGCGATTATTGCGAGGATCTAGAAAGCGTATTTGAAAAGGGAAAGCATCTGGATTGGGCAAAAACAACGGATGAAATGTTAAATAAAATCTACTACTACCTGGAGCATCAAAAGGAGCGGGAGCTTATTGCAGCAGAAGGTTGTTCCTTTGTGCATGCTAAAAAGCCCTGGAAAAAAATAATGGCGGATATTATTGCGGAGATTGATGTTGGTGAGAAAGCAGAAAAAAGCGAATTCGGCACCGGTTTCTAAGCAAGCTTATTTGGTGCTTAAAGCATAGATGAAAAAGTGCAATAACGTCTCCATTTCGAGTGTCTGCATGAGTCGCTGGATGGAAGTCAATTTCAGAGGTATGCAATTAGATGCGCGGATATAAATAATAGGCAGGATAGTGAGGAGTATAATTTAATGCATTTGCCAATGATTCCCCTGATGAGGGCCATAACAGGGTTGTCTAGGGATCGGCCCTTCTTGTTTCTTTTTGTTGTTTCCCTGCTTTTAACCATCGAATATTGGATATTGGGGCCGTACTCTTATACATCGTTAGCGGATGGTATGGATGTCATTATCCCAAGAAATATTCTATTGGCGAGAGATATTTCAGCCGGATTGTTCTCATACAACTTTCGCTATACCGCTAGCGGTATGGATAGCTTACAGAACATTTTATTTCCGCCGATCGACCTGTTGTTTGTTGTTTTTCCTTATTGGGTCGCCTATCAGATTGCCTATGTGTTGCAAATTCTGGTTGCCCTTATCGGGTTTTTTCTTCTATGCAGGGATGTGCTCAGGTTACGATTATGGGTGTGTCACTTCGGTGCCATCATGTTTGCCATATACTTCTGTCTTGATCATCATGATCAAGTACTTGCATTTTTATCCTTTTCCGGGTTTCCATTGTTGCTATGGGGTGGACATAAGATATTAGCATCGAAGAAACCCAATCAATTTCTACTATTCATATCCCTTGCCGGCGGTTTTTTGTTTGGTTTTGTCTCTTCGCTTATTGTCGGTATCCCTTTTATATTACCATTGTTATTTGCATGGCTTTTCTGGATTCTTCCAAGTAAAGATATGCGGCGTGCTCTTATCTGTTTCATCAGTTTTGCGCTGGGCATGATACTTTCGAATATACCGGCAATTTATATGTATGCATCATCTATTGGCGTTGAAGGATTTATTCATCAAAGGCTGAACTGGACCTTCCAGCCCCCGCATTGGAACGCTCCATTAGAGCAATTATCTTCCTATCTACAGGCACTTACTTTGGGAGCCAAGTTGCCGACGATGTTTTCTTTCCTGGGTATCCTGTTGATGGTGGTAAAGAAAGTGGGGCACAAAAGATTAAACGGCATTTTTATGAAACTGATCTTTGTCTCATTCCTTTGTGCATCCTCCTCCGCTATCTTTTTTGCAATTTATCCTTTCCTTCGTGAGATATCCTTTTATCCAAAGGGTTTTGAAGCCGGGCGATTTTATGAGTTTATGGATTTTTTCTGGATTCTCGCCGGTACGATTGCGCTTCAGCATATCTTTGAATTTGCAGAGAAGCATGCCTGTTTTATCAAAAGGGAATTGCCTTATTACCTTCTTGCCGCGCTCCTGCTGGTTGCTCTTGATGCGAAGTATCATCATATCAGGGTCTGGGTTGGATATGGAAACGTGAAGGTAAACTATAATATTGCCCAGCTTCGTGAGCTTAAGGCTCATGCCGGATCGGAGCCATTCCGGGTGGCGACGGTTGTAACAGGTCTTAAAGATGGGTCCTATGGAACCATCTTCTCTGAGTATGTCCAAGCGCATGGGTTTGAGACTCCCGGGGGGCTGGTCAATATCTATCCGCAGCTTTATCAGGATTACTGGTCCGAGGTCATCAGGCCTCTTGCCGAGCAAGATGAAAAAGTAGGCACCTCAATTCGTGAATGGGGCTGTGATCTTTTCCTCTTTTCGCCGAAAGATATTCCCCCTGAAGGAATAAGCTTTTCCAACTACTATAATCTTGAAAAGCTTTCCGAAGCTAATGTGCGATATATTGTTTCCAGAAAACCATTATTGCATCCGAAACTCGAGCTAATCTCACAGCCTCATAAGGCATTTCCCGATTGGGAATTGTTGGGGCAGTTGGACAGAATCAAGATTCTCATCAGAGAGAATTTCAACGGTCGTGAGATTTATATCTATAGGAACAATCTTGCTCTCCCTCGCTTCTATCTCCTTGATAAGGAAGAACGGCTAAATCCAAGTAACAAGCTAACAATCAAATACTATTCCGCCGACCGCATCGTCGTGGAGGGTATTCTGAATAGACGCCAAACCCTTGTTTTAGCCAACAGCTATAATCCATTCTGGAAAGCGAGGGTGGATGGTCAATTAAAGATGACTTTTGCTGCAAATGGACCATTCATAGGCGTTGATATGCCAGAGGGTGAACATACTGTTGAATCGCCACTAATTTACTAGACACCTAAGAGCTACATAATTCAGCTCAAAGGAGATTACAGTGAGTGGCAAACGTTATTCGGAAGAATTCAAGATTGAAGCAGTCAGGCAGGTAGTGGATCGGGG